>ERZ890510.1077-NODE-1077-length-19142-cov-22.260020_pt1 | contig 19142 bp, 20 predicted proteins | sample MGYA00521265_ERZ890510 | MGnify/ENA primary metagenome ERZ890510 (study PRJEB32303, sample SAMEA104408624) | aquatic metagenome | biome: Brackish water; feature: Chemocline; material: water | place: Baltic Sea | collected 2014-10-26T21:54:00 | depth 110 m ...
GGAGGGTCGAACTCCCCGTCCAGAGCCACTGAACGGTCGAATCACAGCGCTATCTGAAGTACTATCGGAACTCCCTTCACGCGACTCAACTCCCTCCCTGTGTAGGAGGGAGGATACGAAGCACCTACCGCGTTCTTACGCTGCCTTTGATCATGCTGGCTTCGTCGCTGGCTAGGAATGCGTAAACCTTCGATATCTCGTCGGGCGACACAAGTGCACCGATCTTTTCGTCGAGGTTGCCAGATTTTCCTCCGGCTTCGTGCATGTCTTCTACGTTAGCGATTTTAAGCGGAGTAGCTACAGCACCCGGAAGAACATCGTTCACACGAATGTTGTACTTCTCGAGGTGAGCTTCCATTACGAGCGAAAGACCGTGTACTCCGCCCTTTGAAGAACCGTAGGCGAGCGAAGAACTTCCCCCCGTTACGCCGGCGCCCGAGGCAGTGAGAATAATCACACCCTTGTCCTGCTTCTTCATCACACCAGTCACGTACTTACAGATGGTGAACGATCCACGAAGGTTGATATCTATAACGGTGTCCCAAATTTCCTCAGGGAACTCATCAAGTTCGATCGCTGCGCCCTGGAGCACTCCGGCAACGTGAATCAATACGTCCACGCCTCCGAGCCACTTCTCTGCGGCTGCTACAGCACCCGAAACGGCAACTTCATCACGCACGTCAACATGCCAGTAGCGAGCGTCGCCGCCGGCTTCGTTCACGTCACCGATTGTGGCTGCCCCGTCGGCGTCATTTACGTCAAATGCAGCTACCTTTGCTCCGGCCGCCGAAACTCGAAGAGTTGTAGCTCGACCGATGCCGGTTGCAGCACCTGTGATAATTATTCGTTTGCCAGAGAGATCGACGGGCATGATTGGCTCCTGAACTGCCGAGGCAGATTTTTCTTATGAGAAGCACCAAGGGGCGCATCCCAAAAAAGTTTTATGTCCAGCGTCGGTCTAAATAGATACCGACCGCTTATTTTCTTTTAGTCCCAAACAATACCGGCACGCTCAGCAACCTTGCGAATTCCTGCTGCCGCTACCGGGATTTTATCGTCGGGAAGGTGCTCGACTAGAATATGTGCGTTCGGGTTGACCTTCTGAAGACCAACTAACAACGCTTCGTTGTCGAGCAGGCTTTCTGGCTGTCCGATGATCGATTCTTCGAAGTGAGGAAGAAGTGCGTTTACGACTGTGAAGTCTTTCGCGTGGGCGCCAACGATTCGATCTGGGATTAGTTCGTAGAACTCATTGATGAGCGCCGTGGTGTTGTATGCAATATCGAGAGAACCTATGAAGTTCACTGGATCCATGTTCAGTCCCAGTGCCTTCGATCCGACGGCGTCGATGAGGTCTTTCATTCGCTGTGGAGAGTCGATAGGGCAAACCGTGCCGCCTTCGACTGCCATCATGATTCCTTCGTTTTCAGCAACTTCACAAATCTGCTTTGTGCTGTCGACTAGTCGATCAAACACTTCGTCAGAATGGTTCAGCGGGTGAGGCATCCAGCCGCCTTTTGGATTCAGGCTGCCTGGTCGAAGATAGGTATTCGGGCTGCCGAGTCGAGCCGTTACGTTGACCATGCGCTTTACGAACTTGATCTCGTTTTTTCGCTCGGTGTCGTCTTCAGCGATGAGTTTTCCGCCGTAGTTTCCAACGGTCTGAGGCATCTCAAATCCACGTCCTTCGAACATGGATTTCAGGCGTCTGACGTCGCCATTTCCCATCGACTGCGGATCGTCGACTCGAATCTGAACGGTTTTGAATCCGTGCTCAGCAACGTTATCGAGGACAGCTCCATCGATTGATTTCCAGTCGCCTGGCACGAGACCCGCAACACCTAACAGCATGGGAGAACCTTTCCACAAATATAATGTTGGAACGCATGATTTTCGACATCGACTCGACATAATTCGAGATACGGGTTTCATACATCCAATAAGTTAAACCTACGAACGGTGACCAAGCTTATCGACAACTTCGACAACTTGGGGCAAATTATCGAATAGATTTCGTGCAGCGAACTCAGGAACTGGTGTAGATGACTGAACTAAACACGACACAATCGGGAATTGCATGGCAAAAAACGGTCGTAAGCGAGCATGCTCAATCAGATAGCGTGCGGGAAGAATTGACGCCAGACGATTTTTGGCGGCCGGTCGCTCACAAATTCGTTCCACCTAAGAAGGGTGAATCTGCTCCCGACGATACGGTTCAGATGCTTGCCGAACTTATAACTCCAGAAGAAACCGTTCTCGATGTAGGTGCCGGTGGAGGGCGTATTGCTATCCCTTTGGCCGAATACTCTTCACACATAACAGCAGTTGAGCCATCTGAGGGGATGCGCGAGCAACTCGTCGGAACAGCCGAAGCGTGGGAAGTACAGAATCTATCGGTCGTTGCGAGTACGTGGGAAGAAGCCCAAGTTGAGCCACATGATCTAGTTGTGTGCGCCCACGTTGTGTACACCGTTACGGCGATCGAAAGTTTCATTCGTAAATTGAGCCTGAGCGCGCGCAAGTCAGTTGCGCTAATTTCGTTCGCCCGACCCGCAACTGCAATTTATCTTCCGCTCTGGTCTCGTGTTCATGGCGAGAAACGAATTGAACTGCCAACTCTCCCTCAAATCGAGTCCTTGCTCAGTGAAATGGGAATCGAATACAGAGAAACCCTGCTCGAAGCATGGATATCGTGTCCGTTCAAGAATCGTGAGCAGGCATTCATCGAATGCCAAGCAAGATTATTCGTTTCACCTGATTCGGAAAAGTCGAAAGTATTGAACGATCTGCTAGGTGAGTCACTCATCGAAGTTGAAGGCGGCTTCAGGCTCAAGTGGGCAGAGCCGGACCGGCCTCGAATCATTAGCTGGGATGTTTAGTTTCGACTCGGTGTGACATTAGATCAGGCTGACCTAGTACGATGTTTCGGTTACCGCTGAGCACGTAGGCAAGCGCACCATATGCCCGATCAGACCCCGGACGAACACAACTCATCTCGTAATCCCGATCAGACGTCCAATCAAGATCAGGACGAGCGCGTCCTTTTTTCGACTGCCCCCGACGCTGATCAGTTAGACGATATTCAAGAATCGATCGAAGAACTCGTTGAATCTGGTGAGGCTCAACAAGCTTTATCCGAACTCCAACTGCTTAGAGATCCCGATAAGGCAGAGGTTCTTGCCGACCTTCAGCCTGAGAATCGACGTGCACTGCTCGGTAGCCTCTCGGTCGAAGAAATTGCCGACGTTCTTGAGCACATGGACGTCGATGAAGCGGTGGAAGTATCCGGTTTAGTAGATGTAACGCGGATGGCGAGGGTGCTAGAAAACGTGTCGAACGACGTGGCGGCCGATGTGCTGCGTGGAATTGATTGGGCCGATGCCAGCAATATTCTCGCTCGAATGGAAGATCGCTCAGCAATAAGTAAGTTGCTGCTGCATCAAGATGATGACGCCGGTGGACTCATGTCGACAGAGTTCGTTGCAATCAGAGATTCATGGACGACTACGCGGGCCATAACGGTACTGAGGAATTCAGATCTCGAACCTGAAGACATGCGTCAACTTTTCGCTGTTGACGACGATGGACGATTAGTTGGAGTGCTTGAACTTCCCGATCTGGTTTTCGCCTGCGCGGGCTCCACCGTAACCGATGTGATGAATCCGGATGTCGTTTCTGTTCTGACTAATACTGACCAAGAAGAAGCCGCTCGGCTCATGCAGCGTTACGAGATTCGTTCCGTCCCTGTGGTCGATGCTGATGGCAGGCTCGAAGGTGCTATCGCCATCGAAGATCTGGTCGATGTGGTCGAGGCCGAAGCAACTGAGGACATGTTCCGGATGCTCGGGGTTCGTGGTGATGCGAAAAGCATCGAATCGGTACGCGGTTCAGTTCGCAATCGACTTCCATGGCTGTTGATTAATCTTGCTACCGTTCTGGCAACTGGATTCGTGTTGAACCTGTTCACCGAAACACTAAGTTCACTCACGATCTTGGCAGTGTTTTTGCCGGTTGTTATGGGGCAAGCGGGTATCTCTGGAAACCAGACGCTAACGATTATCGTTCGATCGATGGCGATTGGTGATACCGCTCCAGGTGATGCACGCAAACTGCTTGTCCGAGAAGCGTTGTTGGCGATTGCGCAAGGCATCGTTTTAGCAGGCGTGATTGCTGGCGTTGTGTTCCTGTGGCGCGGTGACCCCTATCTCGCCGGAATCGTGGCAGGAGCGCTGTTCTTGAACATGCTCATCGCTGGGCTTTCAGGAGTGCTGATCCCGTTTACTCTGAGAGCACTCAAAGCCGATCCTGCCACGTCTTCAGCCGTATTCCTTACGACTGTCACCGATATCGCTGGAATCGCTGCTTACATGGGTCTTGCGGCAAGTTTCTTGTCGCTACTCGATAAGAACTAGCGGCCACTTAGTTCATTCCGCCAAGAATCGCGTACCACTTAGCGAGAACTGCCTCTCCGAGTCGACCGCGAACTCTGCATCAACCTACCTCGTTTTATCGAACTATTTTCCGTCTGCGAATGCCGCAACCATGTGTCGACGCTGTATCTTGCCAGTTGCAGTTCGTGGCAATGAGTCAGCGATGTAGACCACATCTGGCACCTTAAAACCGGCCATCTGTTCACGGCAGAACGCTCGAATGCTTTCTTGATCAGAATCGCCCTTCAAAACAACTGCGGCATGGACAACTTCGCCATATTTCTCGTCGGGGACTGCGAAACACACTGCTTCTGCAACGGCGGGGTGCTTAAGTAGGATTCCATCGATTTCGAGCGGTGAAATCTTTTCTCCGCCTCGGTTGATCAGTTCTTTGATTCGACCCGTAAGCGCAAGATAGCCCTCGGAATCTAAGAACCCTTGGTCTCCAGTACGGAACCAGCCGTCGACGAAAGCTTCCGCGTTGGCTTCAGGGTTGTTGTTATAGCCGTGCATGACGTTTTCGCCCTTGATGACGATTTCGCCGATGTCGCCAGCTTTCTGCAATTGCCCTGTGGCTGCCATATCCATGATTGCAATTTCGACGCCTGTTGCCAGCCCGACTGTGCCTGGAATTCGTTTTCCAGGATGCATCGGGCTCGATGACATCTGGTGCGAAGCTTCGGTCATTCCGTAGGCTTCGAGAACCGGAGCACCGAATCGTGCTTCAAGTCGCTCGAAGACTGCAGGGGCAAGTGCTGACGAGCAGGATCGAATGAACCTGAACGATTTCCGAGGAGCGTTGTCGTCATCGGCTCGCATAAGCAAAATTTGGTGAATAGTCGGTACTGCCGAATACCACGTTGCCGAGTAGTCCTTCTGTAAGCCCCAGAAGGTTGATGCCGAGAATTTCTCAGGAATGACCAATGATCCACCTGAGTTCAGGGTCGAGAGCGATGCTCCCATCAGTCCGTGAACGTGGAACAGCGGCATCACGATGATCGACGTGTCTTCCGATGTTAGCTCGTAGTGGTTCTTGATATTGCTAATCGACTTCATCAGGTTGGCGTGGGTTAGTGGCACGCCTTTTGGCCGACTCGTCGTTCCTGATGTGTGAAGGAATAGAGCTATGTCACTCTCGGAAGGCGGCTGTGCATCTGCCGATTTAGTGACTGCTCCACTGCCGTTGCTTAGTACGACTGATCCGCCATCTAGCGAAGCATCGAGCACTGGAATTCCGAGCTGGCTCGCTGCGTCTCGACCCATGTGTGCTCCCGGTGGAACAATTGCCAGTTGCGAGTCGGCATCTTCCATGAAGAACTTGAACTCATCGACTGTGTAGGCGGAGTTCAGCGGGGCAGCTACCGCACCAGCTCGGGCAACGGCTAGGAACAGCACCATGAATTCGAGATTGTTGGTCAGAGCAATAGAAACCGGACGACCCGGTTTTACTCCGGCACCTGCTAATAGACCTGCTACTCGTTCAATCTCTTCGGCGTACTGACCGTACGAAAGGGTCGGGCCGCCGGGAATGATGATCGAATCATCTGTCGATGACGATGGATTGAGTAGGTTTGCAAGCGTATTTGTGGACATGAGTACCTGAAACTTCGGATCTTCTAGCTGAAACTCGCAATTAAGCCGACGTAGATAGGCAAACTGCGATCGAATTCACGAATTGTAGTACTGTCGGATCGATTTAGTGTGACTAATTTTCGGTGTAAGAAACTTAGGTTTTGCGCACGGTTGCAGTTGCAGCAGCGAGCATCGCAATAGCGAACAACGCCAATACGCCTATTTCAGTCGAAACATCGCTTAGCGAAGCACCACGAAGCATGATGTCTCGCAACGCTCGATTCGCGTATGTGAGAGGCAGAACGCTACTTATACCTTGGAAGTAACCCGGCAACTGTGAAGTTGGCAGAATAACGCCCGAAAGGAATATCTGAGGAACCAATAATAGTGGAATGAATTGGACGACTTGAAATTCGTTCTTAGCGAAGGTCGAAACGAATATTCCCATGCCCACGGAAGTAATCGTAACCATCAACAGAATGAATATGATGTCCCAGAGCTTGCCTGAGTATTCGACATCGACTACAAACAGCGTGAAAAGAATAATAATGATCGACTGGATCAGTGCGAACAGTAGGAATCCAGCGAGATACCCAACCAGCAAATCAGATCGTGAAACGGCTGTTGAGAGTAGTCGTTCTAGCGTTCCTTGCGATCGTTCCCGCAAAAAAACTTATCCCTGTGAGAACAATACGAAAAACATCGACATCGTTGTTATTAGCGCAGGAGCTGCCTGGTTTAACACGGGCTTTTGATCTTGGAAACTGAATCCAATAAGCGCCATGACGATCACCGGGGCTCCGTTGATTAGCGCGAGCGAACGACGGTCACGTCTGATTTCTCTGGCGATTCGTGCAGCTATCGCAAGCTTTCTATCAATAGACATTATCCGCTCGCTCTCGATAGGAATAAGAATGCATATTCAAGCGTTGAATTTGGTTCGCCTGTCGATTCGCGAAGCTCGTCAGGAGTACCAGTGGCGATGAACTTGCCGTCCCGGATGAAACCCAACGTATCGCAATGGGCTGCATCGTCCATGGTGTGACTCGAAATCACGATGGTCGTACCCGAGTCGGTCATCTCTTTGAAGTGCTGCCAAAACCTAGCGCGGAGCTCGGGGTCGAGACCAACCGTCGGCTCGTCGAGTAGCAGTAGATCGGGTTCGTGAACCAACGCTGCACCAAGGCTTACTCGTTGCCGCATTCCTACACTAAGTTCCGACATTACGCTGTCAGCTCGGTCGGTTAGTCCAACCAATTCCATGGCACGGGCAACGGCGTCAGTTCGCTGTTCTTTGTCGGAAAGACCAAGCATTCGAGCGAAGAAATCGAGGTTTTCTCGAACGGATAACGTCTCGTAAAGAGCGTTTAGTTGCGGCATGTATCCAACAGAGTCGGCCAATTCAGGACCAGGTTCTTGGCCGAAAACCAGAGCCGCACCGGCAGTAGCTTTCAGGCGACCAATCAACAATCGGACGAGGGTTGTCTTGCCTGCCCCGTTCGCACCGAGAACACCGAACGCAATACAGCGAGGAATTTCCAGATCGATTCCTTTGAGAACAGGGCGATTTCCGTAAGCGAACTCTAATCCGTTAATCGAAATAGCCGATTCTGATGTTGCGTTGTTCACTGCGGTAGACACGTGATTTCCCTATTCCCAACTCCAAATAGTCGTAGCTACCAACGGATTTTCTCGATCGATAATTACGTGACCCGTATCGGTGTGCCCTCGATCCGCAAGCTGTGCAGCGTCAACGGTGCAAGTCTGTGGTTCTACACAAAGAGCGTGCTCTGGCGAGTAAAACATGAAGTGGGTGATTTCTTCCGACCCTGTCATTGTCATCGTTAGCTCTGGCCAACTCAGAACTGCCCCTCCACCCGGATTCATAAGAAAACAGCCGTCGACTTCCTGAACTTTGAACTGTGTCCCTGCTTGTAGGCGTTCGGTCATTCCGGTTACGGACAGCTTACCAGTAGCAGTAGCTGTGTCATCGAGCTCCCACTGACTTGAAACGTCAGCAGTGACGGTGACGGGTTCTGATCCCAGAATCGTGTTGAACCACGGGTGCCAGCCAACGCTTCCCGGAAATGATCGGGTCTCGTTTTCATCGGCGATGAGTCGCATCGTTTGCACTAGTGATGAGCCTTCTAGCGCCAGCGAGTATTCAACTTTGCCAGCGTACGGCCACGGTTCGGCGAATGTGATTTCGAGTTCGAGTGAGCTTTCGGTAGAAGATTTAACCGTCCACTGTCGTTCCCGTAGGAAGCCATGAATGGCGTGCGGCGGTTGGTTCATCGGTAGTTCATGAACGCCATCTGGGGTCACGAGTCGACCGTCTCGAATTCTGTTCACCCACGGTGCCATTACGAACGATCCTTCTCCGTGCGGAAGATCGGTTGGGTCATGTGGATTGTCTCCACCTGAGAGCAACTCGTACTGCGCGTCACCTTTGCTCACCTTGATAGATCTCAGTGAAGCACCTGCGTCTGGTGAAATGGTGACTGATGCGAATTCGTTATTTATCGTTATATTTTCTGGCATATACGTTCTTGTGGTCGCTACTACTAATTCGGCAGTATGATTCGGTCTCGCCAGAAATGGCGACAAGGGAATCACTGACTGTATGCCTTAGGGTTGATCTTGGCTTCGTTGTTGTCCAGCTTTTGCAGCGTGTTTCGTGTGATTATTATTTCGATTTGGAGAAGTCATGTCTGAAAGTTTTCCGTCGGCTGTGGACACTGCCGTCCACTTTGCTCACGTTGCGTATCGGATGGAAGAACGCTACGACGCTCGAAGTCCTGAGGTGAAATATTTTCAGACTTGGACTCCGGAAGACACGATGAATCGCATCGAAGATGCCGACGTTTTTGTCTGCTCAGGTTTTTGGGACAACGCCTTGCTCGAACGAGCAACGAAACTGAAGTACATCCAGTCGATCGGAGCTGGGTACGATCAGTTTCCATTGGATGAACTGCGAAAACGTGGCATTCGACTTGCCAATGCGTCAGGCGTAAACCAAAACGCAGTTGCCGAACACGCCATGTCGTTGATTCTGGGTTTAAATCGGCATATTCACACTGGGCGCGACAATCAGAACAGTCGCACTTGGCGTGGGATGCTTGGCGACCTTACTCAACGTGAGGACGAGTTGATCGGCAAGACGATTCTCATCGTGGGCATGGGAGCGATCGGCTCTCGCTTGGCGAAATTTGCCAAAGCGTTCGACATGAACGTCATCGCCACGAAACGCGACCCTTCGACCGCCGAAGGCCCTGCCGATGAAGTGGTAACTCCCGACAGGCTCAACGAACTTGTACCTAAGGCAGATTTCGTTGCCCTGACTTGCCCTTTAACGCCAGAAACTACCAATATCATAGATGTGGACGTGCTGTTGGCGATGAAATCGACTGCGTACTTGATCAATGTTGCAAGGGGGCAGTGCGTCGACGAACCAGCGCTGGCTGTCGCGTTAAAGGCAGGCCAAATAGCTGGGGCAGGAATCGATCACTTCTGGAACGAACCACTCGAGGCGGATTCGGTCTTTTGGGATTTCCAAAATGTGATAATTACCCCTCACACAGGTGGTGAGACTCGACTATACGAAGAACGGGTAATCGACATTCTCAACGACAATCTGAATCGACTTTGGAATGGCGAGACGGAACTACGCAACCAGATCGTGTAGCCATCCGTAACGGCGTTAGCTAGCGAGAGAAATTATCACGACACCGCCGACTACAGCGGCGGTCGACACAGACTTCGTGATGATGTCGGCTTTCGTAAATTCCTCGGCCAGTGCCTTCTTTGCGATCGGCGCAAATGCGAGCGTAATCAACAAGATGAATATCGGCCTGGTGCCGAGCAACGCACTTACGAGCGAGACTGGTCCGTTCGCCAGTGCCAGCAGCATGAATCCGTTGCCTAATATCGGACCTAATCCTTCGATAAACAGTACCGGAATAGCGGTTTTCTTGGTGGTTACGAAAGAACCAAAATCCCTAACAACCGAGGGTCTAAGAACCGGAATTGCGAGTGTCGTGAAGAGTCCGATCCCACGAAGCGACATGTTGTGCCACACGCTCAGTTCATCGGATGAGACCTTCAATAAAACTTGGGCGATGCCGATTAGAGCGGCAGCGAGAACTACCAATAAGTAGACCTTTCTGAATCCTCCAGAAAGCAATTGGTGCGGCTCGGCAGAAACGATAACTGCTCCTGCCGCTACCAACAGAACAGCTAGCCAGCCCCACCATTCAAGGTGCTCTCCTAGAAACACAACTCCAAGCATCGCAGCAAATACGGGAGAGGTTTGAGATACCGGAACGACTCGGCCGATCTGCTCACGACGCAGCGCCATAAACAGAAGTATCAGCGCAACTCCCCATATCATTCCACCGCCAAGAGCGGCAGCGAGCGCTTCGCCCGATGCATCTGGAATTCCGAGTATCAGAAGGATTACCAGAGAGATCCCAAGCTGCGTTCCGCCTACAAACAGGTTGAAACTTTCGATCCGCAGCTTGAGCGTCGACAGAATCCATTTGTCGCCAATCGAAACCATCGCGTAGATGAACGGGCTAGCGATCGCGGGCAGTACCCAACTTAGTTCCAAGCGGCATCCTCAACCATCGGGAGCATTTGCTTATTCAGCAATATTTAAGTTGCGCGCACGTACGGTTGTGAGGTGAAGTCAGATCCTGCGCGATCCTCGGGCTCGTAGCCCAACGCCTCTTTCGCGTGGGCTATGTCGAAAATTTTCCACGTGTTGTCGGATGTCGCATTGAAGATGTCGTATCTATGCGATTCTGGTGCATCGATACACCGGTCAATGATCTGAGCTGTATCGCGGTGACTCAACCAGAGTGAGAGCGAGTACGCCGAGAACGTGGGATCATCCGTCTCAATCACCCAGCCAATTCTCAAATGGAACGAACTTAGGCCGTGATAGTCGTTGTAGTAGCTACCGAGCGCTTCTCCGTACGCCTTGGCGACCCCGTAGTAGCTGTCAGGACGAATCATGTGGTTTTCGGTAACCAACTCGTAGTTGTCTTGTTCAAGTAAGTGGAAATTGCCTTCGTTCACATGCTTCCACGGAGCGTCAAGATAGAACCCTCCTTCGGCGTGATTAGAACTCGCGAAAATCACTCGCTTCACGCCCGCTTTTTTTGAAGCCTCGAACACGTTGTAGGTGGCGACGAAGTTATTTTTGAGAATCGAATCCCAAGAACCCGCAGGCGATCTGTCCGCAGCTAGATGAACAACTGTGTCAATTCCGTCGAAAGCCTGAGTGATCGCTTCGAGGTCATCGAGGTTGGCGACTGTCGACTTTATGCCGTCGGCTTCTTTTAGATCGAGTGAGGAAAACTCGTATTTATCACTAAGTTTGTCGATCATGATCGAACCGATAAGACCGGCTCCGCCAGTAATAAGAACTTTTTGTTTGTCGTTAGGCATTTTGTTGAATTTTTACTCGATAATTTTCGTAAAGATTAATCGGCTCTGAGTTCAGATCCGGCTCGGTCTTGTGGCTTGTATCCGAGTGCTTCCTTGGCGTGAGCGATGTCGAATATCTTCCACGTGTTGTCAGAAGTAGCGTTGAAAATGTCGTAGCGATACGACTCGGGGGCACCGATGCAAAGATCCATGATTTGTACGAGATCTCGGTGACTCAACCAGAGCGCTAGGCCATGAGGCGAAACGGTTGGATCGTTGTCTCGGATAACCCAGCCGATTCGCAAGTGGAACGAACTAACGTTGTGATAATCGTTGTAGTAGCTACCAAGTGCTTCGCCGTACGCTTTTGCGACACCGTAGTAACCATCGGGTCTGATTCGATGGGTTTCAGTGATTAGTTCGTAGTTGTCCTGTTCAAGCAGTTCGTAGTTACCTTCGTTGACGTGCCTCCACGGTGCATCGAGGTAATTTCCGCCTTCTGAATGATTTGAACTGGCGAATATAACTCGCTTCACACCGTTTTGCTTTGCAAGTTCAAATACGTTGTACGTGGCGATGAAGTTGTTCTGTAGGTTCGATTCCCATGATCCGTTCGGAGACGGGTTCGCCGCTAGGTGTATGACGGTGTCGACACCTGCGAACGCGGGAGCGATGGCATCAAAATCGTCGATGTTAGCGACGGTTGAATGAACATTTGGGTTTTCTACGAGATCAAGTGACGAGAATTCGAACTTGTCGCCGAGATTATCGATCATCAAGGAACCGATTAGACCGGCTCCACCAGTGATAAGAACTTTTCGTTTGTCGGTCATTTAGGAGTTATTTACTTTTTGTAATTGGGAGTAGAAAGAGGTTGTATTGCCGTTTAGAAACGGTGAGCGTTAGGCTCGAAGCTAGCTTCATAGTATTCAGCAACGTTCGTGCCGGGAGGGGCTAACTCGTCGATCTTATCGAAATCTTCTTTGGTCAATTCGACATTCAAAGCGCCTAAGTTGTCTTTGAACTGATCGAGTGTGCGAGGTCCTGCTATAGGCGCGGTGACTCCGGGCTGTGCGGCGACCCACGCTAGCGCAATTTGGGCGACTGTTGCATTGTGGGCTTCCGCTATTGGAACGAGTCCATCGGCGATGTCCATCACGCCACCGCTAAATCGTTTGAGCTTGCCGGGATCGGTTTCATCTCCAAATCGGGTGCCTGAAGCCTGCTGGGCATTTCGCGTGTACTTGCCAGTGAGACCACCAGCAGCGAGCGGCGACCACGGAATGAACGCTGTGCTGTACGTCTGGCACATAGGTAGGTGTTCGCGTTCAGCACGACGATCGGCGAGGTTGAACGGCGACTGCTCGCTGATGAATCGGTTGAGACCAAGCTTCTCTGATGCCCACATCGACTCGACGAACTGCCATGATCCGTAGTTGCTCGTACCGGCATATCGAATTTTGCCAGAATCAACGAGATCGTCCATTGCTCGTAGTGTTTCGTCGATTGCAACGTGCGAGTTGGGTCGGTGCAGTTGGTATAGATCGATGTTATCGACCTTCATTCGCCTCAAGCTTGCTTCGCAACCCTCGATGATGTGATGTCGACTGTTTCCGAGATCGTTCGGCTTTGGCGACATACGACCGTTCACTTTGGTCGCCAGAAAAACATCGTTTCTCTTGCCGTTTCGTTGAAGTGCTTCGCCGACGAACTCTTCTGAAGCACCACCGCCGTACACGTCGGCAGTGTCGAGGAAGTTAATTCCCTCTCCGAGTGCGTAATCGATGATTTCGCAGGTGACGTCTTGGTCGGTCTTCTGCCCAAACATCATGCAGCCCAACACGATCGGGCTGACGTACACACCGGTGCGTCCAAATAGCTTGTATTCCATGGGATCCTTTTATTGATTTCAATGAGGCGCGGAACAAATTGATCAAGTAAAACGTTATACCACTACAGGGTCTTGCCGGGATGGGGAATCAGAAAATGGTACTAAACCTGTTTGGCGTCGAAGAATCTTCGACGATTGGTCGTCGGTATTTCTATACGAGGGACAGTTATGAATAAACGATTGAATCCAAGATATTTTCTTGCAGTATTGGCGATATTAGCGCTGGCACTGATCGGGGCGTGTGCGTCTGGTAGTTCGGACGAAAGCTCAAGTTATCCTGGCGCACCCGGCAACCCCGGAGCCGACTACGACGATGTTGTACCCGACTCCGGGTACGGTACAGAAGAGCAGTACACGAAGCTTCAGTCCTCTGGAAACGATTCGTTTGAGAGTGGGTCCGAAGGCAGCAGTTCTTCTGGTGGAGGGGCGTCGGCAACTGCCGCACCAGCAGCGACGATGGCAGCTTCTGGAGTTGTGACAGTGCGTGGTGATTCTGTCTCAACCGAGTCTGCTGATCCTACAACTTCCGGAAACTCAGGATCTGCGTCCGTCGAAAACGAAATTGCTTCGGCAACTGACGGTCGAATCATCATTCGAACAGCCGATCTCAAGGTCACAGTCGACGACGTAACCATGTCGATGGACGATATTTCGAACATCGTAACCTCAGCTGGCGGTTGGGTCGTTTCATCAAATCAGCCACGTAACTACTCGGGAACAATCTCAGTTCGAGTTCCAGCCGACAGATTTGATGACGTGCTCGAGCAATTCTCCGACTTAGCCGTAAAAGTGAAGTCATATTCTATGAGAAGCGAAGACTTCACAGAAGAGTTCACTGACGTTTCAGCGCGGGCACAGACTCTTGAAGACACTCTCGGTACGTTGCGACTTCTATACGACCGCGCATTCTCCGTTGAAGACGCGATTACGATCCAGAAGGAAATAACCAATATTCAGAGCGATCTCGAATCGCTTGAAGCACGGCTAACGTTCCTATCGCAGAGTTCTGCGTTCTCGTTCATATCTGTAACCCTTGAATCAGTTCCGGTGCAGATGACCATAGACGCCGGTGAAGATATCGCTGCGGCGATGGGACATCCGGTGACATTCCGGGCGACATTCACTCCACCAGAAGGCATCGAAGATTTCTCTATCACGTGGAATTTTGGAGATGGATCACGAGAATCGACCGTAAACCGAGTGGCTCCAACGGGTAACGGAGACGAAGTTATCACCTCACCTATCCTTCACGTTTTTGATCGAGACGAAGATTCTCCGTTCATCGTCACAGCTGAACTAACAGGATCAGGCGATTCAGGGCTTGCCGAGGGTGAAGACACTCTCGTAACCACTGTAAGCCGATTGCCAGTTATCGAAGTATTCGCTGGTGAGAACCAGACGATCGAATCCGGAACCACGGTCGATTTCGAAGCGTCGTTTACTCGACCCGACGGCGTTACCGATATTGCGTACTCGTGGAATTTCGGCGACGGTTCGGCCCCTGTTGAGGGTGACATAAGCGAAGAAGAAGGCGGTGGGCAAGTAAACACCAGCCACAAGTACGAAAATCACCGACCGAATCCTTACTTTGTCGAACTTACCGTCACCGGTCAGACCGATGTAGGCGAGGTCAAAGCAACAGGCGCCTTCTTGGTATTCGTTCGAGAAACTATCGGAGTAGCTGCCGCCGAGCTCGATGCTGGCGATACCACTCGTGATGCAGTTCGAACCTTGCAATCGGTTGGTGTGTTCTTCGCCAAAGCAGGACTCTGGCTGGTAATTCTCAGCCCTGCATGGTTGATCGGACTCGCAGTCATATTCGTCGTCATAAAGCGACGAAAGGTCATTCGACTGCCACTGCGTAGCCCGAAAGAGTAGAAGTTTCAGTTGAAACAAAAAAAGAGGCGGAACCGTTCTGGTTCCGCCTCTTTTCGTTTACTTGATTGTCGAATACGAGCTTCAAGTGCAGTGCGATAAAAGTCCTATACGTACCAATCCATCGAAGCCGATTCGGTTAGCCAGTTGATTCCGTCGTTGGTGAAAAGGAATTGGTCTTCTATCGATATGAACATGTCTCCACCCTCTGAGTGGCAGATCGTGGGCTCAAGCGTCTCGACCATGTTCGGCTGAAGAACGATGTGGTCGTTCAGGGCGATGTATGGCGGCTCGTGGACAACCCGGCCTACGCCGCGACTTCCATTGCGTCGCCAGAAGGCGGATTCGGATCGAGTGGATTATCCCAAGTCTGAACGTAGTAACCTGGTCCCCAAAAACGTCGATCCTGTATCCAAGGATCCATTATTCCTAGAGTGGTTGCCTCAGACGCGCCAGCAACAATGAACGCTTCGCGGCTTTGGTCGGCAGGAAGCCCTACGACCGTCATGTGAGTAGCTTCGGTGTCCAACAGAACGTAAAACTGGTCACTAACTGGGTGCCAGTAGTCAGATAAGTACTCAACACCGTGACGGGTGGTGGCAAGGATGATATCTATGCCCGCCGACTCCATGATGTGAGTAGCGCGGTCGTATTCAAACAGCTGCATAAATTATTTTCTTGGATGACTCGGCTCTTAATCGATTTTTAACTTAACGCAGGCGAGATTGTACGCCCTGTGCAGATTCAACCAACTGCTGTCCATCGAGAAGTGCGTTACTTTGATCATCGGCCGTAGAACTCATTGAAATGAAAGTCGAGCCTGAAACGAAGACAACGATCGCGCCTATTCCGCCTGCTTTGACATCCATCAGGTAGGAGTCTTCACCAACGACTTCTTGCCGGATTTCAGCCAAATCGCCAACCTGTTCGCCGGTGAGAATTGCTGCTGCGAGTGTTGAGTTAAATAAATTCAGGGCGACTTCTCTTGTTTCGAATTTAACTAACGAGAGCGTGATCGAGTCACCAGGAGCGGGAGTGTCGGAGCCATCGACGGTTCTGAAAACCTCGATTAGGCAATTGGCTGTGGCTCCGCTATCTGCAAGGCCCGGAATCGACGCGATAGATAGGATCTTCGCTCGGTCAACGAGACCAGTTGTATCGACTCCTCCTCCAAGGTTTTCGGCAGTTACGAATCCTTCGCAGGTTTCGTAATTAGCAGCCGCAATATCTTCCGTCGAATTCGAGTCGGAGTCGCTGGAGCACGCTATTGAAGCGAGTGACAACACTAGTATGGCCAAGAAGAGTGTGATTGATCGTTTGTATGAGTTCGACATGCAATCACTGTATCGTCGATTACGGTTTAGCGGAATCGATTGGATGTACGTAGTTGAGAATAGTTGTGTATCTATTCTTTCAGGACGTACCCGTACGCACGTATCGAGTGGATCACTCGTGGTTCGCCGGCAGCTTCCAATTTATCTCGAAGATTTTTCACTGTCACGTTTAGTACGTTAGAACTGATTCCGCTACGTTCGACCTACACACGAGAGATGATCTGAACCCTAGAAAGAGCAGTCTCAGCGCTCTGTAAGAATGTATTGAGCAAGTCGAACTCTCGCTTCGTTAGATTTAGCTCACGTCCGCCGCGAGTTGCGGTTTGAGTCTCGATAGAGAGACGTATCTCACCGAACGATTTGGGGATCGCGATATTGAATCAGTTCGTTGAGTAAGCCCGAGCGGATCTACTGTTTGAATCTGCCTGCGCTCTTGTGTCAGTTTCTCTATCTGGTCAGTCAATCGTCGCTCGCAGAAGAGCCTCGCGAGCGAGTCAGTGGCCTTATCGACATAAGCTTGGAACGATTCCAACTGAGGCTTCAAAAATCGAGTTGGTGCGACAAACACGATTGCGGCATAAACCTTGTTGTTGACTAATATCGGAATGCCGACGCACGAATGATCTTTGAATTGATCAAACGTCGAATTTATAAGGGAGTGCGGGAGTACTTCGTCGATAATTTCGCTTGCTGTCATCGAAATACTGCTCTTGCCGTGGAAGATTGTCTCAAGAGCGGTATTGGCGGTTGCCCCCACTGTGATCGACGGTACCCAATCAACGTGTGAACGTCGAGCTGAATTATTGATTTGGGAGAACAGCGACGAGTTGATGCCCGATACAGCACCTATGGTGACCGAATCTGATTCGGAGTCAAATGTAGCGAGGCACGCAAATGCCGCAGAGGTTTGATCCACTGCAAGTCGAACAATTCGATTTTGAATAAGTCACGAGACATAAACGGAACCAGCTCTAATTGTTATCCAGAACACTGCGCACCAGAATCTTTCACACCTTGTTTAGCACGAAATTCGTGATAAGTACGGACTGACGATCAAGCGGTAGTACGAAAAGTTACACCCATGGACTCGCAGATCGCCTCATCGGTCATTATGTAAATGACGTTTGGTTGAACAGTCGGATTCGATGTCATGCAGATGGACTGTATACGCGTCGCACGTAGCGTCGTACAACGGCCTTACTTCTGTTTCGTGTTTCTTTGACCTGCGTGGTTCGAGGTTGCTGAGATAGAATCAAGAGCCTACGAAAGACGAGTATTCGTTCTGCATCAGATCAGCCTAGGCGCACATAACTTGCGTGAAGGGATAGTAATTGGGCCTTAAGGAAAATTGGTGGCGTTTCAACTACCAGGTCTTTCGACGTACGTTTATTCCCGTAGCTAAGCACGTCCTGTTGCTTCGCAGCCGTGTTGAAGGCGAAATACCCAACATTCGGCCGATAATGCTTGCACCGGTTCATCGAACTTCTGCAGATGTTTTTGCTATAGCCAACGTTACGGGCGAGTTCATTAGTTTCGTTTCGACCGATTCATTCGGACACAATGCACCAATTAATTTTGTCCAGAAGACCATGACAACCGCCATGGGGACAGTAATTTGGCAGGAAAGTGGCACCGTTAATCCACGAAAGCGCGCTGTTGATTTGGCAAAGGACGTCGAAGACCGTCTGGACCGGCGTTTGATCACTGCTGCGTTTACTCAGGGTGAATATCAGTACGATTCTGTCGACTCAGTTGAAGAGGGCCTGATTGGCCTGCTGAAGCGCTATCAGGATAGGCATCTGAAGCAAAAGGGACATGAGCTCAAAATTCCCATCGTTCCCGTCGGAATCGAGTACGACCGCAAAGGACGAGGTCTCGAACAGTCGGCTGTAGGTAGGTGGATCGAAAAGTGGATTCCGTTTACGCCCAACTGGACCATCCCCGCGCTTCGTACCAGAATCACCGTTAAATTCGGAACCCCCCACTACTTTGAGGGTCAAACGCCTCGTGAGATGACCGAGATTGTAATGAAGGAAGCCGCCGAGCTCAGCGGTATTCCGTACAAAGCCTAGAGCGAAACGTTTGGATCGCAAGACCGGAGATGCCCTGGGAACGGTTCGCGGTTTCGACTCGTTTTAGGATAATCGTCTGGAATGTGAATGCCTTCAGCGAGTAACTAAACGATGGACGAAGCTCTCAAAACAAGTCTGGAACACCAGGCGGTTGAAAAGTACAGAGCTGGCGATACGGGAGAATTCCACGTGATCGTTAGTCTGCATTCGGCAGCCATGTTCAGGACGGCATACGGAATTACCGGCGACTATTCGCTGGCAGAAGATGCCGTGCAGGAAGCTTTTGTTCGTGCGTGGAAGAAGTTCAACCAATTCCAGCCAAGCACCAGCTTGCGGAACTGGCTGACCCGAATCCTAGTAAATCGAGTTATCGATCTCAGCAGACGAAAACAGCTGCCGACAGTCGATATCGCTGAAGCCACTAACAAGCCTTCACCGGTAAGAGGTCCTGAAGAGTAACTTTTGTCGTTGGGCGATCGCCATCGACTCGACTTCGCATTACGCACGCTGTCTGCAGAACACCGCGTGGTAGTGACCT
>ERZ890510.1080-NODE-1080-length-19086-cov-9.420945_pt1 | contig 19086 bp, 18 predicted proteins | sample MGYA00521265_ERZ890510 | MGnify/ENA primary metagenome ERZ890510 (study PRJEB32303, sample SAMEA104408624) | aquatic metagenome | biome: Brackish water; feature: Chemocline; material: water | place: Baltic Sea | collected 2014-10-26T21:54:00 | depth 110 m ...
TAAATACCTTTGGAAGTCTTAAACAGAGACCCAGTTATTTTGACACTCCCAATTTCTAATTGTCATTCTGAATGCAATGAAAAATCTCATTTGTTTTAAAGCATTCTTAAAAAGATTTTACCACAGAGAGCACGAAGCGCACAGAGAAAGTTTTAATTAATTTCTTGTTGTCATTCTGAATGCAATGAACAATCTAATGCGTCTTGATGTAGCAAGTGGGACACGCAAAAGTAAAAAATAGTGGACACGGATTTCAAGGATTGGACGGATTTGCATGTGAGGTAGGAATTTTCTACCACCTCCCCCACAAACGAGCGGGTACTCCTCCTTAGCAAGGAGGAGAGCGTTTTTTGCTATACTTTCGTCAATGAGATTTTAGGGGACTCTTCTCCGCCAACTGGCGAATCAGAGGGACAGGTCTTACTTTGTGGTTACGTGGAGCTTCGTGTTAGGCTTTTTTTCCGCAAGCAGGATGCTTACGTTACAATCTTATATGAGACTAAAATTTGGTATTATTTTTTAAAGAATAGTTTTTCGGGGGAAAAGCTAATACCGACGCGATGGGTTTGTCCGCTCGTTGCATGGATATCGCTGATAAATGTTGCGTAATCTATTTGCAAATAATGTGTTTTAATGCCTGCGCCTAAGGTTACAAAGCCTGTATCGTCGCGTCCGCTTCTCAAAAAGACTTGATCCTTAAAACCCATCTCAAGCCCAAATGCAAAACCATTCGCATCCTCTAATCCCGACATTTTGTACTGCAAAACGGGTTTAAAAGCGAACGGGGTACGTTTACTTTTATATTCGTAAACAACACCAAGACTTGCTTGAGGAGCATAATTTTCGATAAGTCCATCAGACCAAAATATAGTCGTTGTGAGGATGTCCGTAATCATAAGACCGAGTCGAAGATGCTCGATGGGTTCAGCTTCGACACCCGCATGAAAACCAATACCAAAACCTGTCTGAGTGTAAAGATTATGAAGCAGAATTCGCGCCGCGCCATAAAGTTTAATTCTATCGGAATATGCTTTTGAATAGCCGCCCTCAATGACCCATTGAGAAACGGAGAAAAAATCGATTTTATTAACGTTTAGGCGCTCGCCTGGATCAAGAATGCCATTACCTTCGCCAATATCATATGTATTTGCTTCACCATCTAGTCCATTGTCAACAAGGGCATTTCGCGTATCGGCGATTTCGTCAACGGCGCCACGAAATATTGAAATATTTTTATCGCCTTTGCGCCATTGAAGTATATCTGTATTGTAAATTCCGCCAAAACCTGAACTATGATTAAAGGACATACGACTGTCGTCATAATAGGATGAAGCAATGCCTCCTAAGGCGGGCATCGTCAATGAAACAGCCTTGATTTTTCCCAATGCGAATGCGTCGAGTGGAATTCCTAAATCGTAGGCATCTTCACCATAATACGTTGTTTCTCCCATGGCAAATAGTGGTAGTATGATGAGAAGAAGGAGATTCTTAAAATATTTCATGATTGCGTTACTCATATGATAAAACTAAGTTCCCAAATCGACCCACCCCTAGCCCCTCCCGAAAGGGGAATTGAATACGGAAGAACTCCCAAACTATCATACCTAAATGTTTGATGCATGCGTGACATCATTTATTCTCTAATTCTCGAACGAGTTCGTCAATTAAATTTAGCGCTTCAAGTGGCGTCAGCTTATTAATATCGATGTCTCTAAGACGCTTCTCGACTTGGTTTTCGGTGCGTGCAAAAAGCGAGAGTTGATTAGCGTCATAGCTCGATACTGTTTCATTCACTCGATCCGATTTTACAGCGATTTGACCTGAATCTAGATTCGCTAGAATTTCCCGCGCGCGAATCAAGACTTTTTGCGGTACACCTGCCATTTGAGCCACATGAATTCCGTATGAACGATCAGCGCCTCCAGGGATAATTTTCCGTAAAAAGATAATCTTATCGCCATATTCTCGAACCGCGACATTATAATTTTTAACACGAGACAGCACATTTTCCAATCCCACTAATTCGTGGTAATGAGTCGCGAATAAGGTTCTTGCTGCTTGTAATTTTTGACCATGCAAATACTCGATTATAGACCAAGCAATGGCCAATCCGTCGTAGGTTGATGTCCCACGCCCGATTTCGTCAAGGAGAATCAAACTCCGCTTCGTTGCATTATTAAGAATATTCGCCGTCTCATTCATTTCCACAAGGAATGTTGATTCGCCTCGGGCCAAATTATCCGATGCCCCAACGCGTGTAAATATGCGATCAACCATACCAATACTGGCTTTTTCCGCAGGCACAAAACTGCCGATTTGAGCCATCAATACAATAAGGCCAATTTGCCGCAAATACGTTGATTTCCCCGCCATATTGGGGCCCGTTATGAGTAATATCTGCTCGGAATCAGCATCTATTATGAGGTCGTTGGGAATAAATGTATCATCGATGGGTAGTAATTCTTCAATGACTGGATGACGTCCATTTTTAATCTCAATGCGTGAACTTTCGTTTATTTCCGGACGCACATAATGACGGTCAAAAGCTAGATTCGCCAATGAGGAAACGACATCGAGACCTGCAATAGCAAGTGCCCATGTTTGAATATTATGAGCGACCTCTAAAACTTGAATGCGTATCGAATCAAATATTTCATACTCGCGAGCGGTATAGCGTTCTTCCGCGTGGAGAACTTTGTCTTCATAATCTTTTAATTCTTCGGTAATATAGCGCTCGCAATTAACCAGTGTTTGCTTGCGAATATAATTGTCTGGCACATTGTCTTTGTGTCGATGGGTAATCTCGATGTAATATCCAAAGACTTTATTAAATCCGACTTTCAGTGACGAAATATCAAGTCGTGCTCGTTCGTCATGCTGAAATTTTATAAGCCAATCTTTTGCATTTGTGGCAATAGCACGAATCTCATCAAGCTCGCTGTCAATGCCATCACGAATCATTTTCCCGTCTTTGACACTGACAGGAGGTTCGTCTAAAATATTTTCATTAATAATGGACAATATGGGGCTTAAATCAGGAAGTTCGTCCCATTCTTTTGCGTAGGTTTCAGGCATCAATAATACCATTTCGCCTAATTCTTGCGCCAGCGCTAGGGTCGATTTTATAGCATTTAAATCGCGTGCATTTCCACGCGAGGTACTGAGTTTCGCTAATACACGTTCAAGGTCGCTCGTGTCTTTTAATAGGTCACGAACATCTTTTCGGATGTCACCATGCTCCAGCATCCATTCGACTGTATCGAGGCGATGATTGATTGATTTTTGATCAAGGAGCGGCTGTGCAATCCACTCGCGTAAAAGCCGTCCCCCCATCGATGTGTGTGTCTCGTCAAGACTGGAAAGTAGCGTCCCTTCCGACTCATAATTGAGGGTACGAAAGAGTTCGAGATTGCGAATCGTGTCCGAATCCAGCACCATTTTGTTACCGAGAGAAACGACTTTTATAGAGGTAACATGCTCCAGTTTGCGTCCTTGATAGGTTTGCAAATAATGTAATATTGCACCCGCAGCAGAAATACCTAAGGGATATTTTTCAATCCCAAATCCCTTTAAACTATGGGTCGCAAATTTTTTCTTAAGCTCAAGTTCAGCAAAGTCTTTATGAAAAATCCAATCCTCAAGTTCAGAGATATAAATACTGTGAGGCAATCTTGATTTTAGCGCATTGGCTTGAGAGTCTGCAATTAGAATTTCTTTTGGATTAAGGCTTGTAATTAAACCACTAAGCTGACTTTCATGGATGTCCATCAATTGAAAGCGACCTGTAGAGACATCGATAAGCGCGAGACCTAATTTTGATTTTTCCATGAAAAGAGACGCTAAATAATTCGACTCTTTCGCATCCAAGAATTGTTCACTCATGGACGAACCAGGTGTAATCACTTCAATAACATCACGTTTTACGATACCTTTGGCTGTTTTCGGGTCCTCGACTTGCTCGCAAATGGCCACACGATATCCGGCACTTGTAAATTTATGTGTGTAATTTTCAAGGGCATGATAAGGAAATCCAGCCAACGGTACGCGAGCCGCTTTTCCGTTTGAACGGGATGTAAGCGTAATGCCTAAAACTTTCGACGCAATTTTCGCATCTTCTTCAAAGGTTTCATAAAAATCGCCCATGCGATAAAGCAACACCGTATCAGGATAGCGCAATTTTATCGCATGATATTGCTTCATGAGAGGAGTTGTGTTTGAATTTTCCGCCTGTTTCGTCATCGTTTAGTATAGCCCTAACGCTCTAATTCGCCAACCCATCTTCGACAATCGCCATCTCGCATTATCCAAGATTTGCGCTCCAAATAATTGAGCAAGGGAATCAAATATTTTCGACTCGATTGAATCAAAGTTTTGGCGTCATCCATCGTCATACAATTATTTGTTTTAAAAAATTCCCGCAACATGATTAATAAGGTATCTATTTGGTTTTGCAGAAGATAGAAATCATTTTCAATGTGAATCAGTTCGCCATTTCGCATCATCCAAGACAATATTTCATTGTTAGATGCATCTTTTTCAACCATTGCAGACCAGCCTACAAATTGATATCCACCTTCGAGTATTTCATTTTTTAAAATGGCATATTGTTTTGATAAATCGGCATTTAATGTCGCTTGATAGCCCGATAATATGTATAATTCTTTTTCTTTTATGATGGCTTTATCATGAAGGAGTTTTGCCAATGCAAAGGTCAATGCCTCATGTGAAATATTGGGTGTTTTCGCCAGAGTAAAACCATTTTTGCCAGGATTTTGTTCATGCTGTGCTTGGAGTGTTTCTAAAATAATTTTAGATATTGACTGATAAGAATCATAGAGAAAATACTCATCGGTGTGTTTTATAAATGCGTTATTTCTTAAGAGGACATCGACTTTGGAATGATTCAAATTTAATTTTTTAACAAAATCTTGTCGTGATAAAGGACGATTTGAAAACCGCACTAAAATAATGGCCGATTCGAGCACTTTTTCCGCGTCATAGTTTTTCAAGACGTCAATATTTTTACTTCCACGTCGAATATGCGAGGCTGTAATCCACAGAATTTCGCCACCCCCAAATGTTAATTCTGGCGACATCGCCCGCAGCACAAATTTGTCACCTCGAGCGGCGCTCATTGCATTTTTAAACTTAATTTGAACGAATTGAGATTCACCCGCTTTTATGTCACGATGCTCCAATAAATGCAATGATGCTTGCATTTTGCCCGTCCCTAAATGGACTTGAACCATTGCTGCATCTTTGATGGACTTTTTCCAATCAGACAAAATATGTATTTTTGCCAGCCAAAACGGTCCCGTTTCGAAACAATTTGGCGCGGCGATAAAATTTCCGCGACGTAATTCATTGACGCTAATATTATTCAAATTTACCGCTGCTCTGTCGCCGGCATTTGCTTTTTCGACATCTTTGTTATGAGACTGAATTCCCCTAACAGTAAGCTCGATGTTTTGTGGATAGAGACATACTTTTTGACCGACACGCAAATCTTGTGAAAGAATCGTACCCGTCACAACCGTACCAAAACCTTTTATCGAAAACACACGATCAATACTTTGGCGATACATTCCATGAGACAGCTCAGGTTTTAAATCATTTATGTGCTGATCTAGAATATTTTTTAACTCAGAAATCCCAATGAGATTCTTAGCCGAAATAGGAATAATCGGTACATCATTGTATCCATATTGCGTAATGAATTCTTTGATATCCCCTTGAATCATTTCCACCCATTCCGCATCGACAAGATCAATTTTATTCAACACAACAATGAGTTTTTTAATTCCTAGCAGGGACAATATTTCGAGATGTTCACGCGTCTGCGGCATCACACCATCGTCTGCAGCTATCACTAATAAGGCCATGTGAACCGTCGATACGCCCGTGACCATATTTTTAACAAATTTTTCGTGACCTGGGACATCAATAAATGTTACTTCATCATTATAGAATGCGAATCCAATATCAATGGTGACGCCGCGGGCTTTTTCCTCTTTGAGCTTATCCGTATCAACGCCCGTTAATATTTTAACAATGGCCGTTTTCCCATGGTCAATGTGACCTGCTAAGCCAATAATTTTTTGCGGATTATTTCGCAATGACTAGAGCCTTAAAAAAGTTTTCGATGGCTAGAATTTCAGTTTCACGGATCGTCAAAAAATCCAGAAAGACTACATTATTTTCGATTCGTGGCACAATAGGCAATTCATTGAGACGTAATTTTTGGGCTAATTTTTGGGCACTTAAACCTTTGACGGAGCAGGTCATCGCATAGGATTTAATATGTTCCGATGGTATGGCGCCAGAACCAATCTGCCCCTTAGATTCGACACAATTAAGTTGAAGTTTTGGATTTGCGATATTAGAAATAACATTTTCGACTCTACTTTTGAGGGTCTCTTTTGGCGTTGCCAAATCTCTATACAATGGATTATTGACTTCGACATGTTCCTGAGAGAGAAAATCTTGCATAGCTGAAAGTGTGAGTAGAATTTGCGTTTTGTCAGGGCGTAGAATACGAAGCAAATTGTTCTTTTCGATTTTCTTCATCATTGATTCCAGACCCACAATAATACCACCTTGAGGACCGCCAATAAGTTTATCCACGGAAAATGTTATGATATCAACGCCAGCTTGGACAATTTCCTTAATGAGTGGCTCTTTGCTGAGTCCATAGTGGTTAATATCAAAAAAAGCACCGCTTCCTAAATCCGCCATGACAGGGATATTATGTTTTTTCCCCAATGCCACAAGTTCGGTCAATGGGACTTCTTTTGTAAAGCCTTTTACTTCATAATTGGATGCATGAACCCACAGGATGAGCTTCGTTTTTTCGCTGATGGCTTCTTCATAGTCTTTTAGATGCGTCCGATTGGTTGTCCCAATTTCTTTGAGTACCGCTCCCGATTTTTTAATAATTTCAGGAATTCGAAACGAACCTCCTATTTCAACCATTTGCCCGCGAGAGAGAATAACTTCTTTTTTATTTGCGAAAGTGTTGAGCGCAAGAAAAACTGCCGCCGCATTATTATTTACGAGAATTCCAGTTTCTGCATCAGTCAAGGCAGTAAACCAAGGTTTCAGTAATTGATGTCGATTGCCACGTTTCCCAGATTTCAAATCGAATTCGAGATTGACATAAGCGTCATCCAAAAGCTGGAAATTTTGAATCATACGATTTGAATACGCAGCACGACCCAATCCCGTGTGCAAAATAATGCCAGTCGCGTTGATAACTTTTTTGAGCGGGTTCAGCGCATGTAATAAATTCTCTTGGATGATATTGTTTAACTCATCAAGGGAAACGGATTTCCCCTCTTTAATCTTATTTTTAAACTTATCACACGTTTTTTGAATAATCATTTTTTTAACAATATGAGGCAATTCTATCGCTGAATGTATTTCTAACAAATAATGAATGCTTGGGAATTGGTTTAGTTTTGAAATCATCCGCTTTTAGCTATCTCCTTACTATTAGTATAAACGCCATAATAATTATAGCAATCTGAACGAGTTTTTCAAGTGTCGCTTGTTTAGATTTCACAACAAAATGGGTTCCTATGAAAGCGCCACCGATATTTCCCAAGCCGAGTAAAAAACCTGCCATCCAATTTATTTGATGATTCAGTGTAAATACTATAATTGAAACCGCTGTAAAGACGACAGCGATGATGAGTTTTATAGCATTGCCTTCAATGAGATTATGCCCGTCTAAAGCCATCACCATAAGAATAAGAAAACCGACACCTGCTTGGATGAACCCACCATATAAACCTATTAAAATATAGCCTCCATAGATAATGAGTCGGTTTGTCGGAATATTAGAAGTGACTTTTTTGCCAGTTTTAAGGAGTGTCATAAAAGCTGCGAATAGCATAATAATAGCAAGTATTGTTTTGAATTCTTGGTTAGAGAAAAGTGTTGATAGCCATGCGCCGGCAATTGCACTCGGAATAACGAGAATAAACAGAAGGGGGTATTCAATTTTAGGACGCACGCCTAAAACGTGGTATCGGCGGATACCGACTATATTTTGCATCAGAATTGCAACTCGATTCGATGCATTTGCGATGAGAGGCGGTACTCCAACGAAGATTAAAGCCGGTAATGTGAGGAAGGAACCGCCACCAGCAATAACATTTATTGTACCCGCAAGAATACCTATAAAAATTAAGAGGATAATTTGACTTATTGAAAAATCCATGGACTCCTTAAGACAAAAGAAGCCACGAGGTCGTGGCTTCAGAAGATTCAAATATCAAAAAAACTCAAGTGAGGTAAATAGTTAGTCTCTACGAAATTCTTTAATACGAGCTTTTTTGCCTCTAAGTTTTCTTAGATAATATAGTTTCGCTCTGCGAACTTTACCGCGACGAACAACGATAATTTCATCTAATACGGGGCTGTGTAGTGGAAATATCCGTTCAACACCGATTCCGTTTGAAATTTTTCTAACGGTAAAAGAAGCGTTAACGCCTTTACCTTTTCTAGAAATAACATTACCTTCGTAACGTTGAATTCTTTCTTTTTCACCCTCAATAACTCTAACATTGAGTGCAACAGTATCACCCGGTTTAAAATCGGGGATGTTTGTTTTTAGTTGGTCTGCTGCCTCAGCATGTGCTCTATCCATTTTTATTTTCCTCCAATTGGATCAAATATTCTTCATACAAATCCGGACGTTTTTCTTTTGTCCGAGATAGTCGTTTATTTAGTTTCCATTCCTCAATCTTTTTATGATGCCCAGAAACCAAAATTGGAGGCACACTAAATCCTCTATATTCTGCTGGTCTTGTATAATGTGGGGCATCAAGCAAGCCGACTGGAAAAGTGTCAGTATCTGTACTTTCATCATCGCTCACGGCTCCAGGTAATCGTCGAATGATGGCATCCATGAGTACCATTGCAGGCAAATCGCCTCCAGAAAGAACATAATCGCCGATACTGATTTCTTCGTCAATTAGATGCTCTCGAACACGCTCATCAATACCTTTATAACGACCCGCAAGCAGCACGATATGCTTGTAGTTCATGAGTCGTTGAACAGTTGCCTGTTTAAGAGGCTTGCCTTGTGGTGTAAAAAATATCCGATGAGGTTTTTCAACTGAAACAGTTTCGATCTCATCGAATGCTTTAAAAATAGGATCTGGTTTGATAATCATACCTGATCCACCACCAAAAGGGACATCATCAATATGCTTGAAAGTATCCGTCGCATAATTTCTTAAATCCCAGATATTGATTTGTGCGATTTCACTTCGAAATGCTCGCCCAACAATGCCTGTATCCTTGAATGAATCATAAACATTCGGCATTGTTGTGATGACATCAAACCTCACTAGAATTTCTCCGCTTCATTAATAACAATATAGTTTTTATCTATATTAACTTCTAAAACCCATTCGTTAACAAAGGGTACGAGTAATTCCTGTGAAGTGTTGGACTTTATCACAAATATATCGTGTGCAGAATTAGAGATAATGTCAGAAATCGAACCTATACGTTTCATGTTTTTGTTATAAACATCGTTTCCTATTAAGTCCTCAATAAAAAATTCATCTTCATCAAGATCTGGTAAAGATGCGTTGTCTGCGTACAAAAAACATTCACGTAGTTCTTCAGCTTGATTTCGTGTTTTAAAATTCTTTAAATACAAAATCGGGCTGGATTCAGTTCCTTCAATGCCTTCAATTTGAACAGTCATCCATTGACTCTTTTGATTGACAAAAAGCTTTGGGAGTTTTTCAAAATCTCCCAAGTCCAAATCATAAATCTGAACTTTTAACCCACCTTTGATTCCGTGAGGTTTCCGAACTTTCGCAACGATTGTTCGTGTATCCTCACTCATTGCAAAGATGCGCTATTCAATAATTTCGAGCATGGCTCGATTGGACCCAGATTTTGCAGATATTGCTGCCAATAAAGTACGAAAGGCTTTCGCTGTTCTTCCCTGCCGACCAATAACTTTACCTACATCATCTTTTGCTACACGAAGTTCAAAGATTGTCACACGTTCACTATCAACCTGATTTACTACTACATCATCAGGTGAGTCAACAAGACTCTTAGCAACATACTCTACAAATTCCTTCATGACCGTCTCCTTTATCATTCTCTCTTATGGAAATGACCCCCATCAACGAAGAGATAGAACGCTGAATGAGGAGAGCTTAGGCCCCTTCTGCTTCAACTGCAGGAGTTTCTACATTAGCCTCTGGCTCTGCTTCAACTTTTGCATCAACAGGTTTAGCTCCTTCACGTTTTTCACGCTCAGCAGTAGCTAATTCCCATTTTTGAATTTCTCGATCAATAGTACTTTGATCCGCTCCGCGAGCTCTCATATCATATTTCATGACGAGTGCTTGCTTATTCATCAAACTCTTTACAGTGTCTGATGGCTGAGCGCCTTCACTTAACCAATGGAAAAGTCTATCTTCATCGAAAATAAGCTCCATTGGAGTAGAGATTGGATTATATATTCCAATGTTTTCAATTGAGCGTCCATCACGTGGAGCTCTTGAGTCTGCAATGACTATGCGATAAAAAGGACGTTTTTTCCTTCCTAAACGCTTTAATCTGATACGAACCGCCAAAAAATGCCTCCTAAATCTTAAACCCTCTTGGCAGGTTTCTCATTAGTTGTCTTTTCCCCATCTTGCCAAACTTCTTCATCATCTTCTGCATACCCTGAAACTGCTTCATCAGCTGGTTCACATCTTGAACCGTTGTTCCCGAGCCTCGAGCAATACGCTTGCGCCGATTTGCATTTAGCACCTTCGGCAGACGTCGCTCCGATGGGGTCATAGAATTAATAATTGCTTCAATCCGAGTCAACCTTTTTTCATCGACTTGAACATCTTTTACTTTACTCATTCCAGGTATCATTCCCATAAGATCGGACAAAGGTCCCATCTTCTTTAGTTTTAACAATTGATCCCTAAAATCTTCTAAATCAAAGCCGCTCTTTCGGATCTTTTCTTCCATCAAACGCGCTTCATTTTCATCTATACTCTCTTGAGCTTTTTCTACAAGAGAAACAATATCTCCCATACCCAAAATCCTATCAGCCATCCGAGAAGGATGAAAAACTTCCAATGGCTGAATCTTCTCTCCCATACCTAAAAACTTTACGGGGATTCCTGTGACGGCCTTTATGGACAATGCTGCACCACCGCGAGCATCACCATCCATTTTTGTTAAAATTACACCCGTAAATTGAACAACATCCGAAAACGCTTGCGCTGTTGCGACTGCATCTTGACCCGTCATTCCGTCACCTACAAACAAAATTTCTTTTGGCGATAGACGCGTTTTTAAGTTTTTAATTTCATCCATCATCGCACTATCGACCGTCAAACGACCGGCTGTATCAATAATTACAGTGTCAGCGGAAAATCGTACAGACTCTTTAATGGCTGTCTCCGCTATTTTGAGGACGTCTTTTTCTTGATGATTTGAATAGACGGGGATATCAATTTGTTTTCCCAACGTTTCCAATTGTTTAATAGCCGCGGGTCGATAAACATCACAGGCCACCATCATAGGTCTTCTGCCTTGCTTGCGTAATTGCATCGCTAATTTCGCTGCCGATGTCGTTTTTCCGGAACCTTGCAAACCTACCAACATTATTATGGCTGGCGAGCCAGATAAATGCATATCTCCTGAATCATCACCCATCAAAGCGGATAATTCATCTCTCACAATCTTTACAATTTGCTGCCCAGGAGATATGGATCTTAGGACATCGTCACCCAATGCTTTAGTTTTAACTTTCTCAATAAAATCTTTAGCAACTTTGAAATTTACGTCTGCTTCTAGCAATGCCCTTCGAATTTCACGTGTTGCATCTGAAATATTAGACTCAGACAGCTTCCCGTGACCGCGGATTTTCTTAAACACATTTTCTAAATTACTGCTAAATTGTTCTAGCATTTTACCTTCCGTAAAAAATCCGCGAAATGTATTCGGACGCCCCCCGTCGAACAAGGTGATTTCAATTAGTTTTAATTCTTTCTTTCAAGTCTAAAAACGTACCTCGTTTCATAAGTCAACTGAACATTGGCATACGTTTTGTCCACGTTTTCTTATGCAAAATGATAAACTCTAAATCTAAGACTCGTTTACTATTTTTCTTTTCTAAAAGACTCTGGCACGTTGCCCCAGCTTTTTAAAAAAATATATTGCGAGGAATGAAAATAATGGAGATCAAATAAAAATGGCAAACTTCAAATTGAAAAGAGGGTATGACATCCCAATTTCAGGCCGAGCCGAGAAAAAATATCTCAGCACAATTCGACCTGAACTTGTAGGAATTCAACCCCCCGATTTTCGTACATTAAAGCCAAAAGTGAGTGTAGAAGTAGGTGATTCTGTAAAGGCTGGCAGTGTTTTATTTATGGATAAAAAACGTCCTGAATTAATATTCGTTTCACCCGTAAGTGGAACAGTCACAGGAATTAATCGCGGTGAAAGAAGAGCAATCACATCCATCACGGTAAAACCCGATGACGCGGATTCGTTTGTAGAATTTAAATCATGGAGCCAAGGCGATATTAAATCAGCTGACTGCGCAGTGATTAAACGATCACTCCTCGCTGGTGGAATATGGCCAACACTCCGTGAACGTCCTTATTCCAAAATTGCTTCATGGGAAAACACTCCCAAAGCAATTTTTATTTCCGCTGTGGATTCTGGTCCATTAGCTCCAAATTCGACTTTCTTACTAGACGGGAAATCAAAAGATTTTCAAGCGGGTGTATGGGCATTACAAAAATTGACAGATGGAAAGATCCATGTATCAACTTCGTCTCATAATCAAGAATTCTTTTCTTCCATCGAAGGTATTGAGAAACATCTCATTGATGGACCTCACCCAGCAGGGAATATTAGCGTCCAAGTTTTCCATATTGACAGATTACGTCCCAAAGAAATCATTTGGTATATAAGCCCTACTGATGTGGCTCGTATTGGAACATTTTTATTAACAGGTAAATACCCAAATGAGATTACTGTCGCATTAACGGGATCTAATCTGGAACATCGCGGATATGTCAAAACAATCCAAGGGACTCAAATTTCAAGTCTGATTAAAGAGAGCATCTTGGGTTCAACATCTCGTATTATTTCAGGCGACGTTTTAACAGGTAAAACCTGTACTTCAGAAGGATTTGTCGGTTTTTACCATACTGCCATCGCCGTTATTCCTGAAGTCCAGAAAAAACGATTTATGGGTTGGGCACATCCTGGTTTAAAATTAAGCAGTTATCTTCGTACACATTTAAGCTTCCTTAAACCGAGTGCAAAATATGAACTAAATACTGATTTGAATGGTGAGGGTAGAGCCTTTGTCGCAACAGGTTTATACGAAAAAGTTATGCCAATAGACATCCTACCAAGTCATTTATGTAAATCAATTCTTGTAGAAGACATCGAGCAAATGGAAAAACTCGGTATTTACGAAGTGGATGCCGAAGACTTTGCACTTTGTACATATATCTGTCCCTCAAAAATTGAGTTTGGCGAAATTATAAATAAAGGTATCACCCTTATGGAAAAAGAAGGCTAGAGCTATGAATGCGTTAGATAAATTTTTTGAGAATCTGGGCTCATCCATTAAGAAAGGGCCTTTTAAAATAGTGTATCCAATGGTTGATGCCATGCACACCCTCTTTATTTCACCGGGGCATGCAACTTCAACTGGACCTCACGTTAGAGACAATATTGACATGAAGCGATTCATGGGTACCGTTATTGTTGCTTTACTACCTGTCATTTTTCTGGCGATGTATAATGTGGGTCTTCAAGCTGGAGCCACCACAACTTTCGCCGCATTTTTAATCGGTTTGAAAGCACTTTTGCCTGTCATCATCGTTGTTTATGCTGTCGGTCTCGGTTGGGAAATGATTTTTGCTCACGTTCGAGGACACGTAATTAATGAAGGTTTTTTAGTCACTGGAATTCTCTTACCTCTGATTTTACCACCAACGATTCCTTTATGGCAAGTTGCCGTCGGAACCACCTTTGGTGTTATCATCGGCAAAGAAGTTTTTGGTGGAACGGGCATGAACCTCCTAAACCCAGCCCTAACAGCTCGGGCTTTTTTATTTTTTACCTATCCTGGAAATATTTCAGGAGATAGTGTTTGGGTTGCAATTGATGGCTTTACCGGCGCCACTCCATTAGCTGTCGCAGCATCTGCATCGGGTTCAGCCGTTGATGCTCTTAGCAGTGCAGGTTTTGCTTTTCAAGACATGTTTCTCGGATTCATTCCTGGAAGTATGGGAGAAACCTCGACACTGGCCATCTTGTTTGGTGCTTTCGTCCTAGTGGCAACAGGTGTTGGTTCATGGCGCATTATGTTGGCAACAATTTTCGGTGCTTATGGGATGGCAACAATCATTAGCTTGCTTTCAGGTGATCAAACTTCTGGCATGCTTTCATTACCAGCTCATTATCACATGGTGATGGGTGGTTTTATGTTTGGAGCCATTTTTATGACGACGGATCCCGTTTCAGCCGCCGGTACAAATACAGGTAAATGGATTTATGGAATTTTAATTGGCGTTATGGCCATCCTTATACGGACATTTAATCCCGCTTACCCCGAAGGAATGATGCTTGCCATTTTATTTGGGAACGTCTTTTCACCACTCATCGATCATTTTGTTATTCAAGCCAATATTAAAAGGAGACTAAACTATGCGAAGTAATGCTTATACTTTAGGTTTTGCAGCAATTGTTACTCTCATTTGTAGTGTACTCTTGGCTTCTGCTTCAACATTCCTTAAAGAACGTCAGGATACGAATATCGAACTCGATAGGAAAATGAATATTTTGAAAGCCTTCGAACTCATTGATCCAGAAAAACAATATACACCCAAAGAGGTCTTCTCTATTTTTGACACGAATTTAAAAGAAGCCGTAACGGATTTAAAAGGCAATGTAATAGAAGGCAAAAAAATTAGTAATATCGGTGACGACCCAAATTTACTCGCTTTATATCTCTCGGATGATGCCTATTGCATCCCCATAAGCGGAAAAGGACTTTGGTCAACGATTAAAGGCTATCTCGCCTTTGAAAAAGACTTAAATACGGTCAAAGGTCTCACTTTTTATAGCCACGGCGAAACCCCTGGATTAGGTGGAGAAATCGAAAAAGATAAATTTACAAAAGTATGGAAAGGCAAAACAATTCTCGATGAATCGGGGAATCTTGTTTCCATTACGATTGTAAAAGGCAAAATCAAACCCGATACAAAACAAATAGAAAATAAAGTTGACGGTATCAGTGGTGCGACATTAACTGGAAAAGGAATCAATATTTTTGTAATGGAAAATCTCAAAAAATATCAGCCTTATTTCTCCAAACAGAGAGGAACGGCATCATGAGTTTATTTAGCAAACAAAATATTCAATTTGTCAAAGATCCACTCATGGACAACAATCCAATTGCAACGCAAGTTCTTGGAATTTGCTCTGCATTAGCGGTGACTGTTCAATTAAATACGGCCATTGTTATGGCACTAGCGGTCACATTCGTCGTCGCTTTTTCAAACGTTATAATTTCACTTTTAAGAAATAAAATCCCTGCCAATATTCGCATTATCGTCGAATTAGCCATCATTGCGACATTGGTTATTCTTGTGGATCAAATTCTAAAAGCGTTTCTATTTGATATCTCAAAACAGTTAAGCGTTTTTGTCGGCCTCATCATTACAAATTGTATTGTCATGGGAAGAGCCGAAGCATTTGCTCTCCAAAATAAACCGTGGCCTAGTTTCCTTGATGGAATTGGCAATGGACTCGGATACGGTCTCATCTTGATAACAGTGGCCTTTGGTCGCGAACTCCTCGGCAGTGGATCACTTTTTGGCTTTAAAGTGATTCCTGAAGCGGCCTATGCTGCTGGTTATCAAAACATGGGTCTCATGGTACTCGCTCCAGGAGCCTTTATATTACTCGGCCTCATTATCTGGGCTCAACGTACTTACAGCGGCATTGTAGCGGAATAGGAGAACAGATATGGAACATTATATTAGTTTATTTGTAAAGGCGGTTTTCGTAGAAAACATCCTTCTGGCATTCTTCCTCGGAATGTGTTCGTTTCTCGCCGTTTCAAAACGCGTCGAAACAGCCATCGGATTAGGACTCGCTGTTATTTTTGTAGAAGTCATTACGGTTCCCACGAACTGGGCGATTTATAATTATTTACTTAAACCAGGTGCATTAGAATGGGCAGGATTACCTGATGTGGATTTAAGTTTCTTAGGCTTTATTTCTTACATCGCAGTCATCGCCGCTCTGGTGCAACTAGTCGAAATGATAATCGATCGTTTCAGCCCATCTCTCTATTCAGCGCTGGGTATTTTTCTCCCTCTCATTGCGGTAAATTGTGCCATTTTAGGGGCTTCACTCTTTATGGTTGAACGTGAATACACATTCAGCGAATCAGTCGTTTATGGACTCGGAGGAGGTTTTGGTTGGGCGCTTGCTATTGTAGCAATGGCTGCGATTCGAGAAAAATTAAGATACTCGAATGTGCCTGATGGATTAAAAGGACTCGGCATTACGATGCTTATAACTGGATTGATGGCCATGGCATTCATGAGCTTTTCAGGCATAAGTCTGTAGGAGGCGAAAATGACTATGATTGGATTAATTCTACTAAGTGCGTTTGTCTTTACAGGCATTATAATGATTTTAGTACTCATTCTTAATTATGCTTCTTCGAAACTTGTTCAAAGTGGCGAAGTAACCATTACGATGAATGATAACCCTGACAACGCCATTGTTACATCGGCTGGCAGCACATTATTGCAAACCCTTGCAGCGCAAAAAATATTTCTTCCATCTGCTTGCGGTGGTGGTGGTACTTGTGGGATGTGTACATGCGTTATTAAAGAAGGGGGCGGCGAAGTTTTACCAACCGAAAAAACACATTTATCGCGCGCTGAAGAGCAAAATAACGTTCGACTTTCTTGCCAGGTAAAAGTAAAAAATGATATGAAAATTGTTGTCCCAGACGAGATTTTCAATATCAAGAAATGGGAATGCGAAGTTGTTTCAAATGACAATGTCGCAACCTTTATAAAGGAATTTGTTGTACGCTTACCCAAAGGTGAGAATCTTGATTTTCGTGCCGGTGGATATATTCAAATCGATATTCCGCCTCATGAACTCAGTTACGAAACCTTTGACATTGATCCCGAATATCGGGGTGATTGGGATCGCTTTAATATGTGGCAATATAAATCGAAACTAGAAGAGTCTATATTTAGAGCCTATTCCATGGCTAATCATCCTGCTGAAGGCAATATTGTCATGCTCAATATTCGTATCGCAAGCCCTCCTCCAGGAACCAATTTCCCTCCAGGACTGGCATCATCCTATATCTTTAATCTAAAGCCTGGTAACAAAGTCATAGTCTCTGGACCTTACGGCGAGTTCTTTGCCAAAGATACAAAAAATGAAATGCTCTATGTGGGCGGTGGTGCAGGAATGGCGCCAATGCGTTCTCATATTTTTGATTTGCTTAAAACCAAGCGATCCGACCGACGTATTTCTTTTTGGTATGGCGCTCGCTCGAAACGTGAAATGTTTTATGATGACGAATTCAAAGCGCTTGCTGCAGAATTTCCGAATTTTACGTATCACGTTGCATTAAGCGATCCCGATAAAGCAGATAACTGGGAAGGTCCCGTCGGTTTTATTCATCAAGTTGTTTATGATACTTATTTAAAAAATCATGAATCGCCTGAAGATATCGAATATTACATGTGTGGACCACCACCGATGATTGACGCCGTTGACAACATGCTCTACAATATTGGTGTCGAACCCGAAATGATTGATTACGATAAATTCTAATTTTCGTATCATTTTAAAGGCTGCTGATGACTGTTAAATAATTGTAAAAAGAGCTCACTTATTTGAGTGCTTTGGTTATCTTGGATAGAATGATTTTGGAAAAGGAGATACTTTGAAAATAACGACACTTTTTATGCTCATACTTTTATTCCTTTCAGCATGTAGTTTAGAAAATGCTTCCTTTAAATCTGTGAAATTTTCAGGCAATACCATGGGTACAACATATCACATTACGCTTTCCGATACTTCTATTTCAGATGGCGACTATTCAAACCTTCTAACGCAAATTGATTCGGTTCTTACTCAAATAAATCAAACGTTTTCAACCTATATTGAATCGAGTGAAATCAGTCAATTCAATCAATTACATTCGACAAAATCGATGCGCATTTCAACTGATTTCGCAATGGTCTTGTCAACCGCTCTAAAAGTAAGTCGAGAAACTCAAGGTGCGTTTGATCCGACGGTAATGCCTCTCATAAATGCAATGGGATTTGGTTACACAAAACCGAATACAACACCTACCGCCGCTCAATTGGATTCTATAACAATGAATATTGGATATGAGTATATTCGCTTAGATTCAAATCTTCTCCATAAAACACGACCCAAAGTTCAGCTCGACCTCAGCGCAAATGCAAAAGGTTTTGGTATTGACAAAGTCATCGACTTTCTAAAAACAAAACGTTTCAAGCATCTATTGGTTGAAATAGGCGGTGAAGTTTCTGCTTTTGGTAATAAATATAGAAATGAAAAATGGCAAATCGGCATTGATACACCTAATTTGAACGCTCAACCTGGGAAAGATTTTTCCCGAATTATTTCCTTAAATAAAGGTGGAATGGCAACTTCTGGAGATTATCGCAATTACCACGAAGTCAATGGTGTTAGGATAAGCCATATTCTAGATGCTCAAACTTCACTACCACTTACGCACGGTTTGGCATCCGTTACGGTCATTGCACAAGATGCTATGACAGCCGACGCCTATGCAACCGCCTTTATGATTCTGGGTGAAACAAGAGCTATGAAATTGGCAGAATCAATCCCAGACCTTGAAGCTTTTTTTATTGTCCGAAAAAATGGGAAATATTTCGAAAACTGGACAAAAGGATTTGAGGCATATTTCGTTGCGTCAAATTAAAGATTGGGGAGTGTCAAAATAACTGGGTCTGAAAGGGCCGTAATGAGTTGTGTGATAGA
>ERZ890510.1092-NODE-1092-length-18952-cov-8.903106_pt1 | contig 18952 bp, 19 predicted proteins | sample MGYA00521265_ERZ890510 | MGnify/ENA primary metagenome ERZ890510 (study PRJEB32303, sample SAMEA104408624) | aquatic metagenome | biome: Brackish water; feature: Chemocline; material: water | place: Baltic Sea | collected 2014-10-26T21:54:00 | depth 110 m ...
TTTGCGTACAACATACTTCTTCTCGATGTGTCCGTCAAACTATAGCAACTTCACTATTGGATTATTTGCCCCACGGCAAGCTGAAAATCAGGATGCCGTGGGGCAAAATTTAGACACTTCAATTTTTATTTTAGCATAAAACAGCAAACACAAGATAAGACCCAATTAAAATTTAATGATTAATTATCCCGCGATAGCGTCCATTTGCTCGGTTTTCGTGTTGATGAAGCTACGAACCCCCATCATTACCTATTGTGCAAAAGCCGTTTCGACTTAAGTTCCCCGTTATATGTATAAAGATCTAAAAATTCGAACCCTCGTAAGCATTGTGCTTATTGCTATTGTCGTTTATGCAACACTCTATTCAAGACTGCTATTCGCGGGCTTCTTTAGTCTGGCGGGTTTGCTCGTTTTGCGTGAAATGCTCATGAATATGTCCCAAAATAAAGCGGCTCCGAGTCTAACATTAGCTTTTCCCCTTTACGCACTATTTCTTGCAAAAGCGACGGGCAATATCGCATTCCCTTGGGAATTGATACTGATTACATCGGCAATCTTTTTGTTTACAATAGAGTTAGCAAAGAACAAAGCCAAAGCATTTGAAAATATTTCACTCACTGGATTTTCAGCTCTATTTGTGGCCCTTGCCATTCACAGTTTTATTGCGCTGCAGCAATACGATTTACCCATGGATACAGGCGTCGGATTTTTTGGTGGACGACTCATTCTGAGTGTTTTCATCAGCGTTTGGGTTTGCGATGGGATGGCGTATTTCGTAGGATCTGCCATCGGCAAACACAAAATATTTCCACGCGTCAGTCCCAACAAAAGCTGGGAAGGCAGTATCGCCGGCCTGTTAAGCGCAATACTCGTTTTGTTTCTTTTATCCAGTATCAATTTTGTCCATGGTTTTGAAGCATGGCATTTGATTATTCTCGGTATCATCGCTGGCGGCATGGGACAAGTGGGTGATTTCGCCGAAAGTCTCATCAAGCGGGATTTGGGAATCAAGGACTCTAGCAATCTGTTGCCGGGTCATGGCGGCGCATGGGATCGCTTGGATTCACTGCTATTTGCCATCCCTTTGAGCTATTATTTTATCAAATATTTTGTTCTGTAAACGTCAATCAAAACCGTCTAATGTTATTATAATTACACGTAAAAATTATTGAGGATACCTTGTGAAAAAGTCTTTTATCATTCAAATCATACTTTTAGTGGGCGCCGTTATTTGGACCAATATTGGCGCAAAAAACAAAGAAGTAATGAACGATGGCTTCAATGCCAACGCAGGGGGTATAAAAGTCGATTTAACCGGCGATATTAAAATATTTGACTCTTCACCCACCGATAAAGCCGTCAAAAAAGGCGGAACCCTTGTGGTTGCTTGGTCTGCCGAACCAGAAAATCTAAATTACTATACATCGACTTCTGCCAATGCAAAACGCTTTCTCGACTACATTTATGAGACGCTCATTTCTTACGATTACGCCGATTGGTCTTATTCGCGACCCATTTTAGCAAAGAAGTTCGAGGTGAGTGATGATGGCAAAACTTACCGCTTCTATTTGCGCGACAATATTACCTGGCATGACGGTGAGCCTATGACAATCGATGATGTCGTATTTTCCATGAAAGCTTTGATGAATCCCTTTGTCGATGATGCGCCATTGCGTGCTTATTACGATAAAGTCATCGATGCGCATGCCGAAGGCGATTCGGTTTTCGTGATTTCGACATCAGAATATTATTTTATGAACCTGGAATTCCTCGGTGGATTTGCCATTATGCCGAAGCATATTTGGGATCCAAAAGGCTATATGGATGAATTTACCATCGCCGATTTGAACGATCCACGCGTCACGAGAGAACGCTCTGAAATTAGACAATTTGCCGACGATTTTAATGCACATTCGCAAGGTCGTCCCGTTGGATTTGATGCCGAACCTATTATTGGCTCAGGGCCATGGCGTTTTGATAAATGGATTACCGGTGAATATATGAGCATGGTACGCAATGATTCCTACTGGAATAAAGACGAAATTTATATCCCATTGATGGCTGAAGACGGCACAAATTTGGATAAAATTATTATCAAAACGATTCAAGACCCTACGGCTATGTTGACGGCGCTAAAATCCGGTGAAGTCGACTTTTTGCCCCGCATGAGAGCCATCCAATATTTTGAACAAACCAATACAGACGATTTTCTTGATCAATTTCAAAAGGTAACCTACAATGTTCCTGCCTATTCTTACATCGGTTGGAATAATGACAAACCCTATTTCCAAGACAAACGGGTGCGACAAGCTATGACGATGCTTGTGGATCGCGACTCGTACAATAAGTATATCGGATATGATTTAGGCGTCCCAACGATTGGACCGTTTTATATTTTTGGGAAACAGTATAATCACAATGTACCTCGCTGGCCTTATGACCCCATTCGCGCCGTTGAGCTTATAGAAGAAGCGGGTTGGATTGATCATGATGGCGACGGAATTCGCGACAAAGATGGCGTTCCATTTTCGTTTATTTTCTCTGTTTCCGCTGGTTCGCGAGGTGCAAAATATTTGTCACTGATGATGAAAGAAGATTTACGCAAGATTGGTATCAATGTCGATATTCGACAACTCGAATGGTCTGTTTATGTGGAGAATCTTCGGGATCGGCAATTTGATGTCGTGATGCTCCTTTGGATTGGCGGCCTCGAAACCGACCCGTATCAAATCTGGCATTCGGACAATATCGGAAGCCGCGGCTCAAACTATATCGGATTTCGCAATGATGAGGCGGATTCTTTGATTAAAAATGCACGATACGAAATTGACGAAGTCAAACGCAATGCTATGTACTATCGCTTGCAAGAAATATTTCACGATGAACAACCCTACACATTTATGTTTTATCAACGAGACCCAGGCGCATACACCAAACGATTTAATGGTGTAAAATGGATACCCATTCGTCCAGGTTATAACTTTGCCTCATGGTGGGATAATCAGTCCGTTTCAGCCATGGCACCGTCGAACTAGGAAGATTGAATCATGCTGAATTACTTTATTAAACGAATTTTACTGATCTTTCCAACGCTGTTCGGAATTTCTCTCATCACCTTCTTTATTATCAAACTCGCACCGGGTGACCCGACGGCTTTTAAAATGGGTGATCAACAATCGGGGATGTCATCGGATCAGAATTTAGCGAAGCAAATCGTTGAACAAACGCGAGAAATCTATGGACTGGATAAGCCCGTTCTTCTCAACTTTAAAATTTATACCTATGAATCAAATTGGGCCAAAGCCGTACAATCTATCGATGCGGGGGTTGAAATATCAAGTAAAGCCTATGACGATATTTTAGAACCGATTAAGCAGGCGGATGAAGTGGCCGTACCCTTTCTCGTAACACAAATTCTCGAAGCAGATCTTTCGGAGCCAGCGCTGCAAGCCGCGTTAGAAATATTGACGGTGAAGCAAAAACTTGCCATTAGTGCTGAAATGAGCCTCCTAAATCAGAAAGATTATGTTAAAGATTGGTTCTATGGTGGCGTGTCTGACAATGGTGAACCACTTTCTGGTGTTGGGACGGATTTCGAATTTTCTGCAGTTAATAAATTAGGCAAAATATTTACACAAGCTCAATATCCCAAGTGGCTTTTTAGAATGTTAACATTGGATTTTGGCGTCTCGATAAAAGACAATCGACCTGTGTGGGAACACATTCGCGATGCCGTTCCAGTGTCCCTCATTTTCACATTAACGTCCTTCATTATTGCGTATTTAATCGCTATCCCCATTGGTATTTATTCGGCGACGAATCAATACACAACAGGGGACAAAATTACGACGGTTATCCTCTTTATACTTTATAGCTTACCAAACTTTTGGATGGCGACAATGGCGATTGTTTTCTTTGGTGGCGGTGACTTTTTGGACTGGTTTCCCGTGAGTGGATTACATAGTGTCGGATATGAAACCATGAGTTGGCTTGGACAAAAAATGGACTTGCTTCATCACATTATTTTACCGCTCATTATCTGGACATACGGTAGTTTCTCGGCATTATCGCGCTATATGCGAGGCTCCATGCTAGAAGTAATTCGTCAGGATTACATCCGAACCGCCAGAGCGAAAGGCTTGTCCGAGCGCGTTGTAACGTACAAACATGCTTTGAAAAATTCCCTTATTCCCATCATTACAATGCTGGCGAATCTATTGCCCCTCGCGATTTCAGGTTCCATCATTATCGAAAGCATTTTTTCCATTCCCGGGATGGGGCAGATGGCTTTTAACGCCGTGTTATTTCGCGATTATCCTATCATTATGGCGGTTTCGACACTTTCGGCTATTCTTACGCTCTTCGGCATATTAGTGTCCGATTTACTGTACGCACTCGTAGATCCAAGAATTACATTTGAAGGAAAATCATGATGAATGATACAATAAATCGTCCGGCTCGTACCTACACTTCAATCGTAACATCACAATTCAAAAAGAATAAACTGGCGGTTTATTCCCTCCATGTTATTTATGTTCTTCTTTTCGTTTTTGTTTTTGCGGATTTCTTAGCCAATGACAAACCCATTGTGATGTCGTATAAAGACAATTTGTATTTCCCTATATTTCACGAAATGGGCGTCGATTATTTGGGTATGAATTGGCAAAAAGAATTTCAAACACAACAATTTAAACTCATTTCAAAGCATTTTGAAGAAGGCGATTGGGCACTTTGGGCGCCTGTTCCATATTCTCCTCAAGAATATCATCTTGAGCGAAAGTTAACGCCGCCGAGTTGGGCGCATCCTTTTGGAACGGATGAATTGGGGAGAGACGTACTCTCACAAATGATTCATGGCTCGCGCGTTTCCCTCTTAGTCGGATTTGTGGCTGTTTCCATTTATGTATTTATTGGTGTTATTTTGGGTGCATTAGCAGGTTTTTATGGTGGATGGATTGATATTGTGGTGCAGCGATTTATCGAAGTCATGATTACCTTTCCCCGCATGTTTTTAATTATTACGATTGTCGCCGTTATCGAAACACAATCGATTATTAATATTATGATAATATTGGGATTTACAGGCTGGACAGGTGTCGCACGATTTACGCGAGGTGAATTCCTTAAAGTCAAAAACGAAGATTATGTCCATGCCGCCAAGGCGCTGGGATATAGTGATTTCAGAACCATTTTTAGACATGTGCTGCCCAACACCTTAACACCTATTTTGGTGTCGGCGACATTTGGTATTGCCGCGGCAATTTTGATAGAATCGGGACTTAGCTTTTTAGGATTTGGCGCACCACCGGAGCAAGCGACATGGGGATCCTTATTGTCGAGCGCTCGTGATATGCTGCCGTCAGGCTGGTGGCTTACAACATTCCCTGGACTCGCCATTTTTATCACTGTTACTGTTTATAACCTCGTCGGCGAAGGTTTACGAGACGCACTCGATCCGCGATTGAAGCAATAAATATTTAGTTCAAAAATATCGAAGAGCCTATTATGATGTTTGAAACTCAAAATAGGCTTTTTAATCTTCATTCCGTAAATCAGTTCATCTAATTACGATAGAACCGTTAGAAAAACTCGCTTCAAGAGATTTTTCTATTAGATTTCGCCCGCATGATGAAACAACATTATAGTTTTTCCCCAAGCCCTTTTGATGGGAAAATAGTTTCGCCATTGAATACAATGTTTATCAATAAAACGAAACCATATTGAGGCTACCTTTGGGCAACAAAATTTTAAAATCAATTTTAGCAACGGATTGTGGATCAACCACTACCAAAGCGATTCTTATCGAATTAACAGAAAACGGCTATCGTTTAACGTTTCGCGGCGAAGCACCCACAACTGTCGAAGCGCCTTTTGAAGATGTGACAAAAGGTGTTTTAAATGCCGTAAAAGAAATAGAAGAATTATCAGGTCGTCAACTACTTGAAGGTGACGAAATATTACGCCCCGAAAAAGATTCGAAAACCGGCGTGGATATTTATGTCTCAACATCGTCTGCTGGCGGTGGCTTGCAAATGATGGTGGCGGGGGTTGTGAAAGCCATGACAGGGGAGAGTGCTCAACGCGCCGCTCTCGGTGCCGGATCTATTGTGATGGATGTCTTATCCTCTAACGATGGTCGGCTTCCGCATCAAAAGATTGAACGCATACGCCAACTTCGCCCCGACATGATACTGCTGTCCGGCGGTATTGACGGCGGCACCATTAATCACGTTGTCGAATTGGCGGAAATCCTGGCTGCCGCTAATCCAAAACCTCGCTTAGGGTCATCCTATAAATTGCCTGTCATATACGCAGGGAATAAAGACGCAGCCGATAGAATTAAAGAACGATTGGGTGATATAACCGATCTTGATATCGTTGATAACATTCGCCCCGTTTTGGAGCGGGAAAATCTAACGCCATCACGCGATAAAATTCATGACTTGTTTATGGAGCACGTTATGGCCCAAGCTCCTGGCTATAAAAAGTTGATGGCTTGGACGGACGCGCCAATTATGCCGACGCCTGGAGCCGTTGGATCTCTTATTGAAATGATTGCCCGTAGAGACAAAATTACTGTTTTGGGCGTTGATATTGGTGGCGCAACAACAGATGTATTTAGCGTATTTAAAGAGACATTCAATCGTACCGTAAGTGCAAACTTGGGCATGAGTTATTCCAGTACAAATGTTTTGTCCGAAGCGGGCATTGAGAACGTTACACGATGGGTTCCTATTGATTTGGATGATGCGGAAATTTCGAATCGTATCGCCAATAAAATGATTCGACCTACAACGATTCCTCAAAGTTTGGATGAGCTTATCATCGAGCAAGCCATCGCTCGCGAAGCATTACGACTCAGTTTTAAACAGCATAAAGAATTCGCCGTTTCTCTAAAAGGCGTCCAAACCGAGCGAACCATTTCCGATGCATTTGAGCAAAGTAGTACAGGTGAAACACTCGTTGATTTAATGGAACTCGACCTTATTGTTGGATCTGGCGGCGTGTTATCCCATGCACCACGACGAGCCCAAAGTGCCCGCATGATGATTGATTCTTTTTTGCCTGAAGGCATCACACAATTAGCAGTCGATTCAATTTTTATGATGCCTCAACTCGGTGTTTTAGCCAATGTCGAGAATGAAGAAATTCAAGAGAGTGCGGAAATTGCCGCCCTGGAAGTTTTTGAGAAAGATTGCCTCATTCATCTCGGTGCCGTCATAGCGCCTATCGGGAAAATGAGGGAAGGACGCGTTGCCTTGACCATCGAATTTGACATCCCTGAGGAAGGGATTGTAAAAAAAGAAGTGATGCCGGGTGAAATTTTGCTCATCCCAGCACCCTACGTCCCGATAAAGACGTTCATTATCCCCGATAAGAATCTTGATGTCGGCTCAGGTAAAGGCATTGAAGTTAATGCAACAATTTACGGCGGTGTTAATGGCATCACCATTGACACGCGGGGGCGAAGACCTTTCATTTTGTCCACGGACAATGAAAAGCGCGTAAGCGATTTGAAAAAATGGTCCGCATCCATGAACGAATATCCTGAACAATAGAATTTGAGGTTATAAAAATGGCTCATTCCTATACTCCTGGTCTAAAAGTACTTGGCGAGACACTTGTTGAAAAAGCGCGTATTTTACCACTTAAAGGAAAAGTATTAAAAGAAATCGGTGCGACATGCGAACCTGATGATATCTGTTGTTCGACGAATTTGCCCGGAAATGTCCAGATGGTTAACATTGCGAATCGACTTAATGTTGAGGCGATTGAAATTCCTGAATTAATGAAAAAATCCGAAGGCGATGCTGTTTCCAAAGGTGATATCATTGCTGAAAGCCTCGGAATATTTGGCTTTTTCAAAAGTCAAATTCACTCGCCTGCCGACGGAACCATTGAAGCAATATCGAGTGTTACAGGGCAAGTCGTACTGAGAGAGGCTCCTATTCCTGTCGAAGTTGACGCCTATATTTCTGGACGTATCAAAGAAGTTATCCCAGAAGAAGGCGTCATTATCGAAACAGAAGCAGCGATGATTCAAGGCATCTTTGGTATTGGTGGCGAAAGTCGCGGTGAGCTTGTCATGCTTGCTACGAATCGTGATGAAGAGCTCGATCCAGACTTTATCAAACCCGAACATAAAGGGAAAGTCATCGTCGGCGGAAGTTTTGTAAGCATTGAAGCATTCCGTAAAGCGCAATCAGTCGGTGTCAAAGGTATCGTCGTAGGTGGTTTCGACTACAACAAACTAAAAGATTTATTAGGATATACCTTAGGCGTTGCCATTACAGGAACCGAAAATCTGGGTGTTACGATGGTCGTGACAGAAGGATTTGGGAAAATGCATATGGCCAAACGAACATTTGAATTACTCCAACAACATGAAGGTGACTTCGCTTCGATTTCAGGAGCAACGCAAATTAGAGCCGGTGTCATTAGACCTGAGATTGTGATTCCCCTTAACAAAGATATGCTTAGGGGTAACACTAAAATTAAAGAGGTCGGCAGTATGGAAAAAGGTTCCTTGGTTCGCATTATTCGTGCGCCATATTTCGGAAAGATAGGCACGGTGCAATCCCTACCTCCCGAATTGACTAAAATGGAATCCGAAACGATGGTGCGTGTAGCCATTATCCGATTGAGTGATGACTCTGATGTACTGGTTCCCAGAGCAAATCTTGAAATGGTCGAAACGGACTAAATGACCGAATCAAAATTGATTGATGAGACACCTGTCAACCAAAGCATTTTGACGAGAATTGCGCAAAAGATTGTAGATAGAGGTTTGGTGACACCTGCCGTATTCTTTTTAGAAATGACGAAACCCATCAGTTTCATTGGTTCGTCGGCGATGGTTTTTTTTGGGCCGATCATAACATCATTTGTTCGCTCCGAAACATACTATGAATTTACGGAACTCCTTGAAGATCCTGTAAATATTGAATTTCTCATCGATGAGATAGAACGATTAGACACGCAAACAAAAATGAAAGTATCATAAATTTAACTATTGAATAGTATGATACGATTTAGTTTGTAGAGCGCTTGCAGTTGTGAGAGCGAAATACACATAAAAAGAGGCTACTTATGAAATCGAAACACGTTTTAATCAGTATTGGCACTTTTGCAATTCTCTTTGCTGCCTATTGGTGGTTTGGGCATCCCTTCTTTAAAGAGGGTCGAGAAGTGATGTTTATAAGCATCGTTTCCCTTTCTTCAATAATTTTATACTATATCGCTGAAGCAAATAATGGTGCAAAAATATTTTTACGTGCTATTCCCGGCTTGAAAGCGTTTGAGGAAGCAGTCGGGCGCTCAACTGAAATGGGACGTTCCGTTTTATTTGTGCCTGGTATTATGGATATGGATCAAGTCGAAACCGTTGCAGGTGTAACGATATTAGGACACGTCTCCAAAATGACGGCACAATATGAAACGCCCTTAGAAGTGCCTGTTTCAAGAGCTATTGTGATGGAAGCCAGTCGCGAAATCGTGAAGGAAAGCTATCTTTCACAAGGAAGACCCGATTTATACAACGACAGTATGATTCATTATTTAACGGATGACCAATTCGCATACGCTGCAGGCGTTGATGGCATTATGTTACGAGAAAAACCTGCCGCCTGTTTTTATCAAGGTAAGTTTTATGCAGAATCGTTGATCCTTGCTGAGACAGGGAATTCGATTGGCGCTATCCAAATTGCTGGAACCGCCTCTCAAGCTCAGATTCCTTTCTTTGTAACAACCTGTGATTATACATTAATCGGAGAAGAATTTTTAACCGCCTCCGCTTACCTTTCGCAAAAGCCATCACTATTAGGTTCTATTAAAGGACAAGACGTCGGAAAACTTATTATCATGATTGCCATACTATTTACAGTCGTGTTTAATGCTTTTCATGATTTAGGATGGGTTCAATATGATATTAAACAATTTTTTACAGCTAATTAGGAGTAGATGATGTTGAAACGACAAATTCCTTTAGCCATTGTATTTTTAACTGGAATGGCAACACTTTTCGGTTGGTTTGTAGATAATGTGGTTTTCGAAACTTTTGTAAATGATACCGCAACTCAATGGTTTGATATTATTGCCAGCTTTGCCATGATATTAGGTTCTCTCAACCTATTAAGAGTTCAAGGTGAAAAAGTATTAAGACGCAAAAGAAATTGGATCTATAGTATTTTTGCAATTGGTGGCTTTTTCTTTTCTATAACTGTGGGCTTCCTTTTTAGAGGCGCAAATTATGTAGAAATTTCCGATTTAGGGCCTAATCAAGGAGCTATTTCAGAAGTTATTGCGTCGGCTGAAAATATCGATCCCAAAATAGCGGCTGTTACCTTATCACTTGTTGAAGAGAATGAAGTTTTTGAAGTGAGTCGAATTTTTATTACAGAATCAGGGGCAAAACAACTCGTCGATGATTTAAATGCAAATGGCGCAAAAGCTGAATTTAAATCAAAAACATGGGGCGGGCATATCTTAGAAAAAGGCACACTTTTCAATTGGATGTTCGTCTATCTATTTACGCCTCTATCCGCCACGATGTTTGCGCTGCTAGCCTTTTTCGTTGCCTCTGCATCTTATAGAGCTTTTCGAATCCGAAATTTTGAAGCCACGCTTTTGCTAATTTCAGGTATTATCATTATGGTAGGTAGAGTGCCATTAGGTTCATTAATTTCACCTTGGTTTGTTTTATATCTTATTGTTTTGGGTGGCGGAATCGTATCAAATAGCTACTTCAAAGATGTAAAGAGAACATTTCAAATTACGACAGGTGGCATTCTGGTTGTTACCATAGCGGGTTTTATTGCTGGATGGTCGCCTGATTCCATTTATTTCCTATCGTTTCCGGTGCTTCAAGAATGGATTTACTCCGTTCCAAATATTGCAGGTTCGAGAGCCATTATGATAGGAATAGCGTTGGGGATGGTGGGAACGAGTTTAAGAATTATTCTCGGCATTGAAAAATCGTTTTTAGGAGAATAAGATGATGAAAACATTATTAGATATTATTGTAAAACTTGGCTCTGTTGATCGAAGGGTGATATTTTTAATTATCGCTCTCGTCGTTTTCTTACCGCTTATTTTTCCCGTTGGATTAACGATAAAACCAACGGATACAACGCGACGCTCTTTTGAAGCCGTAGATGAACTTAAAGAAGGCGATAATTTTTTGATGTCTTTTGAATATGGTCCAAGTACTAAACCAGAAGTTAATCCCATGGCGGTGGCTGTGTTGAATCATGCATTTAGAAAAAATTTGAGAGTTTACATTACGTGTCTATGGCCTGATGGTCAATTTATGGCGCAAGATGTACTCGCTGAAGTGTTGCCTGATTATGATAAAGTTTATGGAGAGGATTATGTCTTGCTAGGCTATCGACCTGGAAATGAGGCAGTCGTTAAAGGCATCGAAAGTAATATTAAAGGTTTATACACTGTCGATTACGCCAATACACTCATTGATGAAATTCCTATGATGCAAGACGTCAATAGTTTAAGCGATATTGATATGGTATTTAGTTTTTCCGCGGGATATCCTGGTACCGTTGAGTGGGTTCAGTATGGATGCGATCCCGCAGGCGTTAAGCTCTCAACGGGTGTCGCTTCAATCCAAGTAAATGAAATTTTACCCTATGAAAATGCGGGTCAGGTTTTAGGAATCATTGCGGGAATGCCTGGAGCGGCGGAATATGAGACGATGATTGGGAAAAAAGGTTTTGGGACTTCTGGAATGGACGCTCAATCAGTTGCACATTTAGTGATTGTCCTCTTTATTGTTCTCGGAAATGCAACGTACTTTATCGAACGTAAACGTTCACAAAAGACATATTAAAGGCTGGGTGAATTATGACTGGAATGGAAATATTTGGTGCATGGATAGCGGTTTTTCTAACGCTTGCAATCTTTAGTTTTTTATATAAAGACAATCCATTTTATAAAATTGCAGAGCATCTATTTGTGGGTATCTCGGCTGGATATTGGGCTGCAATTGCATTTTGGAATCAAATTCAACCTAATCTTTTTGGTCGTCTTTGGCCAAAAGTTGATGGAGAATTAAGTGGATTAAAAGCTTTTTGGTATGGGATCTATAATTTTTTTGGATGGTTTCACTCAGGGATATTTCCCGAGGGCGGCATTGACAAAGGGCATGAAATCGATATTTGGTATTTAATACCATTCGTTCTCGGTATGTTTATGATTCTTCGATTATGGCCAAAATTTGGATGGCTTGCTCGCTGGTCCATGGCGTATATCGTGGGTCTTGCTGCTGGATTAAGACTTTATGGATTCCTTAGTTCGAATATTATTAGCCAAATCAAGGGAAGTGCGCTTCCCATGTTTGATAGTGTGGGTACAAGCATCAATTCAATTCTAATTATTATTGGTACGCTGACAGGTCTATTCTATTTCTTTTTCTCTCAAGAACATACAGGTATATTTGGGAAAATCAGCCGTGTTGGAATTTGGTTTTTAATGATAAGCTTTGGCGCATCATTTGGTTTTGCTGTGATGGGTCGAATTTCTCTCCTTATAGGACGGTTTTATGATTTAATCACTTACAGTAGTGCTGAATATTTCCATGCTTCCTGGTGGGTTTTAGGTCTAATAATTATTGGACTAGGTATTATGGCATTTAAAGAGAAAGCGTCGCCTGAAAGTCATTAAAATAGTATAGGAAAATAATTATTATGGTAGCAACGATTGCCCTAAGAAATATTGGGAAGCAATATAGTGCAGAGTGGGTTCTTAGTAATATCACGATGGGAGTCGAGAAAGGCTCGTTTCAAGCTATTATTGGTCCTCCAGGATCGGGGAAATCGACCTTGTTAAATATCATCTCAACACTCATCCAACCTGAAACAGGGACTGCTTATGTTCATGGATTGCATCTACAGGTTCGTTATAATCAAGTTCGTTCTTTAATTGGATATCTTGGACAAACGGAGGTGCTGGATTATCGAATGACACTCATTGAAAATTTGCAATATGCTGGCTTAATTTATGGTCTCGATGACAATTTCGCCAAAAGCAGAATCTCCGAACTAGGTGTCCGTTTTCAAATTATAGAACAACTCAAGAAATATCCGGATAAAGTCTCTCATGGAACACGTCGCATAGTTGAATTCATTCGTACGATTCTACATAATCCATCTGTTATTTTATTAGACAATCCAACGCAACATATGGATAGCTTCAATTCAGAAAAAGTATGGTCATATTTAAATGAATTGAGGCATGATAAAACGCTTATCTTCATCTCAAAAAATTTAGAGAGAATTCAATCCATTGCTGATAGGATATTGATTTTAAATGAAGGTCAAATCGCCACTGAAGGCACATTAGAACAAATGAAACAAACATTTCATCTTGCGAATGTCACGGAGTTACAACTCGATAAAATTGAGGATAATGATATCAACGAACTCAAGGGATTATCAGGTATTCACAATATTGACTACAATGATGACACTTTTTATTTGCATCTCAAATCAGATGAAAATCCGAGCAAAGTACTGAGCCTTTTTGATGCAAGTCGTGTTAAAAAATTCATCCGACGCGATATTAAATTAGAAGATATTTATGCTCACCTCATTGAAGAGAGTATCATCGATGATTGATATGATAAAGGCAATTTGGTTTCAAGAATCCAGAATTCTCAGTCGAAATTTTTTTGCCGAAGTTTTAGGCCCTATAAGTTTAGGAATTATTTTCTTTTTTGTTTTTTCGCTGCCCTTTCGAGCTTCCCTCAGTAAAATAGAGTGGGATATGTTTGCCTTGCAGCTCATTTTTCACACATCAATATTTACATTTATTTTTACGACTTTTATAAGAGTTTCCTCCTTTTATTGGCGGACACAATATGGAGATTCTAGTTTTCACCTCCTCATTTTAGGTGGAAAAGGGACCAATTTTAACATTTTTCTCGCCGAAACATTAATCGCATTGTTTTTTGGAAGCTTATACGCATCCATTACTTTTTTTATTTTGGTTCAATTTGTTTCTTCGATATCAAGTCATATTCATTTTCCAAGCGTCATATTATTCTGGGTCCTTATTGGATTTCAATTCTCAGCTTTTGGAAAAATTGTCGGGAGCGTCATTAAGGATCAATCTGGAAAATGGTCGGTGATGTTTCTGGGTATAATGCCGGTTTTACTTTTGAGTGGAATATTTATGCAAAATGTTCCATCGGTTCCGATAAATGTTGAATTTATTTTACCGTTTAATCTCATTTATGGCATAACGAAGGGATATATTTTAGGGCAAATTGAGTACAGTGTTCTGCTTTATTCAATGGTGGAAACCTTATTTATTGTTTGGGTAGCCAGCAGTATTATTGCATTGAAGGCACGGAAATGAGAATTTATTTGGCAGGCGCTATTGAAGCTGCTCCCAATAATGGACGGGAATGGAGGCGCGATTTAACGCCGTTTCTAGAGGACTTAGGTGCTCAAGTATTTGATCCTTCACTTAAAGAAGATACGTTTATTTCGGAAGAAGAAAAAAAGCACTTTCGCACTTGGAAAACTACTGATTATAATAGATTTAAGACTGTAATTAGAAAGATTATTGACCGCGATTTAGATCAATTATTAAATAAGACTGACCTCGTAATCTGTTTGTGGGATGAACATGTTATCCAAGGTGGAGGCACTCATGGGGAGCTTACACTGGCGTATCGATTTGGCATCCCTGTGTATATGGTACTGGGAATGGACCAATCGAAAACATCATCATGGATACTCGGGTGTGTCACCGAGCTCTTCCACGATTATGAAAGCCTTAAATTAAAAATAACACAGGATAAAATACATACTTAAAGTCTTACTACATATAGCTTTCAAAGAAATAATACTTGTAAAATGAAAACACTTACATATCTTCGTGGTGATCAATAGAAAAGAATGATATTTCTCAGAACTAAGATTAAGTAAATTTGAGAAATTAACCCATCAAAATAATACAAAAGGAGACAGAGAATGAACAAAGGAGAACTTGTTGCAAAAATTGCCGCTGATGCAGGCATATCAAAAGTTGCCGCAGAAAAAGCACTTGCTGCATTTACAGGTGCAGTTACTGAAACTTTAAAAGGTAAAAACAAAGTTTCTTTAATTGGATTTGGTACTTTTGAGGTTTCTGAACGTGCAGCTCGCACAGCACGTAACCCAAGAACGGGTGAGGCTATTAATGTTGCTGCAGCTACAGTCCCTCGTTTTAAGGCTGGTAAAGCTTTAAAGCAAGCTGTAAACGGCTAAGAATACATTTCAAATATAAAAAGGGGCATATTTGATGCCCCTTTTTTATATGAGGTCCCTCAAGTATGCAGGCTATCGCAAAAGTATCTAAATCCGCAATCATAAATAATTATACGTATTTTAAAAAGATTCAAGGCAAAAATACAATTATTCCCGTCGTAAAAGCGGATGCTTATGGACATGGCGCAATTGAGGTAGCAAGAATTCTTATTGAATCATTTAAACTCTCAACTTTTGCCGTAGCTACTTTAGAAGAAGCAGAAATGCTTTCTGATCAATTCCCGATAATAGACATACTAATATTTTCGAAAATATTTAAAGCTGAACTTCCTAGAATACGTCGAAATTTTATCATTTCAATAATATCCCTCGATGACTTTAACTTAGTTCAATCATGGAATCATACGTATAATTTACGATGTCACATCAATTTCAATACAGGCATGAATCGTTTAGGCTTAAAATACGACGCGTTTTTGGCAGTAGAACTGTTGATTGACAATCAAATAATGATAGAAGGCATTTATAGTCATTATGCAACTTCCGATGAAGTTGACACCAGGTATTACTTGCATCAACAAAATGAATTTAGAAAAATTGCACTCCATTTTTTAAAAAATGGATTTGATGGATTGATTCATATCTCCAATAGTGCTTCGGGAATAAGAGAGACGTGCAAATATTCAAATGCCCTAAGACTTGGTATTGGACTTTACGGTTATGATATGAATATTCATAATGGTTTAAGACCGAATCTCAAACAAGTATTGTCACTAGAAGCACCCGTTGTTGCCGTATTTCAAGTGAAAAAAAACGAATCCGTGAGCTACGGGCAAAAATGGTTTGCTACTGAGGTTACAACAATTGCGACATTACGAATAGGGTATGCCGACGGTTTTTCTCGATTATTATCCTCAAAAGCTAAAGCCATGTTTAAAGGCGACATCTTTGATATTGTGGGTACTATCACGATGGATCATGTTATGGTTGACATTAAAACAGCTAATATAAAAGTAGGGGACTATTTTACACTCTATGGAACATCGCATGAAGACATCTCTATTTACACGATTTCTGAAAAACTCAAAACAATACCCTATGAAATAACGTGCGCTATATCAAGTAGAGTTAAGCGAATGGTTGTGGAATAAACGTATAATTTTATTGCACATATTTTGATTTTACAAAAAGATTACATCATGGTAAATTCTTGCATTTTAATGAAAACTATATAAACTATGAAAACAATGAAACGCGTAGATAAATATGGCGAGTAAAACTATTGCAGAGAAAAGGTATTTAACGACTGGAGACGTTTCTCGGTTTTGTGAAGTTGATATAAACACGGTTAAAAGTTGGATTAGAGGAAACAGTTTAACGGCATTTCAAACGCCTAAAGGACACTTTAGAATAGAAAAATATGCTTTTTCTAATTTTCTAAAATCTAGAGGTTTTCCCGTTGATGAAAGAATTTTAGGTTTAGAGCAAACACAGTATGATATCCTCATTGTCGAAGATGAAAATGCTCAAGGGGCATTATTAAAGCATTGGATTCAATTGTTATTTACTGGTTTTCGTTTAAAGACAGTCAACAATGGATTTGATGCCTATGTCGTACTTCAGCAAGAACGACCACGTCTACTTTTTGTTGATATCAATTTACCAGGGTTTACAGGCTTAGAATTTTTAAAAGCCGCAAATCGAAAATCTGACAATGGTGAAACAATTATTGCCGTATTATCAACCCATTTAACAGACGACATGCAAAAAGAATTAAGGGATTTAAATATTCGTTATATCTTTAACAAACCTTTAAAATTTGAGGATATTAAAAAAGTGCTTAAAGATTTTAAAGAAACACTTGGAGTCTAAATAATGGATTATTATGAATTATTAGGGCTTAATAAAGAGCCATTCGCTATGACTCCGGATCCGAATTTTTTCTATCAGTCAAAAATTCATGGCGAATGTTTAAATCGATTGGAAATATCCTTAAGATTAAACCGAGGCCTTAACGTTGTAATAGGGGGTGTGGGTTCTGGGAAAACGACGTTGTCTCGTCTATTATTAGGCCGTTTTGTACATTTTGGCAAAGATTTTCGATTTCATCTTATTTTGGATCCGTCATGGAAAGATGACTACGAATTTCTCTATTATTTAATGAAATTATTTGGACTCGATAATTTCAGTGGTCTTCAAACAGACATGATGGACGAAATTGAACATTATTTGCTGGATATGGCAATATCACAACAAAAGAAGATTGTTATTATTATTGACGAAGGTCAAAAAATGAATTCAAGTCAAATTGAAATCCTTCGCACCTTATTAAATTTTGAAACGAATAACGCAAAACTCATTCAAATAATAATATTTGCACAAAATGAGTTCAAAGCGCTTTTAGATAAACATGATAATTTTAAAGATAGAATTGCTTTTGCGTATACTTTAAATCCATTAACTTTGGGGGAGACTGGAAAATTTATTCAGCACAGATTAAAAATTGCCGGACTCCCTGAAGATGTTGAAATATTTACGGAAAATGCGGTTGATATGATTTATGAAAAAACGAATGGTTATCCTCGAAAAATTGTCAAAGCTTGTCACAATTTATTATTAGATATGATTGTAGACGAAAAAAATGTCGTCCAGAGCGAGGATGTCTTTAAACGAATGAAAGATTCAGATCCATTCAATGTCTGATAAAAAAACTACCAGTTCTGCAACAAATCGTCTCGTTGAGCTACTTCGCTCTCAACAAGTAGGTAGCCCCGATGACACAACGGCATCGACCGAGCGTATCGTTTCGCCCCCCAAAAAACTTGTTGACGAGGTGGCACAAGAAAGTCCTGAATCAGTTGATGAGGTTGAAAAGGAAAAAACACGAGACGCTACGAAAGTTTTATTAGATGTTCTTGAAAAAAATAGAAGTGATGCTAAAAGTTCTCCTTCTCAAAAAAATAAAGCAGACGAGTCAGATGAAAACCTGGATCCTGTTCCAGATTTAAAATCAGTCAAAAAACAGGAAACATCTGAAGCAAAAGTGGAGAAAGAAGACTCTCCAGAACCTGAAATCCCCTACGAAACACCTCTACTGATTCCGGATCCTAGATTAATGAAAAAGGAGGAAGTCCCTCTCGACAGTGTGGAGAAAGAAGACGCTCCAGAACCTGAAATACCCTACGAAACACCTCTACTGATTCCGGATCCTAGATTAATGAAGAAAACAGAAGATGAAGAAGAAGATGAAGAAGAAGAAGAGCGTCCCCCTAAAAGACAACAGGCATCTTTAGGCGAAAATGCAGATGGTTTAGCTACGTTATTAAATGCGAATTCGGATGACAGTACAAAAAATAAAAATTCCAATGCTGACTCCAGCGTAATAACAGAAAATGGTAGTGAAACGAGTCCTAGCATTGACAACAAAAATAAATCTGCGGAGGATATTTCTGACAATAAAGAAAAACTGCAAAAATCGTCACCTTCAGAAGTCCCTTCATTATTAACACAAATTCAAAATCCTATTGATGAAGAGGAAAAAGAGGACCTTGTTATTAAGCAACGAGGGTTTAATGTTAATCTTTTAAGTCCGATTAAAAAACAAGTTGAAGTTTCACCATTATTAAAAATAGGGGAGTGTCAAAATAACTGGGTCTGAAAGGGCCGTAATGAGTTGTGTGATAGAG
>ERZ890510.1093-NODE-1093-length-18933-cov-4.231222_pt1 | contig 18933 bp, 18 predicted proteins | sample MGYA00521265_ERZ890510 | MGnify/ENA primary metagenome ERZ890510 (study PRJEB32303, sample SAMEA104408624) | aquatic metagenome | biome: Brackish water; feature: Chemocline; material: water | place: Baltic Sea | collected 2014-10-26T21:54:00 | depth 110 m ...
CGCTCCAACTGGACCAAGACTTCTGTTGGAATTTAATTCACTCAAAATCAAAACAAGTAAGCCGATGGAAACAGTGGCGCCGGAAGCAACGATTGGTTCAAATACTCCACGCCAAGCCTTCTTCATGGCACCAAACCTTGATTCAACTAGATGGAGTTCTTCTCTATATCTAGAGATCAACAACAAACCGTAATCTGTTGCAGCACCAATAACTAGTACTGACAAAATTCCTTGAGCTTCTCCATTTAAAGTAATTATGTCTTCTCTTGCTAACAAATAAATAATTCCACCAGCAACAGATAATGCAATCACGGCAGAAAGAAGTGGAAAGATCCAAAGAAATGGACTTCTGTAAACCACAATCAAAATTAGCGCCACAACAATTAAAGTTGAGAGCAATAGTGTGGTATCAATTGAGCCAAATGCTCCAAACAAGTCTGCTAAAATTCCACCAGCACCAGTGACGTGAATTTTTAATCCAGAAATTTCTGCACCGGCATCACGAATAGTATTAACGATTGCTGGAAGTGCTGGTTCTCCATTTGGTAACGGAGCAGCAATTGATTCACTTGAAATGTCTACGCTAATTAATATTGCTTCCCCATCTTGAGATGGAATCGGAATAGATTTGGCGTTTGGAACCAAATAATCTTTAATAGTTTGTCCTTCGCCACCTTCAATTTTTAAATTAGGAATTTCGGCTGAAAAAGCATTAGCTTTGGCTAAATTGGCCTCATTGAAATCACCTGTAATAACGACTAAGGCTGGGAGCGAATCTGAGGAAGTAAACTCAACTGCTAAGTCATTAACTTTTGTAGATTCTGCAGAGGAAGGAAGAAAGGCAGCATTATCGTGTTCTTGAACTTCAGAAAGTTTTCCAAAAAGTGGGCCAAATATTCCAGAGATACCCATCCAGACAACGATGACAAAAAGTGCCAGAAACGTGAACTTTTTAGGGGCCTTAACTTTTGACTTTGAAGTAGTTCTCTTAGTTTTAGTTCCAACTTTTTTCGCGTGCTTAGCTTTTCTTTTAACAGTGCTCACGTAACTCCCTGTGTTGACTTTCATCTCTGTACGAATTGAACAATTATGCCAATTTCTTATTAATTCCAGTGTATAAGTGAAGTCTCATAACAACACGTTTAGCCTGAAAGATTACGATTAATTTATGACTAAATCTGAGTATCTAATAGAGAACTGGGGCTCAGATGTCGAATATAACCTGGCTTGGGCCAAACAGCGTGAAATTCATGAAAAAATAGTCACTCAAAATCACCCAAATGTAATTGCACTGCTGGAACATCAAAGTGTTTTCACAGCTGGGCGATCAACCAAACCTGAAGACAGACCCTTTGATTCATCCCCAGTAATCGATATTGATCGGGGTGGAAGAATAACTTGGCATGGCAAAGGACAAATAGTTTGCTATCCACTTATCAAATTAAATGATCCCATCGATGTTGTGGCACACGTAAGAAGAATTGAATTATTAATAATGAATGTTTGTCAAAAACTAGGACTAGCAACAACTCAAATAGAAGGACGAAGTGGAGTTTGGGTTAGAGGAACTCCTGACAAAAAAATTGCAGCCATAGGGATCAGAGTTGCCAAGAAAGTGACGATGCATGGTTTTGCCCTTAACTGCAATAACGACCTTGAAGCATTCAGGAAAATAGTGCCCTGCGGCCTAAATGACGCTGATGTCACAACTTTAAGTCTGGAACTTGGTCGAGAAATAACCGTTGCAGAAGTCATCCCCCTCATAAAAGCTGAAATACTAGATGGCGCACTAGAGCGAGTTTTACCAAAACGTCCTAAAGTAGATGTGTCATGACCACAACTAATGATCTTGCCTCAGGAATGAATTCCGAGGGTAAAAAGCTGCTTCGTATCGAAGCCCGCAATGCTGAAACTCCTATTGAGAAAAAACCTGAATGGATTAAAACCAAAGTTAAAACTGGACCTGAATACACCAGGATCCGAGCAATGGTTGCTAAAGAAGGTTTGCACACAGTTTGTCAAGAAGCAGGTTGTCCAAATATTTTTGAATGTTGGGAAGACCGAGAAGCAACATTTTTAATTGGTGGATCAGCTTGCACTAGAAGATGTGATTTTTGTTTAATTGATACTGGCAAACCAGATCCTGTTGATAGAGCAGAACCAGAAAAAGTTGCTTTAAGTGTAAAAACTATGGGTCTTAAATATGCCACCGTAACAGGTGTTACCCGAGATGATTTAGAAGATGAAGGTGCTTGGCTTTATTCAGAAACCATCAGATCAATTCATAAACATAATCCTGATTGTGGAGTTGAAATTTTAACACCAGACTTCAGTGGGAAAAAAGAATTACTACAACAAATCTTTGATGCTAAACCTGAAGTGTTTGCTCACAATCTTGAAACTGTTCCAAGAATATTTAAACGAATTAGGCCAGCTTTTAATTACGATAAATCACTTGAAGTCATAACTCAAGCTAAAGAAGCTGGAATGATTACAAAATCAAATTTAATTCTGGGCATGGGTGAAGAAAAGTCAGAAATTATTACTGCACTTCAAGACTTAGTTGATGCCGGTTGTGATTTGATAACAATCACTCAATATTTAAGACCCTCAGCCCTGCACCATCCAATTGACAGATGGGTTAAACCAGAGGAATTCGTAGAATTAGGTGAAGTGGCAAAACAAATGGGCTTTGTAGGAGTAATGTCTGGTCCATTAGTTAGATCTTCCTACCGAGCTGGACGATTATTTAAACAAGCACAAGAAGCAAGAATGGGAAAATAAGTGGCAAAAAATAAAGAACTAAAAGTTAAAAAAGAACGTTTCAAGACCTTAAAACAAATTGGTCAAACCTATAAATTAACTAAAGAAAACGATAGAGCTCTTCCCTTTGTTTTACTTGCCCTACTATTTGGAACAACTGTTCCCCTGGTTGCACTTTCACAAACATTATTTGATTCAGCTTTTTCCAGATTAATTTCAACATCAACTTCAATTGCTGGTGGTGCTTTACTCACAGTCTTTATTTTCGGTAAACGGGCAGAAAAATCTGCCTATGCTCGAATCGAAGGTCAACCTGGTGCTGCAGCTGCTGTTTTAAACACTTTAAGAAAAGGTTGGTTTGTCACTCCAGCTATCGCTGTAACTAGAAACCAAGATTTAATTCACAGAGTTATCGGACCTGTGGGAGTTGTGTTAGTTGGTGAAGGATCCCCAAGTCGAGTAATGCAGTTATTAGAAAGTGAGAAAGTTAAGGCTCGTCGAATTGCTGGAGAAATTCCTGTTTCAACAGTGATAGTTGGCAATGGTGATGGACTAGTTTCATTTAAGAATTTGAATAAAACCATTATGAAAATGGGTAAGAAAATTTCACCTTCTGAATCTAGAGAATTAAGAAATAGATTCGGGGCTTCTGGTGCAAGCTCACTTCCTATTCCTAAAGGGGCAATGCCCAAAGGTATGCGGGTTCCAAGGCGCTAATTTTTAGCATTTACTGCTATAAATACGTCCAGTATCTAGTTTTTTTGCTTGAAACTATTTCAATTAATAGAAAAATATAGGAGTATTAAGGCATGGCTTTCATTGTTAATTCCAGTAATCTATTAAATAAAGCTTTTTCAAAAAAAGTAGAAACATATCAAATACTGGATGAAAATAACGTTCAAGATAAACGAGTATTTCTAAACCAAATAGATGTTCCAACTGGATCAAGTTATCAAATTTCTGCACCTAAGAATGGGTTAATTTGGTTTCATGTCATTCAGGGTGAATTAAAGAATAAAGAACAAATACTGACAAAAAATGAGATGACTTTATTAACCGCCTCTCACACAATAGAAGTCATAGCTCAAACAGATAGTCGTCTAATTTTGGGCACAATTTCTGAAGCCTCAATTTATGAGAAAGATTTCACAGAAAAAGTAAAACCCTATATTAGTTTTGATTGGAGTCGAGAACCTGTTTTAAGAGCCGAGCACGACACCAGAGAACGAATTTATTTGGCTTCTAAAGGATTAATTAACACTGAAGTTCTTAAAGGTGAAATGATCAAGTATCCAAGTGGTGCTTCAGGTGGAGCCCATCATCACCAAGGAGCTCATCATTTTCAATATGTGCTTAACGGATCTGGCATAGCAGTACTTGAAGGTAAAGAATTTGAACTCAAAACAGGAGATGTGTTATTTAATTTAGAAAATGAAGTTCACTGGTTTTATAACAAAGAACAAGAAGATTTCATTTTTGTGGAATTTTTTGTTCCAGGGGAAAGTAAAACTGTTTGGCAACCAGATGCAAATGTTTGCGGATGGCTCCCCACAGGTAAAGATAGTTCAGGCAACACCTCAGTTAGAGAATTGCAATATCACATTCACGGTCAAGGTGATGTTTAATTTAAGGTGCAGTTAAAACTGTTGATAAATATCGATATGGTCCAGTTAAGGCTTGCTCACTTTTTGTCGTAGAAATAATCAATCGCCACTGCTTGTCATTAATCTTTACCGCAGCAGGATCAAGATAGTTAACTCCTTCTTCGTAAAGAATCGGCTCTGAATCTATATCCCAATTCTTACCATCTTTTGACCAAGCCAAATATATTTTTTGGGGCAATCGTTTTTGATCAGGGGTAGTTGAAAGCAATAACACCCAATCGTTTTCAGCAACTTGAAGCATGTATGGATCTACGTAGCCATCTTTTATTACTGGTTCATTATCAGGAATAAAATTAATTCCATCTTTTGAAACTGCTGTTTCTAAAACTTCATATCTTTCTGACTTTGACATAGAAACCCACATCATGCGAACGTTTCCATCTAAATCTTCATAAGTATCAGGCACTCCCCAAGCTGGTGTCGATTCTGTTTGCTCTATACCAGTACTTACAGGATTGCTAAACGTTTTTAAATCAGGAGAAGTTGAAACCATAACTTTTTTCAAACCCATTTTGCCGCCATTTTGCGCCGCGGGTTGAGAAGGTTGCATTGGTTGATTAGGTTGATTTGGATCACCTGGATTATTTGGTTGAGGATTATTTTGAGGTTGAGCCATATCCATTCCAACTAAATAAAATAAATATGTTCCATCATTTTTCTTAATTATTGAATAATCTGAACCCATTGGCACACTTAAATCTTCTTGATTAAAATTAAATCCATCAGTGGATGAAAATACTCTTTTTTGACTTAAAGAGGAGGTAAATAATAAGAATTTTCCATCATCGGTTTTTATTATCTCAGGAGAAACTCCTTCAATCCCTATTTCAACGAGTTCTGAAACCTTCCACCCTCTATGAGCTAAGTCGTTTTCACTTATTTCTGATCCCTTGACATCTGTTGGTGATGATTCACCAGATCCGCAACCAACAAGGGAAAGTGTTGCAATTAGGGGAATAAATAGTTTAAATTTTTTCATGATAAATATTATAATTTATTTATTTTCGTTCCCGCAATACGATCGTGTAGTCCCCTGCCACTGGCGTCGGCTAATAAGGGAGGAAATACCAGAAGAATAAAGAATGTCCGAACAAAGGCTTGCAGAAATGTTGGTTTTTGACCATCTAGATTAGTAATTTTTAGACCTACGATGCGCTGTCCAAAGGAACTAGAAATAGTCCAGGTTAGTAAAAATACTTGAAGCGCAAAAATCATGAGAGTCGTAAAAGAATTTGATTGAGTCCCATAAGCACCAGATCCGGGTAGTAGCTGGGCTATCAGAATTGCCCCCACCCAATCGATGAGGAGTGCAAAAATTCTTCTTCCGGTCATGCTTCAAGGTTAGGCCAAGCCATCTTTTGCACCTCTTTCACCGGTCAAGGGTACTAATGGGAAAAGTGTTTACATTCCCGAAACAATCGGGTTACTGATTTGATACAAGCGTGAAGTAGGTTATGAAACATAGATTGCTGGCCCAAGGCTGTGCCAACTTTCCCCCAAAAAGTATTTAACTTTTATCAGGAGGTTATAGATGTTTAAGAACGCCGCCGAGGCGATCAAGTACATCCAAGAAAACGGCGTTGAATTTGTTGACGTTCGTTTCATGGACTTACCTGGTGTGATGCAACATTTCAACATTCCAGCTAAAGCATTTAATGATTCAATATTTGAAGATGGCTTAATGTTTGATGGTTCATCCATTAGAGGTTTCCAAGCTATTCACGAATCAGATATGAAATTGATGCCAGATGTAACTACTGCCTACATTGATCCGTTTCGTGAAGCTAAAACTTTGGCCATGAACTTCTCAATTAGAGATCCATTCACCAATGAACCATATTCAAGAGATCCAAGAAATGTTGCTGCAAAGGCAGAAGCTTATTTGAAAGCTTCAGGAATTGCTGACACAGTTTATTTTGGACCAGAAGCAGAATTTTATATTTTTGATGACGTTAGATTTGATAATCAACCACAAGGTTCATTTTTCAAAATTGATTCCATTGAAGCTGCTTGGAACACTGGAAGAAAAGAAGAAGGTGGAAACCTTGGATATAAGACACCTTTCAAAGGTGGCTACTTCCCTGTTCCACCAGTAGATCACTTTGCTGATTTACGTGATTTGATTTCTTCAACTTTAATTGATTTAGGTTTCGAAGTTGAAAGAGCACATCACGAAGTAGGAACTGCTGGACAAGCAGAAATCAACTATAAATTCGACACATTATTATCAGCTGCCGATCAGGTTATGTTGTTTAAATATGTGGTGAAAAACGTAGCTTTCCTAAATGGTCACACTGCAACCTTCATGCCTAAACCAATGTTTGGTGATAACGGTTCTGGTATGCATTGCCACCAATCACTTTGGAAAGATGGCAAGCCTTTGTTTTATGACGAAAAAGGTTATGCCGGATTGTCTGATATCGCACGTTGGTACATCGGTGGATTGTTAAAGCATGCTCCAAGCTTGCTTGCTTTCACTAATCCAACTGTGAATTCTTACCATCGTTTAGTTCCAGGATATGAAGCACCAGTTAACTTGGTTTATTCACAAAGAAACCGATCAGCTGCAATTCGTATTCCAATTACTGGAGCAAATCCAAAAGCTAAACGTATTGAGTTTAGAGTTCCAGATCCTTCTTGCAACCCTTATCTTGCTTTTGCTGCAATGATGATGGCCGGTATTGATGGTGTTAAAAACAGAATCGAACCACCAACACCAGTTGATAAAGATCTATATGAATTACCACCAGATGAAGCAAAATCTGTACCACAAGTTCCTGGTTCATTAGATGCAGTGTTAATTGCATTAGAAAATGACAAGGATTACTTAACAGCAGGTGGTGTGTTTACTCCGGATCTAATCGATACCTGGATTGAATACAAGAGAACTAAAGAAGTGGACCCAATTCGTTTGCGTCCAACTCCTTACGAATATCAGTTGTACTACGACATTTAAAAAGTCGTAAAGAGGCCCTAGCAAATCTTGCTGGGGCCTCTTTTTTATTGAATTACATCCGAAATTAATTCCATCTTCTAACTACACACACAGAATTCACACAGCAGACCTTAAGAAACAAGAGTATCGTTATAAGTAGAAAAGGAGATAAATGAAAATCGAATTAAAAAAGAGAGATGGAATATATTTAGTAATTATTGGTGGACTAATTTTAATTATTTTGGGATATTTTAATTCTACTTCGCGCAACCACATGAACAATGATTTCGATGAACCAGGACGTGGGCAAATGGGTATGGGAATTGAACCAAATAATTCTTCAAACTTAAACGGAAGTGATTCCATGTTTACTGAGATGATGATTCCACACCATCAGCAAGCAGTTGAAATGTCAGATTTGGCTTTAAGCACTTCGACGAATATTAAAGTTTTAGAACTCGCAAAAAGAATCAAAACTGCTCAGAGTTCCGAAATTTTACAAATGCAATCATGGCTTGGCACAAGTGACTCAGATGAAAATATGGATGAACATATGGGGCATGGAATGGGTGGCATGATGTCAGAATCAGAAATGGAAACTTTGAAGTTATCAACGGGAAAAACCTTTGACAGACTATTTTTGGAAGGAATGATCACACATCATGAAGGCGCACTTCATATGGTGACAATGATCAAAGACACCAATAACCTAGAAATCAACACTTTTGGCTTGGATGTAACAAAAGTCCAAACTGCCGAAATTGCTGAAATGAAAGAACTTTTAGCTAGCCTCTAAAAGTAAAAATATAAATAAATAAACTGGAACAAATTATTGTGAAGGTCTCTAGCCCAGACCTAATACTCGTTACACCCCCGACAGACAAAAAGTTGGGGGTGTTTTCATTTAATTACTAGATATTTAGCCCTCAATGCCTTACTCTAGACAGAGAAAAGGAGTTAAAATGGCGAAACCAACGAAAAAACAAATCAAATCATTAAAGAACTTCAATTTAGTTGCAGGGATATTTCACCTTTTGCAAATGTTTGCTGTACTTGCTTTAGCAAACAATTTTGCACTTCCAGTTACAGGCACGTATTTAAATGGGCCTCCTGGAACACCTTTTGGTACACCAGTAGAAATATTTCAAGTCAGAGTTGGGCTAACTGTAGCACTCTTTCTAGCACTATCTGCTTTATTCCACTTTTTAGTTTCAAGCAAAAAATATTTTGAACAATATTCAAGTGGAATACTTAACAATCAAAATATTTTCAGATGGGTTGAATATTCACTGAGTTCTTCAGTGATGATTGTTTTGATTGCACAAATATGTGGAATTGCAGACATCGTGGCTTTGTTGGCAATCTTTGGAGTAAACGCTTCAATGATCTTGTTTGGCTGGTTACAAGAAAAATATACTCAACCTAAAGATGGTGACTTATTACCATTTTGGTTCGGTTGTATCGCAGGAATTGTTCCTTGGATCGGATTAATCATTTACATAATCGCTCCGGGTTCCACTTCAACTAATCAAACACCAGGATTTGTTTATGGAATTATAGCCTCCTTATTCATCTTCTTTAATTCATTTGCCTTAGTTCAATATTTGCAATATCGAGGTAAAGGTAAATGGAGCAATTACATAAGAGGCGAACGTGCCTATATTGTTTTAAGCTTGGTCGCAAAATCAGCCCTAGCTTGGCAAATATTTTCAGGAACTCTTATTCCCCAATAAAAAATTGAGAATAATCTCAGTCAATTTAAAATGCCCCCAAGAAATTGGGGGCATTTTAAATTACTAGAGGTCCTATCCGCCAATAGCTGACATTGGTCTAATTGGTTGCACAAAATTTGAATCATCAATACCGTGGCCTTTTTTCTTAGCAGCCAAATTGTTCAAAATAATTTCTTTGAGGATTTGATCATCTGCTCCATTTCGAAGTGGAATTCTAAGATCAGATTCTTCGGTCGCAAACAAACAATTTCTAATCTGGCCATCTGAAGTAAGTCTTAATCGATCACAATTTCCACAAAATGGTTCTGTAACAGAAGCTATTATGCCAACTTTTACAACTGTTCCTTTCACTTCAAAGAGTTCTGCTGGATCAGCCCCTCTATTGCCAACTGGTTCTAATACATATTTTTTCGAGAGAGCCTGATAAATCTCTTCCCTAGAAATCATTTGTTTTCTATCCCAAGCATGTTGAGCATCCAAGGGCATTTGTTCGATGAATCGAAGTTGTAAATTGTTTTCAATCGCCCAATCTAGAAGTGGCAATGCTTCATCGTCATTTATGCCCCTCATTAAAACGGCATTAATTTTTATTGGTTCAAATCCTGCTTTGATTGAGGCATTAATCCCAGATAGTGTTTCTTCCAATCCATCTCTTCTACTTAATTCTTTAAACTTTTCCCTATCTAATGTATCTAAGCTTATATTCAATCTTGATAAACCAGCATCAAATAAATCTTGCGCTAAAACATCTAGTCTTGTGGCATTAGTGGTCATAGAGATTGCAGGTTTTGATTCAATCTTGTTCAAAGCTTTAACAAGTTCAACTACATCTGGTCTTAACAGGGGCTCTCCCCCCGTTAATCTGATTTCTTCGATACCTTCAGCACACAATATTTTCACTACTCTAATAATTTCTTCAAGTGTTAGATGCATTGCTTTAGAAATCCAGTCGATCCCTTCCTCTGGCATGCAATAAGTACAGCGAAGATTACATTTATCAGTTAACGAAACTCTTAAATCTTTGTGGACTCGACCAAATCCATCAACCAAAGGCATTTGAGTATGTTCCGCTTCCCTAGATTTGAAGAATGAATTAAATAATCACTCTAATCTAGAGGATAGCGCTAAAACTTCTATCACCCTTGGCTTAGTCCAGATCCTAAGTTAAAAGCTCAGCAATGAGATACCAATTTGTGAACAACAGGTTGCAAGAGCACCCCCATTCAATACCAATGAGTACTCCTTGGATTAAATCTTGTAGGAAAGATAGAGTAATAACATGGTTGTCGTAAATTTTATTTTACAAAAGAGGTCGTTCCTGGAAGTTTACAATTGGATATTTAATGAAACTCCATTTGAGGTTCAAATCTAATTATGTTAAATGTTGAGTGTAGCTGGGATGAAGCTTTTAAGATTTCAACAAATTCTTTTGAAAGACTTGATACTGAACAAATATTGATAAACAACTCTAACAACCGAATCTTAGCCAGCTCTGTTTCATCACTTTGTGATTTACCAGCATATGAAACTGCAGCAATGGATGGATGGGTAGTCAATGGAAAAAGCCCATGGAAGAAAGTCGGAGAAATTAACATCGGTACTTTAAGTAACACGGTTTTAAAAAATTCAGAGTGTTTAAAGATTTCTACTGGGTCTGTAATACCAAAAGGTGGCGAAGCAGTTATCCCATGGGAAAAAGTAACTGAAAAAGCTGACTATGTTGAAGGTGAAATTGCTCTGAGGGCCAATTGTCGACCCAAAGGAGAAGAATGCAAAACCGGAGATCTCATACTTTTAAAGGGAACCAAAATAAATCCTCCAACAATTGGGTTACTAGCAGCAACCGGGCACGATAAAATTGACGTTATAAAAAAACCAAAAATAGGAATCTTCTTTTTAGGAGACGAACTTTCTCACGCAGGAGTTCCTTCAGGTGGCGTGATCAGAGATGCTCTGGGAGTGCAACTGCCAGCATTGCTAGAAATGTATGGAGCTAACGTATTAGTTGCCAAATTTGTTAAAGATGATTTGGCTATTTTAATTAATGACTTGAAGTCTTCACTTTCTGAACTCGACATGATAATCACAACTGGTGGGACAGCTGATGGTCCAAAAGATTTTGTTAAACCCGCTATAGATGCCTTAAATGGTGAATATTTAATAGACCGTGTCAGAGTTAGACCTGCCTACCACGTTATCTTGGCAAAAATTAATAACAAAATTCCATTCTTAGCTCTTCCTGGAAATCCCCAATCAGCAATTGCTGCCATAACTTCTTTTGGTAGACCAATCGTTAATTCACTCTTAGGTACTACCACTCCTGAACCTTTAGAGATAACAATTAAGCATGAAGTAAAGACACCAGAGAATTTTGCTAAATTAATTCCTGGAAACTTAGAAAATAATGAATTTTATAAAGCAGATTACTTAGGTTCTGCAATGTTAAGAGGCTTAGCTGGTTCAAAAGGATTTGCCTTAATTAACCCTGGATTAAATGCAGCTGGCGCTAAGGCCAGATGGCTAAGTTTGCCTTACTAAATGAACTATAATTTTGATTTAACTAAGGTGGATTAAATGAGTGCAGACAAATACAGAGCTCAAGTTATAACTATTTCCACAAGAGCAGCTAACGGTGTTTGGGAAGACACATCTGGACCATTAATTGTTGCTAAATTGCTAGAATTAAATTTTGAATGCGAAAGTCCACTTATTATTCCAGATGGTGAAATAATTGTTGAAAAACTAAATCAGGCAATTAAGAATAATTTTGATTTAGTAATTACTACTGGTGGAACAGGTCATACCCCAAATGATCTAACACCAGAAATGACCAAAAAAGTAATTGAAAGAGAATCCCCAGGAATAAGTGAAGCAATAAGAAATTATGGAGTTGCTAACGGTGTTGCCACAGCAATTCTTTCCAGAGCAATAGCTGGTTTAGCTAAAGGAACTTTAATAATTAATTTGCCCGGTTCTCTGGGTGGGGTAAAAGATGGATTAACTGTTTTAAGCCCTATCTTGATTCATGCTATAGATCAAATTCGTGGTGGCGATCATGAAAGAAAAAATTAATAGCTTTAAAGTATTAGCAAAATATTTAAGAAATTAAATCTTTTCGTCTCTTGATTTCCAAGGGGCCCCAAATTCATTTATTTTGTCAAGGAATGGTTTGGGATCAAACCATTCTGGTCCCATAACTCCTACTGGTTTCCATAAACCTTCATGTATCAATTCCATTGCAACAACTGGATTTAATGCTGTTTGCCAGACCACAGCTTGATCGCCATATTCCTTCATTGACCATTCGTTATCAACAACGTGGTAAAGGTATACAGCTTTCGGGTTTCCTTCTTTATCTAATCCTTTAACTAACACTCCAGCACAAGTTTTACCTTTCATGCGCGCACCCAAACTTGCAGGATCTGGCAAAGAAGCGGTTAACAGATCTCGTGGTGAAACAGAAATGCCTTGCACATCAACGTTTTCTTTTCTATCCATACCTAATTTGTGAATTGTTTTAAGAATTGAAATAAATTCTTTGCCAAGTCCATATTTAAAGTTAACCTTTTTTGCGTCAACTTTTTGAGGAATTAGCACTACTTCTTCGTGCTCTACGTTTACACATTCAACTGGCCCAATGCCTTCTGGAAAGTCAAAGATTTCAGGTTCTGAGAATGGCTTGGTGGTGAACCAACCGCGTCCATCTTCCCAAACCAAAGGTGGGTTTAGGCATTCTTCAATAGTTGTCCAGATTGAGAATGAAGGTGCAAAAGATTCTCCTTCAACTACCAAGTTGGATCCATCCAAAACTGTTAAGGTGTCGATTCGACTAAATAATTCATCTGAAGCATATTTGGCTAATACATCACTTAACCCAGGTTCAATGCCCATTCCAACAACTGCAAAAATTTTTCTTTCATGCCAATTCCAGTCTCTAGCAAATTGTTCATCCCCAAGCTTTACACCAGCTTCAGTAAATGGATATTGCGGATGTGGTCTTGATAAAGACATGGCCATATCCATGTAGTTTGTATTTTCAATTTCACAAGCTAAAAATATTGGCATAACAAATCTTGGATCAACGGCATTAATAACAATATCTGGTTTTACTTCTCGAATTAATTCTCGAATATCTTCTAGCTCTGCAGCATTTACTTCTTGTGCTTCGAATCGATCATCATCAATTCGTTTAATTGCATCTTGAGCACGTTCCAAAGAACGGTCGGCAATTACCATTTTTGTTAAAAATTTTCTTCTGGATGCGATATTGGCGATAGATCTACCAACGCCACCCGCTCCGATTACGAGCGCTTTCATAAAAAATCAACCCCTACTGGTTATTTTAAATATATACCAGCAGTTAGATTTGTTTTGCTTTGCCCCTTATTTCATCAATAAGTCCCCACACAAGTTGTTTTATTTCATCTCTAATTTTTCTAGTATCAGAAATAGTTTTTCCGGCAGGATCTGTTAAGTCCCAATCTAAATATTTTTTTCCAGGAAATACAGGACATACATCGCCACATCCCATAGTTATTACATAATCAGATTCTTGCACTGCTTCAGTTGTTAAAACTTTTGGTTTATTTTCTGTGATATCGATATCTTCTTCTAACATAACTGCAGCTGCCATTGGGTTTATTTGATCTGCAGGCATTGAACCTGCAGATAAAACTTCTATGGTTCCATGTGATAAATATTTTAAATATCCCGCTGCCATTTGAGATCTACCTGCGTTATGCACACAGACAAATAGCACGGTTGGTTTTTTCATTTAAAGCTAGGCTTCTTAAATTTCATTTGGAATAGATACATTGAAATTAATCCACCAATAATTAAGCCAATAAATTGTGCCAAAATATAGGTACCTAGGTGGCTAAAAGTAATACCTGTTGGTGAGTCTGTGAATGTTCTAGCCAGACTTAGAGCTGGGTTGGCAAACGCCGTTGAGGAAGTAAAGAAGATCACACTGCCAAACCAAACAGGAACCCAAACTTGCGCACCACCTCTGATATCTGATCTGGTAACTGCCGTTAGGACAAAGATCAGGCCTGCTGATGCAATGATTTCTGCCACAAAGATTCCATTACTTTGTCTTGGTTGGGTAGCTTTTTCAAAAAAATCTCGACCGAAAGAATAATTTATAGTTGCCACCCCAGCTATAAATCCTAAAATCTGCACAACGATTAACTCAAAAGCTTCAACAACTGAAACTTTTTTCCTGGATAAAAACCACAAAGTGACTATCGGATTAAAATGAGCAACTCCAATTTGCGAAAAAGTTGCAATCAAAACAGCCAATGCCAATATTATTGAAAAAACATTGATAAACATAATTATTGCAAGATCGTTAGTCAAACTTTCAGCCATTATTCCCGAGCCAATAACAGCCATTGCTAAGAGCAACGAACCAAGAAAATCTGAAACTAGCGCACGGATTTGTTTTTTCTTCATTTCTTCCTTTTATTTGACGTTACGACAAGGATACTCAATACAACTACTCAAGCTAGATCACAGTTCTAAAAATAGAGTGAATTTTAGGTTAACTTGCTCAATTAATTTAGCTCTGTTGACGCCACTGGGTATCTTCAAAAGGCAATGGAGATTTAGACATATGTTCGGCTTGAGCTTGTCTTGAAAATACTTTTCTCATGTGATGTTTTCTACATAAAACTTCATAAACAACTTCATCAGGCCTGGCATCGATTCCTGCATCGCCGACTACTACTTGCTCTCCTTCTGTAACCATAACCCCGTTAACAATTCGTGCTTGATGGGTAGCTTTTTTCCCACACCAACAAAGCGCCTCAACTTGTAAGACGTTTACTCGATCAGCCAATTCCAATAATCTTTGCGCTCCAGGGAAAAGAGCTGTTCTAAAATCTGTGGTTATTCCAAAAGTGAAAACGTCTACCCCGAAATCATCGACAACTCGAGCAAGTTGATCGACTTGTTCAATTTCATAAAATTGCGCTTCATCGCAAATTAAATAGTCAACAACTTCACCTTTTGAAATAAGTTGGGTCATTAATCTTAAAAAGTTAGTTTCTGGCACAACCTCTAAAGCTGGAGACTTTAAACCCAATCTGCTACTTAGTGTGGCATTACCGGCTCTGTCTTTTCTTGTGAAAACTAATCCTTTACGGCCAGCCGAAGAATGGTTGTGGTGTGTTTGTAGAGCCAGCGTTGATTTTCCGCTGTCCATGGTTCCGGTGAAAAAAACTAATTCAGCCACAAAAACTATCCTGTCAGATGGAACTAATTATTCAAAGCGTAATGCCTCAACGGGTTTGAGTCTTGCTGCAGTTCGCGCTGGCCAAACCCCAAACAAAACTCCCACCAACATCGAAAAACCAAGTGAAGCAAGAATCATCGTTGGACTTAATGCAAAATTCCACTGCCCCAGGGTTGCTAGGAAGTAAGCCACAATTTCCCCAATAATCACACCAATAATTCCACCTAAAAGTGAAAGAACTATTGCTTCAATTAAAAACTGTGTCAATATTTGTGATTGCTGAGCACCAATTGCTCTTCTAATTCCTATTTCTCGTGTTCTTTCCCTAACTGAAACCAACATAATGTTCATGATTCCAATTCCTCCTACTACCAAACTGATAGAAGCAATACCACCAAGCAATAGAGATAAGAATTGCTGAACAGTGCCAATTGCATCTAATAATTGGCTAGCATCTGTGATCGTAAAATCTGCATCACGATCTCCTGTAATGTTATGACGACTTGAAAGCAGTCTTGATAAATTTGTTGTCACTAAAGGCACTAACTCTTCTGAAGTAGTTTGTACTGTGATGGTATTCAAATAAGGCGGAACTGCAAAATATCTAAAAGCTGTTTGAAGGGGAACATATGCTGTTCCCTGATTTCCAAAACCATTAGCGTCATCAAGAATTCCAATGACTGTAAATTCTGTACTACCCACTGAGATGGTCTCATTAATAATGCTGGCATCGACTTTTAAACTTGTGGCTAGGGCACTGCTCAAAACTATTGTTCGAGAATCTTGAGCGAAATCTGTATTTGCTAAAAATGTGCCTGCAAAAATATCTGGTTCAACAATTGTTTCGTAATCCACATCAACACCGATAACTCTGATTCTGGTTGATGCGTTTTCTGAACTGGCAGTGGCATTACCTGATACTTGCTCTGAAACAACATCGATTCCTGGAAGTTTAGCAATTTCTGAAGCATCTTCAATGGTTAATGACTCAGTGGTATTGCCACTAATAGTTAAATTTCTGGCCCCCAGCCCTTTGAATTGATCTTGAATTCCTGAAGTCGCACCTTGAGCTACAGAAACAAGTGCGATCAATGACATGACACCAATAATGATGCCTAACATTGTTAAGCCAGATCTAGTTTTAGTAGCAATGATTCTGGCTATTGCCAATCTGGCAGCAATTCTTAAATTCATGCAGCACCTTTTGTGTCACTTATAATTTTTCCATCTTTTAAACTAATTCTTCTTTTAGCTCTTTTTGCGACATCTAAATCATGTGTGATCAGCACAATTGTTATACCTTCTTGATTAAGCTCAGTTAATAAATCCATGACTTGCTTACCGGTTGCAGAATCAAGTGCTCCAGTTGGCTCATCAGCCAAAATTAATGAAGGTTCAGTAACTAATGCTCTAGCAATTGCAACTCTTTGCTGTTGCCCGCCTGATAATTCAGTTGGACCATGTGTTGCTCTATCAGACATGCCTAATTTTTTTAGCATACTTAAGGCTTTCTTTTTGGCTTCTTTTGAATGCACTCCCCTGTAAAGAAGTGGTGTTGCCACATTTTCAAGAGCCGTTGTTTTAGGTAGTAAGAAAAAAGATTGAAAAATAAAACCAATTGCGTAGTTTCTTAACTCCGTTAATTTCTTATCATTTAACATCGATAGATCTTCCCCAGCAATTTTTACAACACCATTACTTGGTCGATCAAGACAACCAATTAGATTCATCATTGTTGATTTACCAGAACCTGAAGGTCCTACGATCGCAACGAATTCGCCTTTTTCTATCTTTAAATCAACACCATCTAGTGCTCTAATAATTGAAGTGCCATCACCAAAGGTTTTACTAACCTTTGACATCTCAACAACTGCAGCCATATCTAGTTGCGAGGTTGGCGATTAGAATTATCGCCACCACCGTTGCCGCCATTTCGACTACTTTGTCGCTGTTGCGCAAAGGGGTCTTCACTACTTGGTACAGCTGCTCCTTGAGAATCTCTCCCAATAACAACACGATCACCTATATTTATGCCACTTAGAATTTCTACTAACTGAGAACCAGTCACACCAATAGTTACTTCCCTGTCGATTGGTGAATCGTTTTCATCAAGTATCTGAACTCTTGAAATACCTCTTCTAGTGCTAACTGCTTGTAATGGGATTGCAATTTCGGCTTGTTTGCTTTGCAAAATAATTTTTGCTGAAATACTCATACCTATTCTCCAACCAGACACAGCATTATCGGGTTGCGCAAAAACAACAAATTGTGAAACTCCGTTTGAGTCTGAAGTAGCTACTTGACCTACCTGAATGACTTTTCCGGGTTCAGATTTTTGTACAGTCCCTAGAGTAAGTTCAACACTTTGATCTAGTGCAACATTTGAAATGTCATACTCACTGACGTCGATGGTTGCTACCAATGGCTCAACGCCAACTGTGGCGATTGCTCCTGAAACTATTGCTTCTGGTGCAGTTAAAATCTCTCGAACAATACCTGGAATGGATGTGGTCACAGATTTTCTTGTTCCATCAAAATTTTGCACTATAGCAATAACATCGCCTTTTGAAACTACATCTCCTGGATTAACTTTGATTTCCAAAACTTTCCAGACACTAGAATTTGAACTTCCAGCACTAGTGATACTGTTGCCGTTTTTAGATTCCAAAGAAATAGAATTTTCTATATCAACACTATAAGAAATTTCATCAATTAATACTGCATTCGTGTAGCGGATTTGATCACTTCCAGTTGGAGTAACTTCAACAGTTGCTGTCATTCCTGACCTCATTGTTGCCGGCAAAGTATTTGCTGTTGGCACCACAACAACTTGATAACTAGGAACAGCTGTTGATGATGACGAAGTTGATTTAATAGAAAGAATACTTCCAGAAGTTAAGGTATCTGAGCTATTAACTGCAATTGCAATAGGTAAACCCACACTTAGATTGCTTGCTTGTGTCTCTGTGACATCAAAACTTAAAAGTAATTTTCCTGAACCAACGGTAACAACTTTTCCAGAAGCTGGAAATCCAATTACAGCACTAATTTCTCTGACTCGACCACTTGTTGGAGATTTGATATCTCGGATAGTGCCATCAACATTTTTTATCGTGAGGATGGACTGACCTTTTGTAACAGTTGATCCTTCATTTTTGTTTATTTTAGTAACAATCCAATTATCAGTTAAACTTTGTGCCGTGTTTGTGTTTGATGCAGTTTCACCAGCAATTTGTGTTAATGAAGCTGGTGAGTCGACGTTTATGTTAAAAGTATATTTATCAACAATTGTTCCAGTGGTAGAAATGCTGCTTTCAACTAAACCAGATTCGGCAGGCACACTCAAATATGCTTCAGTGTCTGACGGTTTGTTACTTCTGGTGACAAAAAATATGGCAATTAGGGCAATCACTAAAACCGAAATAATTATGGATCTACGTTTACGCACCAAAACCTCTTGTCCTTTTACTCTATTTATAAGGTAACACTTGCCCTATTGGCTACATATATTAGTAAAGCAACGCTTCCTAAGAATTTCCTGAGAATTCAAAGTCTTTAAAACTTTGCCCTAATTTCGGTGATCTCTCTTCCTGCTAGACGACC
>ERZ890510.1095-NODE-1095-length-18924-cov-4.220096_pt1 | contig 18924 bp, 16 predicted proteins | sample MGYA00521265_ERZ890510 | MGnify/ENA primary metagenome ERZ890510 (study PRJEB32303, sample SAMEA104408624) | aquatic metagenome | biome: Brackish water; feature: Chemocline; material: water | place: Baltic Sea | collected 2014-10-26T21:54:00 | depth 110 m ...
AAAATACAGCGACTTAAAGTGGATTTACCACAACCGCTTTCACCGACAAGGCCAATATTTTCACCCTTATTTAGGCTAAAACTAACCTCATTAAGAGCAGACAATATTTTATTTTTAGAAAAGATGCTTTCACTGGTTAATTTATAATTTTTTGAGATATTTTTAACCTCTAAAATAACCTGATCATCATGCTTATTACGACGTTCTTTGTCTAGTTCTAACTGTGATGCGGCTACTAATCTCTTTGTATAATCCTCTTTCATTTCTTGAAAGAATGAGCCCCTGTCCCCCTGCTCAATCACCGCGCCATCCTGCATGATGATGATATGATCGGCAACTTGGCTAACAACGCCGAGGTCGTGACTTATCAGTAATAATCCCATATTGGAATTATCAACCAATTTTTTCAGTAACGCCATGATCTGTGCTTGTGTCGTCACATCAAGCGCGGTGGTCGGTTCATCAGCAATAAGCAGTTTTGGATCTTGTGCCAAAGCAATGGCGATCACTACACGTTGTCTTTGGCCACCGGAAAGTTTATGCGGATAGGTATTTAAAGGAAATCTTGATTGCTCTAATCCTACTCGGTGCAAGGTTATTTCTGCTTTTTCACGTTGTTCTTTTCTTGAAAGGCCTTTATGGGCGTATCGCACCGCCTCAATCACCTGATTTCCAATGGTTTGCAGAGGATTTAATGCGCTCATGGGTTCTTGAAAAATCATCCCAACATCATGGACCCGTACCGCGCACATTTGTTTTTCGCTTTTCAGTAAAATATCAGCGTCCGATAGCCATATTTCCCCCGATGTTTCTGATCCATTGGGTAATAATTGCATGATACTGCTTGCGGTTAGTGATTTGCCACTGCCACTTTCACCAACCACGGCCACCACTTGGCCCGCGTCCACATTCAGATTGATGTTTTTCAGGATTTCTTTTCCATAAATAGAAAGACAAAGATTTTGAATATTAAGCAACAACATCCTCCTCTTTAGCTTTATTTGTTTTTGGATCAAGCAGATCACGAAGTCCATCACCCATTAAATTAAGGCCGACAACCATGCTAATAATGGCACCGCCCGGAAAATAAACCAGCCACGGGGCAAAGAAAATCATGGTTTGCGCCTCATTGAGCATCCGTCCCAAGCTCGGATCAGGCGGCTGAGATCCAAGCCCAACATAAGATAATGACGCCTCGGCAATGATAGCGATTGAAAATTGAATAGTGGCTTGAACGATCAATAAATTCAAAATATTGGGCAAAATATGTTCATAAGAAATCCGCACCATACCCTTGCCCGATACCCGCGCCGCCATAATATATTCTTTAGACGATAAACTAAGGGCGGCCCCACGACTGATACGCGCGAAGACCGGAATATTAAAAATACCAATGGCAATGATGGCATTGATGGCACTAGGGCCGAAAACCGCCGTAATCAAGATCGCCATTAACAGGGAAGGAAAGGCAAAAATTAAATCATTTGTCCGCATTAATATTTCATCAATGAAACCGCCACCATAAGTGCGCGTTGCCGCCGCCCATAAACCAAGCGGCACACCGATCATGATACCAATACCAACCGCGAGCAATGAAACACCAATAGCATTACGCGCACCGACCATGATCATGGAAAAAATATCGCGACCAAAATGATCCGTGCCAAATAAATGGCTGAAAGAAGGGGCAATGAAGCGACTGGCAATATCAAGCTCTCTCACATCATAAGGGGTCCAGAAAAATGAAACTGCCGCCGCCATGACAAATAAAATAGTCATCAATAACCCCACCCATAAACTGATAGGAAATTTAGTCATTTTTGAGCCCCCTCTCGCAATCGAGGGTCAACTAGGGCGTAACACATATCAACAAAGAATGTGATCATAACCACAGCAAAAACCAAAAGGGTCACTATCGATTTCACGACAATTAAATCGCGCTGGGCAATAGATTGAAAAACCAATCGCCCTAAACCCGGCAATGAAAAAATGCTTTCAATAATGATGCCACCTGCCAATAAAAACGAAAATTGCAATCCCAATATGGTCAATACAGGGATCATGGCGTTGCGCAGTCCATGATCAATTAAGGCTTGGTTTTTGCTTAAACCTTTAGCACGCGCGGTTCGAATATAATCTTCATCCATCACATCAAGGATAGAGGAACGCATAATACGCGATAAAATCGCCGCTTGGGGTAGTGCTAATGATATGGCGGGCAATGTCAGCGCCTTTAAACCTTGAAAAAATCCAGCGTCCCAACCTAAAAATCCCCCCGCAGAAAACCAACCCAATGATGTGGAAAAAAACAACACTAGAATGATCGCAAACCAGAAGTTAGGAACCGCAACTCCCACTTGCGCCAAACCCATCAACACCGTATCAACAAATGAACCACGGCGCGAAGCGGCGATAATACCAACGGGAATCGCTATCATTGTGGATAAAATAAGCGAATATAATGTCAATGGCACAGAAACAAGCAAGCGTTGACCAATAAGTTCAGATACAGGAATTCGGTAGGTATAGCTGATGCCAAAATCACCAGAGGTCATACCGAAAATCCAAGTAAAATAACGCTGCCATGCACTGGCGTCCAAGCCTAATTCTGTCCGCACTGCATTGGCGGCCTCTGTATTATCTGATAAGCCCATCATAAAGGCCGCAGGATCACCCGGCACTACTTCAATCATGATAAAAATAACAATACTGGCCACGATTAAAGTAATGATCAATGATAATGTTCTTTTGAATAGATAAGCCCCCATCATTGCGCCTCCGCAAAATAAACATCACGCAACACATTGGCTCTTATGGGGTAATTTCTCCACATTCCCATAAGATTTTTTTTCCAAACACCATATTTGCCAAGCTGAAAAAGATAACCATTAACCGCATCATCAGCGATTTTACGTTGCGCTTCTTGATAGAGCTTCTCTGTTTGCGCTTTATCATTACTATGGTCTATGTCGTCGATGATTTTTTGAAAATCCTTATTATCATAACCAAAATAATAATTTGGATTTGCGTAAATAACGATATCCATAGGCTCCACATGCGAAACAATCGTCAGATCATAATTTTTATGTCTTAACACCTGATCAATCCATTGGGCCCATTCCATATTTTCAATTTTAAGATCAATGCCGATTTTAGCCAATTGATAAGCGATCAATTCGCCTGTGCGACGCGCATAAATGGGAGGGGGCAGCTTGAGGCTCGCCGTAAAGCCCTGCTCATAGCCCGCCTCTTTAAGCAAGGCGCGCGCTTTGGTTAAATTCTGTGTATAAAGAGCCGTTAAATCTACATAATATGGATGATCGGGGGCAAAGTGGCTGCCGATGGGGACCGCATTTCCGAACATAGCCCCATCAATGATTTCCTGACGATTTATGGCGTAGGCCATCGCGCGGCGCACTAGAATATTATCAAATGGAGCCGATTTATTATTGGTTGATAATATAGTCTCCCCCGCCGTTAAACCGACAATCACATCAAAAGTAGGATCAATCTCAAATAAAAATAAATTTTCAGGTGCTGGATAATTGGGAAAGGCATCAATATCCCCTGCCATCATCGCCGTATAAGCCGATAAAGGATCGGTAATAAATTTAAATGTCACCCGCTCCAACCAAACCGCGCCGCCCCAATATTGATCATTAGCAATAAGTTCTATCCGTTCGCCCCTAATCCAACGTTTAAATTTAAAAGGTCCCGTCCCCACAGGGTTATAGACATTATTAGCGGCACTTTCCTCGCCGACAATCACCGCATCTCCAAGGCCAATATTGAATAAAAAATCCGATCGCGCATGATCCAACGTAATCATAATGGTAAAACTATCAAAAACATCAATCATCACGATCGGCTTAAAGATATATTTTTTGGCATTGGTGGAATTTTTGGCCCGGGCCCTGTTAAAGGAAAATTTCACGTCATAAGCATCAAAATCAGTGCCATCGTGAAATTTTACCCCCTCGGCTAAATGAAAAACATAGGAACGTCCATCTTTTGAAATATCCCAAGACAACGCCAAGCCCGACTGAATTTTACCATATTGGTCAATGCGTACTAATCCTTCAAATATATTGCCATAAACCACTTCATCAATGTCGGAGGCCGCCCCTGCGGTCGGATCAAGGTTTGGTGGCTCCATCTGAAGGCCTATGGTAATTTTATTTTGCGCAGACAATAAATTAGGATAAAAAATAACCGATAGGATTATAATGATCAGTCTTATCATTAAACAACTTCCGAAACAGCGACAATAATACTATTTTGATCCATTGAATGAGCCATATTGCGGGTTTTTTCACAAACATCACCCATTAAAAATTTAGCTTCAGCTCTGGTCGCTAATTGACCAAGACTAATGTGCTGATGATCATTATAAAGCACCCCGTCTTTAAGATTAATATCCTTTGGCTCGCCCGAAAAATAATCGGCAGCCATGATTTTCATATGGTTTAATAATGCCAATGCGGCGCGTTTATTGGTTTTTATGGATGAAAAACTTAAATGATTGGAATATTGATTAAGTAAGTTTGACAATTGGTTTGGATTATCACCATTTTCAATGACAAAAAACTCTTCCCCACAATCAAACAGTTTTGTCAGAATATCGAGCATATTATCTTGAGCATATAATCCCATATGACCACCACCAGAATAGAGATGAATTTTACCATCGCTTTGTAAGGCCATTAACCCATCAGCACTTTCATTGAAAGATGATGAAGCCTCCAATTTTAATGGAAAACAAAATAAAGCACCAACTGATAAACTCCCTTTAATGAAGCCTCTTTTTGTCATTAAAAATGGTCGGGCCAAGGGCATGCTATTCTTGTTCCATCAGCAGATTATAAGCGGCAGTCGCCATCACTTTTGCTGAATTCAACATATCTTCAACCACCACATATTCATCGGGTTGATGGGCAAGTTCGAGAATGCCGGGACCATAAGCAATACAGTCCTTTAAATGTCCAATACGGTCGATATGTTTTTGATCATAAGTCCCGGGCGAGCAGATAAATTCAGCCTTTTTACCAAGTATTTTCTCAATAGCCGCTGCCGTAACGCGAACCACAGGCGCATTGATGTCGGTCATACTTGGAATAACCTCCATAATATCGCGGATTTCATAACGAAACCCTTCACGCGTTTCTTTTAAATTAGCCAAAATATCAGTGATTTCCCCTTTGACTAATGTTAGCTCCTCTTCCACTAAAAAACGTCTGTCAAAAATCATCCGACAACTGTCAGCGACACAAGGCGTGGGCAGACCTTGATTGGATTCTTCCTGGCCCCCATGAATACTGTTAATATTTAAAGTTGATTGTTTGGCTTCCTCTGGTACCACTGGCATTTTGGTAAGCCTTGCTGCCATGGCAGGATAAAGTATATCTTCAAAGCTAGCCACAACCGCACCCATATGACGAATGGCGCAATCCCCTAAAAACGGCATAGAACCATGAGCAATACGGCCATGTGTTTTAATTTCCCCCCACCAAACGCCGCGGTGTCCTAAACAGACCCGATCAACATTTAATGGCTCAGGGATGATCACATGATCAACTCTCTCTTTGGAAAAATATCCTTTTTCTGCCAAATAAGCGACGCCGCCTAACCCACCTGATTCCTCATCAGCCGTACCCGATATTTCAATAGCGCCTTTAAGCTCAATTCCACTGGCAATTAAAGCCTCAACCGCAATGATAGAGGCCGCTAATCCGCCCTTCATATCACAAGCTCCACGGCCATAAATTTTCCCATCAATAAGCTCTGCTGCAAACGGATCATGACTCCAGCCCTCACCCGTTTCGACCACATCAATATGGCTATTAAAATGAACACAAGGGCCTTTCCTACCCGTTTCATAACGGCAAACCACATTATAACGTGGATATTCCGCACAATCGCCCGGCGTGCCGCGCGCGTGAATATATTCAATGTTAAAGCCTATATTTTTTAATCTATTACCAATATATTCAACACAGACTTTATAATCATTACCGGGTGGATTAATGGTTGGAAAGCGGATTAACTCTTGGCAAAGGCGCACTAGATTATTTTCGGCTTTGTCAATTAATGCGTATACTTCTGATAAATTCTGCCCACTCATTTTTTTAAGTCCCTAACCATATTTACTTAATTTTCGTTCAAATCTTGATCTGAGTCAATTTATAACTCTTACTTTATTCTATGATGAAGATAGGTCAATTTAATATGCGCATAATTTTGGAGAAATCATATGATTAAAACTATATTAGTTCCAATTTGCCACGATCCTGGTGCTGATCAACGTATTGATTTTGCGATTGAACTTGCTTTAAAGCATCACGCCCATATCCAAGCATTACATGTTTTAACACCGGCCCGCGAAATGTTTAAAGTAGTCCCTGTCCAAACCTATAGTGCTGAAATTTTTGACCAATATGAAAAAAATCTTTTACTAGAGGCAAAAGCCTATCGGGATAAATACGAAAAGAAACTAAATGCCTCAGGGGTTCGTTATGATTGGTGCCAAAGTCAAGGCGATTTAGTGACCACTTTAAACCACTATTCCCGAACAGCGGACATTACCATATTAACACAGAAAGAAAGCTCAATTTATGACATTATGAGCATCATGCATGACTTTATCATCGAAAGCGGCATGCCAGTTATTGTCATTCCATCCGCAGAAGTAAAGGCGGACTTTCAAAATATACTTATCGCGTGGGACGGCGGACAGCATTGCGCAAAAGCCGTTCATAATGCCTTGCCATTATTAAAAGAAGCAAAGACCGTCACCGTCTTAACCATTACCCAAGACGATAAAACCACAATACCAGAAGCCGATATATGCGTAAAACTAGTGCGCCACGGCATCAATGCCGAAGCCCTGACACTGAATGATAGCGTTAAGGTAGAAACAAGAATACTCAAAACCGCCCAAAGCTTAGAGGCAGATTTAATCATTGCCGGTGCTTGGGGCCATAGAAGGATAAGAGAAATAATCTTCGGTGGGGTCACTAAAACCCTGCTCAGCAACCAAAAATACCCCTTATTCTTATCTCACTAACTCCCTCTAGAGTGAGTAAGCCAGCGCGATCTTTACCCCATCCCCTCCATAAGGTTGCGCTGGCTTCTATTTAAGATTTCACCAAGCCATAAGACGATGTTGCAAGGAATTCATTTAATTCTTCAACAGGAAGTGGCTTGCTTAAATAATATCCTTGAACCAGATCACAGCCTAGATCTCGTAATATTTGAAGGGACTTTGCGTCCTCAATGCCCTCTGCGGTAACTTTAAGCCCTAAATTATGACCAAGATCAATGGCTGAACGAACCAAAATTTCATCTTCCTTATTTTCAGAAAGATTAAGGACGAACGATTTATCAATTTTCAATTCTTTGACGGGCAATTTCTTTAAATAACTCATTGAAGAATACCCAGTTCCATAATCGTCAATAGATAATAGTAATCCATGCTGATCAAGGGCATTTAAAACGCTCAGTGCCAAATCAGGGTCCTGCATAATGGCATTTTCCGTTACTTCCAACACCAGCTGACTATGGGCAACATTATATTTTTCAAGCAAACTTGTAATTTGATCTGGTAATTTTTTATTAGAGAGATCACGGGCGGATAAATTAATGGCCATTTTCAAATCAATCCCGTCCTGTGCCCAAATTTTACATTGTGCAATGGCTGTCTCTAAACCCCAATTGGTTAAATGATGGATATGACCCGTTTGTTCGGCCATAGTGATAAAATCATCTGGTGCTATGAAACCACGTTCGGGATGGGTCCAACGAACCAATGCTTCCACATGGGTAATTCTATTTAAAGCTAAATCAATTTTAGGCTGATAGTGAAATTGAACATGACCTTCTTCAAGGCTTTTTCTAAAATCACCCATTAATGAAAGACTATCCGCATCATAGCTGTCTTTGTCTTGATCATAAAGACTAGTATGATCAATATTGTCATTGGCTATTATAGCCGCGATATTCGCTCTTTGAATTAAAATATCCGCGCTCTGAGCATGCTCTGGATAACTTGCTATGCCAATTTTAATATTGGTATCAATGGTGAAATTATCAACAATCAACGGTTCTTCAAAGCTTTTGCGAATTTCTTTGCTAAATTTTAATGCCTGAACACTATCTGCATTTTCTAATACCACACAAAAATTTACAGTACTAAGGCGCGCCACTAAATTTGAATATGTTGCTAAATTATGTAATTTTAGCGCGATTTCTTTAACCAACCGTCTTGAGGTTTCATAACCAAGCGTATTACGAACATCATCAAATCGGTCAATGGATATTTGCAAAACACTAAATACTTGGTCAGTATTTCTTTTCTTCTCCAACAATTTTTCAATATATTTTTCCATGCGAAATTGGTTAGGCAATCCCGTATCAAAATCATGTTCTGATTGAAAAATAATTTTTTCCTCACGGTCCTGAATGCCGATAACCATTTCATTAAAATGATCCGCTAATTGGCCAATTTCATCTTTTTGTTTTATATCGACAATCTTTTCATACTTACCAATTTGGATCATCTGGGCGGCCTGTGTTAAAACTTGCAATGGTCTTGATACAGATTTTGCAACGGTCACACTACCACCAATTAAAGACAAAAGCCCTATCCCTAATAACAGCAACAAAGCGTATGCTAATGGTTTATAAGGACTATAGGCCACATCAAGGGAATAGGTGAGCACGGCTTTTATTTGATTATCTAAAAGCGATGACGGCAAATCAATTGCCTGAACCATATATTGAGCACGATTAAGGGTGAAAATTTTATTTTGTGATGGACTTGCAATGATCTGAGATAATTGCCCCACTTGCATATTGATATGCTGATCCAACGTGGTTTCAAGGGACTTTATGCTTTTATCGTCCTCTTGTTCTATAATGGTTATATCCACGCCAAGCGGTAAAGATTTTTTAATCTCTAATAATGAATTTTTATCAACTAAAACTCCCAAGCCAACCCAGGCCACGGGGATCGGGGCCAAAATAGGAACGATGGTATATTGATATATTTTACCATCAATTTTTAAAAATGCCTTTGCTTCCCCTTCTTCGTCGGCAATTTCAATTAACTGATCAAAAATATCATTTTCAATGGCATGGACATTACCGTCTGATATTTCAGCAACGATTTCATTGTCCAGTGATACCAGCATCGCTTGATTTGCGCCGATCCGCTTTGATAAATTATCTAATGCAGACAGTATAGTCGCTTGATCATCAGTGGTCACCGCCGAAAGAAATCCAAAATCCGTTGAATATATTTTTACTTCATTGATCCATTTCTCCGTACTAACATTAACAGACTGGCTAAATACATTACTACTATATGAAAGTTGAGTGCTTGCTTGATTTTCAAGGTTATTCTTAGTGACAAAATAAACAGAAAAATAAGTAATCGCCTGAACAATGATAAATAAAGCGGCAAATAAAAAGATTAGTTTAGTTTGAAAACGTGTGAACATTTATTTGATAGCTATCCTAATAATTACTTTTTTTCTTGCGGTTTTTTTCCCGTTTAAGCGGAATTTCAAAAGTTATATTTGTTGCACCATTTTGACTGATCGAAATTTCTTGGCTAAAATCATCTTCTTTACCTTTAAGGCGCGGATGCCAAACGATGGCGCTATATTTTCCAGCGTCAAGATTACCAATTGCTATTTTTCCGTCCTTGTCGGTGGTGGCAAATTTATTGGACCTGGCAATATAAATATAAGCAAGCATTTGATCATGGATATTGCAGCCAAGGGCCACGACCCCCTCTTTATCAAAAAGTACCGATTTTTCTTCGTCCCCGCCGTAAAGTTCCAACTCGAACCTTTTAACCTTTGAAAATGAATAAACATGATGCCTGACATCATCTTTATTGGGAAAATACACAGTGGTACCCGCCGCGACCGGCAACACAAAAGGGCTAAATTGAATATTTTTTTGGTTCATAATCGGAGGCGGCATGACGGTCTCATTATCAAGAATAGTCGAATTTTCCCCAATAATTGTGATTACGGCATTTTCGAGCAAATTACCATTTTGATCAACCACCGTCCCCACCATGGATCCAGAATATAAAATACTATAAGGGGCTAGGAACAATATAATATAGGCATAAAATTTTAGGCTTTTAAAATATTGCATCTTTATTCTCTCTAAAAAATCCGTTGCTGATATAGCATATATAGTTTTACTGTTAAATTTACCTTAATTTTCTTGTTTAAAAATAATTATTTAGCATCTTTATGAACTTTTAATAATTTTATGTAATATTCTAACAAAATTGACTTCTTTAAATTCACAATGTGGATAATTCAAGTGCTAAAGACACATAAGGCTACAATAATGATTAAGGTCTGGAAAAATTTTCTTTACGCACCAATTTTGCTTATGGTCAGCACTTTACCCAGTCAATCCCAAGATAATTTTCCTGAATTTTCAGTCACAGCTTTCGTTGATGCACGCATTAGTCATTCTCGCGGTGAACTGGGCTGGCTTGATGGTGGTTATGGAAAAACACGTTACGGCACAGATGCAAATGGGAATGAAAAAACACGCCTTAATTTAGCAGAGGCATCCTTACTTTTTGAAACAAAATTTAACTGGGAACTTTCAAGCTTTGTTCATGTTAAATTCGACCCCGAACAGAAAAATGATATTGATGTGGTCGAAGTCTATTTAAGCTATAATAAATTAATGGATAGCGGATATAGGACTAAAGCGCGCTTAGGGACTTTCTATCCTCATATATCTCTTGAAAATACAGATATCGCTTGGACAAGTCCTTATTCTATAACATCTTCCGCGATCAATAGTTGGATTGGCGAAGAGATTAAAACAACCGGCTTAGAATTATTTTTAGAGAAAGAACTAGAACAACATGCTATTTCAGTAACGGTAGGCCTATTTGGGTTTAATGATCCCGCCGGGACTTTATTGGCATTTCGTGGATGGGCTTTACAGGATTCAAAAACTACTATATTTGGTCAATTTCCCCTACCACCCGTTCATTCAATTGGCCCAAACGGTAAATTAGCAGTACAGGACCCATACGTGGTTCCCCATCTCGAAGTTGATAATAAAATTGGTTATTATGGCGGCTTAAGTTGGGAATATTTTGGTTATTTTAGCCTTAATGGCCTTTATTATAATAATAGGGGCGACCGAGAAGCCGTGATCGGCGGTCAATATGGTTGGGAAACTGAATTTCTAAATATTGGCCTTTCTGTTGATCTATTTGAAGATATCGAAATATTTGGTCAATTTCTAAACGGAAATACTAAGATGGGCGGCTTAGTACACGGGGAGATCGCCATCGATACCGATTATGATAGCTTTTATATTCTCGCCAGTAAAACTTTTGATAAGCACAGAATATCCATCAGATTTGATGATTTTTCCGTAAGCGATAACACCCTAGTATATTATGATAATAATAACGAAACTGGTCATTCTTGGATGGTTGCTTACAGTGTTGATCTGTTCGATCAACAACGACTAATGTTAGAATTTCTCCACGTCAATAGCGACCGTGCTAATAGGGCCGAACACGGATTTGCGACCCAATCAAAAGAAAACCTAATCCAAGCAAGCTACCGAATAACTTTTTAAGTTAAACGCCTAATAGCCCAGAGCACAGCCATCTTTACGCGGATCAGAACCGCCGGTTAGGGTATTTTTATCCCAATCAATCCAAATAGCCTGCGAGCCGCCAATCGCTTTATTCACGATGTTTGGAACATGACCCAAATCCCGTAACCCTTGAATGATATCTTGGCCCACTGGCCCTTCTATATCAACCATAGCGCTTTCGCTATTGGGGAAAAAGCGCGGTAAGTCTTGGGCTTGTTGAATATCATAACCATATTGTAAATAGCGTGATAAAAACTGCATATGACCGAAAGCCTGATAAGAGCCGCCCATAACACCGTATGACATCACCGTGCGCCCGTCTTTGGCAACCATAGCAGGGATGATCGTATGCAAGGGTCTCTTTAAGGGCGCAATCACATTAAGATGATCAGGGTCTAAGGAAAAACCAGCGCCGCGATTATGCAACATAACCCCCGATTTTGGCGCCATGAGGCCACTGCCAAAATTGTGAAATAACGTATTGATAAAACTACAACAATTTCGATCTTCATCGACGATAGTGATATAGACGGTATCTTGATGTTGACGAAGATTAAAATCAGGCATTTCCCCCATAACACGATCAGAACGGATCATCTTATAAAGACGGTCAATATTATCATCACTAAGCATTTCTTGGGCGGGAATGGGACTTTGATCAGGATCACCAAGATAAGCATCACGCTGGTGATAGGTTAACCTGCCGGCCTCTATTTCCTGATGAATGCGTTGCAAATTAACGGGAGTATCGCCAGATTTTTCAAATTTTTCCATTAATTTTAACAACATCAAAGCGATAATGCCCTGCCCATTTGGCGGACATTGATAGACGTCATATCCTTTATATTTTGTTGATATAGGCTCCACATAATTGCCCTTGGCCGCGGCGAAATCCTCCAATGTCTGAACACCGCCTAGACTTTGCAGATAATCAACAATATCCTGTGCAATCGCGCCTTTATAAAATCCGTCCCTGCCCAAATCTGCGATGGTTTTTAAACTTTTTGCCAATAATGGCTGTTTATGAATTTCACCTACTGCGATGGGCCTGCCATTTTTTAAAAACACCTTTTCCGCATTGGGGCAGTTTTTCAATTTTTCAGCATTTTGGGCAAAATCAAAACTAACCCGCGAAGCAATGGGATAGCCATTGGTGGCATAATCAATCGCCGGCTTTAATATTTCACTGATATCAAGCCTGCCGTGATCTTCAATAAGTTGACACCACGCATCAACCGCCCCTGGAATGGTCACTGAATGAGGGCTTTGCAAACCAATTTCCGTGATGGCGTTATCAGCAAACCATTGGGCATTTGCCGCCGCAGGGGCGCGTCCCGAACCATTATAGGCAATATATTGATCCGAGCCTTTAGGGGAATACATACAAAAACAATCACCACCAATCCCCGTTGATTGTGGCTCGACCACACATTGAACCGCGCAGGCGGCAACGGCAGCATCCATGGCATTACCGCCCTGCTTTAAAATGGCAATCGCCGTCTCTGTGGCTAAATAATGGGAAGTAGCGGCCATGGCGTGTGTGGTAATGACTGGTGATCTTCCGGGCAATTCAAATTTTCTCATGTTAAAGCAGTCCTAAATTTATTGTCCCGTGCTCTCGGTAAGGATTAAATCTAAAACCAATTTCATATTATTATAAAGCTCGTCATTAATGATACCGCCGAATGCAGGGCTCAGTAATTTTTGATCACAGACATGATAATATGATTTTTCGTCCGTAAGCACGACACTGTCATTTTGGCCGTAATAATTTGAATTTTGCACAATATGATATTCCATAAGATAATTCTGCTGATCGAGAAAATAATAATTCATATCCGCCATGCCGCCTTTGCCTTTAAAGCGCGCCTTGATCAGTTTTAAATCATCATCCTTATAATAAGCAGATATATCAGCCTTCCCCATCGCTCGACCAAAGGTAATATCAAGTTTTTTCTGGTTCAATAACGACAGATTATTTTGCATTAAATTTGTTAAATTTTGCGCGCTACAGCTATTATTATCTTCGCCATAAACAAAGCTTGGGCTTAATATGAAAAATATCAAACACGCCCGTGCATATTTTTTAATAGAAAGTCGAGAAACACTCACTTCAATAACTCACCCTTAAAGGGGACAATATTGCAATAATTATAACGTCTTTGGATTTCAGCACAAGCCATTTCAGCATCTGAATAATTATCAAATGGCCCAACAAGAAGCCGATGATATTGGTTGCCTTTAATGGTCGCTTTGGTAATTCTCATTTGCTTATTCTGCAAATCTTGGGGCAAATTAGCTTTAATCTCAAGCCGTCCGGCCTCTATACTTTCTTGAGAGAGATAGGATGTAAGATGAAGCCCTAAGCCATCAGCGCCAAGATCATTATTAAGCGGGTCGTCAGCGGCATTTTCCATTGCGGCGATTTTTGCCGTTTGCTCTAATAATTGTGCTTCTTTCTCTGCTTTTTCAGTCTTGACTATCTCTAGTTCTGCGACGATTGATCTTTGCTGTAAAGCCAATTGACTTAACGCACCTTCCACTCTTTCAAGGCGCATATCCTGTTGATCAATGGCTTGCTTGGTCTCATCCATAACGGGTTCGCTGATGACTTCTTGATCTGTCATTTTTGCTTCTTCAGCGGCCTTAACGTTAGCAGGATCATTTAAGCCCCCACTCAAAAATCCATCAACAGTGCTACAGCCACTAAGCCAAAGGCACGTTATTATTAACAACACCGGTTTTAAGTTTTGAGCCTTTGAGTTTCTAGCCCTTAAATTAATTAAATTCATCAATATACCCTAAATTATTATTACGCGGCTCACTATAGCCGTTAACCATAATAACAATCAAGGTAAAAACTCAAGAAAACGCTGTAAGTCTATATTTTTTAACAATAAATAGAAAAATATTTTTATATCGCAATGAAAAATACCAAACTCTATATCGGTCAATATTTGCGCTATTTCAAATGAACCGTCTTCACAGTTCCCACATTTGCTGACCCCCCGGCCATGATTTTATTCAGTTTGCCGTCCACAATATTCAGCTTTACGATAATTTCACTTTTAGAGGGAGTTTCCATAAAATAGCCTTGCTCAATGATAATTTGTTCTTTCTTAAAACCCATATAATCAAATAAATAAGCGGACAATGTCCCAGCGGCCATGCCCGTCGCTGATTCCTCCGCGATGGCGTAACGCGGCGCAAACATACGCGTGGCAATATCATGGTTCTGATCCACAGGATCCGTAGTAAAGCCATAAAAACCAATGATATCTAATTGTTCGCTGATTTGATTGATTTGATCAAGGTTTGTTTGAATGGATTTTAAGACTTGATTGTTTTTTAAGGGAATAACCACAAAAGAAACACCCGTATTGGAGAGCATTGGCCGAAATCCCGGTTTTAAATCATCAAGTGTTAACGATAGTGATGTCATAATCTCTAAAACAGTTTCATCGGATAGCTTTTTATAAAATTGCGGAATTTGTTCCATATAGGCCTTACCGTCTTCAATAATAATGGCGCGATTGCCGTCAATGGTTTCCTTTGTGGCATTACGCTTTGTAATCTCACCCTTTTGGGCCAGATAAGAAAAAGTCGCCACCGTCGCGTGGCCACAATGGGCTATTTGCTTATTAGGGGTAAAAAATTCCAATTTTCGATCCGCCACTTCTGACCGCGATACAAAGGCGGTTTCCGCAAAGCCCGCTAATCTGGCAATTTCTTGTTTCTGTTCGTGGCTATATTGATCCGCATCAAGCACTACACCGGCAGGATTGCCACCTTGACCATTATACGTAAACGCATTGACTACCATTATCGATACTTTTGCCATTGTTGCTATACTCATCATTTTAAATTCCTTTGATATATTATTTTGTCTTGACTGCACATTATAAATATTATCTAATCGAGTAAAATGAATTAAATAGATCGCAATGATCGCATATTTCGATAGTAAGATTTTATCATGGATACAAAACAACTTAATACTTTTCGGCATCTGGCAAAAACTTTGAATTTTTCTAAAACTGCCGACCAATTGAATTTTGCTCAATCAACCGTCTCAGCACAAATTAGATCATTGGAAAATGAATTGCGCCTGACATTGTTCGATCGTTTGGGCAAAAAAGTGGTTTTAACAGAACAAGGCCGCAGCGTCCTTGAATATGCTAGGCAGTTTATGACAATCGAAGACCAATTCATCACAAGCCTAAAAAAACAAGATCAAATTAGTGGCAATTTAAATATTTATGCCCCCAATACAATATGCGTTCATCATCTACCGCACCTACTCACCACTTATCGGGCCCAACATGACAAGGTAAATTTCAAACTACGCGCCCATCTTGGCAGCAAACGAGCGTTATCTGAATTAAAACGCGGTTCGATTGATGCGGCAATTCTTATGGAAGAAACTTTTGAAGATAAGGATTTAAACATTATCCCTCTTCGATCAGAACAGATCATCTTTATTTGTAATAATGATCATCCCTTAGCCCAAACCGTGGTTTCATTGAATGATTTGAAATTTGAAAATTTTATCACAACCGAACCAAGCTGTGGCTACCGTGCTATCCTAGCAAAAAAATTTCTTGAACAAGGCCATAAATTAGAACCGGTCATGTGGTTTGATAATACCGAGGCCATCAAGCAATGCGTGATTAGCAACATGGGCATATCATTCTTGCCCAAAATCGCCGTCACACAAGACATGCTTGACGGAAAATTCAAACAAATTCACGTTTCAGAGAAATTCAACGACCAGATAAAGTTGCAACTGATAACCCACAAAGATAAATGGATCAGCCCCGCTCTAAAGCATTTTATCGATGCCTTAGAGAAAGCTTATGGCAATAACCCGCGTTCTTAAAAAAGGCGTCCCTAAAAGAACGCCTTTTAGAATTAGAATTTTAAGAACGGGATCAGCATTGGCCTTTTTTTGACATAATCTTTATAAGACTCACCCAAACTATCTTCCAAATCCTTTTTTTCATAAGGGATCGATATTAAAATCTGCGTCGTCATAAAGGCAGCAAATAATAAATGTCCCACTGTCATGGTTGGCGTTGACCAAAATGCGATGACAAAACCAAGATAAAGTGGATGGCGCACCAATTTATAAAATAACGGTTGGCAAAATTTAAAATGTGATTTGCTAGAGCCGGCAAAATTTTCATAAATCTGGGCAAGACCAAAAAGTTCAAAATGATTGATCAAGAATGTTGATATTAAAACAATCCCAAAACCCGCTAAAAGTCCACTCCAAAGCACCATAATCCATGTGCTATCCGCGGTTTGCCATACTATATCCGTCATTGGCATCCAATAAACATATAAAGCAATAAGACAAAGACTTGAAACCAGTACATAAGTACTGCGTTCCGCCGCCTTTGGTATGATTTTAGTCCATTTTTCCTTAAACCATGGCCGCGCCATAATCGTATGGGTAACTGCAAATAACGCAATTAACGCCACATTCATTAATAGCGATGGCCCCATTGCGCCTACTTCTGCGCTATCAATGGTTTTGGTAACGTAAGGTAACATGTCAAAATTACCAACAAAGGCAATTAGATATAAAAATGTTACAAAAAACAAAACGTAGCTGGCTACGCCATAAATTAAAATTAAAATTTTTCCCATTAGTATTCCCCTATATTTAAGTTTTAGTTTTGTTGATTTTTTATATTATTATCAAAATTAATATCATAAATTCACACTTTGTACAACGGTGTGCCACCAACAAAAATATGACACCTTCTTTAGCCAATGATCAGCTTATAAAAATCATAGACATTTTGGCCCATGACTTTTTCCAATTGGCCTTCTGATAAACCACGGGCTTTTAGGCCGTCCCAGATCACTTCCATACGGCGTGGGCCATTTAAATCTTCAAAGTAAAGCGGCCAATCGTCTGCATGAAATTGTGCGCCCTCCTCGGCTTGAAGCTCTGCTAGGTATTCTTTTGTCATGGTCAAACGCCGATGATCGCGGTCTGAGCCAATACAGACATGATCAATACCGCATACATTGATGGCGTGAGTAATATGATCATAATATTTTTGCACATTTTGATCATGGGTCATAAAAGTCCGCATTTGAGTGAGGCCAACCAGCCCCCCCTTATCCGCAAGCGCGCGCAAGATGGTATCGGGCACATTACGCTCATGATCAAAAAGGTCTTTACAACAAGTGTGAGAAATATGAACTGGCATTTTTGAGGCGGCAATGGTATCGGAAATTGTTGTTTCGTTTGAATGAGAAAGATCAATAATCATACCAATATCATTCATTTTTTCCACAAGCTCATGACCAAAAGAGGTCAAGCCTGAGCCATTTATTTCTTTGCAACCAGACCCGGCCCAATTTTGATAATTATAAGTGATTTGCGACGAGCGCAGTCCCATATCATAAAAAATATCAACATTATTGAGATCTCTTTTAAAATGGGTCGAATTTTGCGTCAAATAAAACACAGCAATTTTATTTTGCTTTCGCGCAAGATCAATATCTGAAACTTTGGTGGTGCGTAGATAATATTTTGATTTGCTATCAAGAAATTTATTATAATAAAGAAGTCCCTCAATATTTTTATCAAAGGCCTCTTGCCCTTGAACCTTAGGATCAACCAAAGTCACAGTCATGCTACGAGTGCCAGCGGCCAATATTTCTTCTATAAGGCTGTCCTCATAAACATCACGAAGCTCGCCCATAGCGTCAATGATTAAACTTTTACCGTTCCAAGGCTTGCCCACAGCTTCGCCAAAAGAAACATTTGCAAATGCTGTGGCGAGCGGTAAAGCCGCCGCCCCGATCATAAAATCACGTCTTTTCATTATACTTTCCTCCCTTTTTTTACTTGTTCATTTTTTATCTTGTAATAGTATAGCATTTATATGCTATCAATTTTCAAATGAATAATAGACTTACTGTTAAAGGCACAAAAAATGATTGATCAAAATGATAATGATATGACAAAAAGAAGATTTTTGCAATCTGTCGGTATGATCGGCGGTTCGGCAGCAATGTATACTGCCATGCAGGGACTAAATATGGTTCACGCCTCAACCATGACAGAGCCGCCCAAAATGGCGACTTCGGGCAAAGGTAAAAAACTTATCATTTTAGGAGCCGGTTTATCGGGCATGGTCACAGCCATTGAAATGCGTAAAAAAGGCTATGATTGCAAAATATTAGAAGCGCGTAGTTTTGTGGGTGGGCGCTGTCAATCGGCGCGCAAAGGTCATATCATTGAGGATG
>ERZ890510.1096-NODE-1096-length-18893-cov-39.941767_pt1 | contig 18893 bp, 22 predicted proteins | sample MGYA00521265_ERZ890510 | MGnify/ENA primary metagenome ERZ890510 (study PRJEB32303, sample SAMEA104408624) | aquatic metagenome | biome: Brackish water; feature: Chemocline; material: water | place: Baltic Sea | collected 2014-10-26T21:54:00 | depth 110 m ...
TATGAACGAAGAAACAAAAAAAGAAATTCAATCAGCAGCATTTGAAAGATTAGTTTATTTTAAGAATCTTGATTGTAGTCTTCATCATAAGGTAAGTTGGATGCGTATTCCGATGCTTCGTTCTTTTTAGTAACTTGTTTCATATTTTTAGCCTCTAAATCTTGGCCTAAAAAATCAAAAACCTTCTCATCGAATATAAGATCTTTGTAAGCAATTTTTCTTACCAGGTAAATACCTTCCATGGATTTGGCTCTAGATAATGCAACATAGGTTTGGCCGTGAGCAAAAGAACCTCTATCTAAATCAATGGCTACTTTTTCAAAAGTCTGTCCTTGGGATTTATGAATGGTCGAAGCCCAAGCTAACTTCAATGGATACTGGGAAAAGGTTGCAACCACTTTGCGTTTAATCTCATCGGAGGCAACAGTGAATTGAATTTTATCCCATCTACTTTTTCCTAAGACAAAAACTTCATCCTTAATTTTAATGCTAATAGAATTGGGCTTTAATTCATGAATAATTGCAAGGGTTCCATTCGACCATCGCCTTGGTTCATTGCCAACATCATTTTGCGTTAGCATAACCTGAGCTCCTACTTTTAACTTTAGTGTTTCTGGTGACGGACAATCTTTTTCTTTAAAATCTCCCTTGATAGATCCCTCGTATTCAAAATGTTTAGAATCTAGCTCTGCTAATTTAGAATTGTTAATCTTGTCTACTTTGGCATTGGTGGTGGAAAGTAAAATAACGCCTTTTGGTACTTTAAAACCGGGTCCTTGATATCTTTGATTAATTTGTGCCAAATCCTGATCGTTTACTTTGGCTATTCTAAATTTGTTCAATAAATCAATGAATGATTTATCCGATTGCCTAAATATTTTAGTTAACTCGTTAATTTTAAAATTAGATTGATAAAAAACTTGAGAGTTAAAAAAATAACTACCATCAGGATAGATGCTCTTCATTACATCCCCTTCTAAGTTTTGATTAACGATGGGAGACAGTTGCAACAAATCTCCAAACATCACTACTTGAACACCGCCAAATACCTTGTTGTTTCCCCTGTTCTTTCGTAACGATTCATCAATGGCATCGAGAATATCCGCCCGCATCATCGAGCACTCATCAATCAGCAACACTTCCATTTTTTTTAACAAAGCTTTGTCTTTTAGAAACCTAACGTCTTCTTTTCTTATAAAAGTAGGTGGTAATTTAAAAAGCTTATGAATGGTCATGCCTCTTGCTTTAATTGCAGTCAAACCCGTGGGAGCTACAATCGCATGAGGTCTTTTGGTATTCTGCCTAAAGTATTCAAGCAAAGTAGACTTTCCACATCCTGCTTTTCCGGTAATGAATAGATTGGATTTAGTATTCTCAATGGTATTAAAGATATTTTTAAACTCTTCGGTTAATACAAAGGAGCTGGGTAAATCAGTTCCAGTATCTAGTTCTATTTTATCAGGCATTTTTACTTTTTTTAAAAATATATCAAATACAACTATCAGAGCCGACTAAAGAATGACAGTAGGGATAGTTGGAAGAATAGAGATGGGTAACTAATTTTTTACCTTCATGTGCTCTTTGCTATGCTTCTTATAAATTTCTTCAAACTCAGCTACACTAATGGAATTATCTTTGTTTAAATCCATTTCTTTAAACAATTCTTCTTTTGAGCCATGCTCTCCTTTGCTCTTATGATTGTTTCTGCTATGCGCTTCATAAGTTTGATTAAATTCGGTTGCACTAATAAATTTGTCATTATTTAAATCCATTGCTTTAAATATCATATCGCTCGTGCCATGTTTTTGGTGATGGTTATGTTTCTCTGAAAAAGCAGTACCGCCCCACCACAAAACCAGAATTAATCCAAATAATATTTTCCTCATCCCAGAAACTTATCTCAGAATCTAACATAAATAAATGATGAAAATCTAGGCTGGAAAATAAAGGAGTGTTATCAATATTATTTAATCGAATGGACTTTCTTTACCTCGGTTAATATCTTAAGACATTAAGACGGAAGACTTATATAGATAGGTTAATAATTATAAATTTTATAAAAAATGAACTTTCAAAAAAATGTTAATTTGCATGTAGACAATTCTGCAAAGTTACTCAATTTTAGTAATGATTTATTAGAACATATAAAGTCCATTCATTCGCTAATTAAGGTGAATGTAGGAGTTGAATTGGACGGTACAATTCATAACTTCACAGGATGGAGAGCGGTTCATTCGGAACACATTCTTCCTAGCAAAGGGGGAATGAGATATTCTGAAAGTGTAGATCAGGACGATACAGAAGCATTAGCATCTTTAATGACCTACAAATGTGCGATTGTTAACATTCCTTTTGGCGGATCTAAAGGCGGCTTAAAGATAAATCCAAAAAATTATACCATGCCCCAATTGAGAATTATCACCAAAGCTTTTGCAACAAAATTAATCAACAAAGGTTTTATTTCTCCCGCATTAAACGTTCCCGCTCCGGATATGGGCACATCCGAAAGGGAGATGGAATGGATTATGGAAACTTACAAATCTCTAAGACCAGATGACATTAATTATAGAGGCTGTGTGACTGGCAAACCTTTGCACAGTGGTGGTATAGCGGGCAGAACCGAAGCTACTGGTAGAGGCATTGAAGAAGCTATTAGGGAAATATTCAGACATCCAGATATTATTAAAGAAGCTGGGTTGCAAAATGAATTAAAGGACAACAAGATTATTATTCAAGGATTTGGAAATGTGGGCAGCAACTTGGCTAAGCATTTGTACAATCGAGACCAAGCTAAAATTATAGCTATCGGAGAAAGAGATGGTTATTTGTTTAACGAAAATGGCATCGACATAAATGCTTTACATGAATTTTACCAAACTAATAAAAATATTAACGATCCAAAACTTGGAGTATTTAAAAATAAGCCTGATGATATCTTAGAACTAGCTTGTGATATTTTAATACCTGCCGCATTAGAAAATGTCATCACCATAGATAATGTGAATAACATAAAGTGCAAATTAATTATTGAAGCCGCAAATGGCCCCATTTCTTTTGAGGCTGACCAAAAATTATATGAAAAGGGAATTGTAGTGATACCCGATATCTACGTCAATGCAGGAGGAGTGATAGTCTCCTATTTTGAGTGGGTCAAAAATATCTCTCATATACGTTTTGGAAGAATGGAAAAAAGATTTCAAGAACAAAAAATATTAGAAATTATTGATTTGATTGATAAAAAAACAAATACCAAAACAGACTATGCTACCATTAAAAATGTTCTCCATGGTGCGGATGAAGAGGATTTAGCTTTTTCTGGTTTAGAAGATTCTATGCGAAATGCATTTATGGAAATTTATAATACAAAAAAAAAATTAAAAAATCATTTCGTGAAAGCACTTATTATATTGCTTTAAAAAATTAAGAAATTTTTATACGCCTGAAGGCTTTCCTAAAAAATAACCAATTAAAATTTATTGTTGAATAGGATTATCCAGATGACCTGTTTTGACATAAATCAGTGCTCCTTCTGATTGGGTACAAGGGGAGTGCTTACTATAGCAAGGACTGCAAGTAAAAATCCTAAAAAATTTGAAGATATTTTTTTCATTAATTTTTTTTAAACTTATTTTAGTTTAAATTTGACTTAAATAAATTTTTTTAATTGAATAAAAGATTTGGTAACCATGTTACAATTTTAGGAAAAAAAGTAATAAATATTATAAAAAGTAACATCGTAATTACAAATGGCGAAACACCTACAAAAATATCTTTAACAGATCCATGACCTCGCACCCCTTGCACTACATATATATTCATTCCAACTGGTGGCGTAATTAAAGAAATTTCCATCATCAATACCAAAAATATTCCAAACCAAACGGGATCAATCCCAAGATGAACAATCAGTGGGAAAACAATTGGAATTGTTCCAACCATCATTGAAAGTGTTTCAATAAAACAACCAAGGACTAAATAAAAAATTACCAAAACAAATATAAGCTGCAAGGGAGTTGTTCCTATTTCAGAAACAAACATAGTTAACTTTTGAGGAATGCCCAACACCCCTACTATAAAATTTAAATAAAATGCTGCAATAATAATAAAAAAACATAATGCAGTTGTTCTCATGGTAGACAGAATGCAAATATTTAATAATGTAAAATTCAATTTTTTATATACTGCTGCTATTATTAATGAACTAATCACACCCATTCCCGCAGCCTCGGATGGAGTTGCCCATCCTGTATAAATGCTACCCATGGTAACACTAAAAATAAAAATAGCTGGTAGTAAGTGAATTGAATGTTTTAGTTTATCGCATAAAGAAACCTCTATTTTGGTTTGATCAACCATTTTAGGATACAATTTTGCAATAACGACAATACAAGTCATAAAAGCAATAGTTAGTAAAATGCCAGGCACAATACCGCCAGCAAAAAGCTGGCCTATTGATGTATTGGTTAATGCTCCAAAAATAATCATATTTACACTTGGTGGAATAAGAATTCCAAGGGTTGCACCTGCAGCAATAGAACCTAAAACAAGTTTTTCTGAATAATTTCTTTTTTTAAACTCAGGCAAAGCAACAGTGGAAATGGTTGCAGCTGTAGCAACAGAAGATCCTGAAACTGCAGCAAATACAGCGCAAGTTCCTATATTAGTATGCAATAATCCACCAGGTAGTCTTGAAAGCCAAAGACTTAAAGAAGTATACATTCTATCGGTTACACCACTTCTTAATAAAATTTCTCCTAGTAAAACAAAAAGAGGAATGGCTGTTAGTAAAAAATCATTCATCGTTGACCACAATTGAGTCCCGAAACTATTTAATGCATTTGTGCCTAAGGTAAAAATAACTCCTATAAAACTTGTGATCAACATGGCAACCCCAACGTGCCAACCTAGAATCATAAATCCTAGCATCATTATAAAACCAAAAATAGCTGTGCTAAGAGATATCATTTAAGAAACTTTCCTTTTTTGTGCATCTTTCAATTCACGATTTATTTCTTCTTTTAAATTTTCTGGACCAAAAAGATTGTACGACTCGAATGGATTGTTAAACCAACTAATTATAATTTTAACTAAAACTACAAAAGAAATTACAGAAAAAAGGGATAAACCAATAAACCAAAAAAATTGTGGATAGCGTATAGGAACTTCTAAAGGTGTTGCTGAAATGCTTTTGAATAAAATACTTTCAGACAAAGTTACATATGAATATTTAGCTAAAAAAGCAGAAACTAAAAAGATAGCTATATAAGCGGTAACATTAAAAAAATTTCTCAAGCTAATAGAAAAGTTTGTTAGGGCAAGATCAATACGAGTATGAGCCTTTTCTAAAACACCAAAGCCAAATGCAAAAGATCCGGATATTGCAACTAAATAACCTCCAATTTCATCTACTCCTTGAAATGAATAAGAAAAAAATTTTCTTGCAATTACCTCAGCTAAGATAAAAAAACAAAGACCCAATAATAAATAGCCACAAACTAAAGAAAAAAATTTTGATAATTTTGAAATCCAACCTAAATCAATCATAAATAAAGAAAGGAGGGGTAATTCCCCTCCTCTAATATAGATTAAACGTAACTTATCAGTTAATTTTTAAACCTTGAGCTTTGCCAATTGTGTCATTCCAAACTTTGGTACAATCTGGATATACAGAATTACAGGTTTTACCCCATCCTGGCAAAACTGCTTCTTGTGAAGCTTTTGCTAATAGTTTTTCATCTGCAGCAGTTGGCTTAACTAGTTTCATGTTAAATTTTTTGTAATTTTTACAATCACTACCACCGACATTACAACTATCTGCATCACCTGTGTTTTTTTTAGCTAGATCCCAAAAACCTTTCTCTAAATTTTGAAAAGCTTTGGTTAAAGCTGCCTGTTCTGATGATGAAAGTTTTTTCCATCGGTCTAAATTCATAGCATGCGCATTTACAGACCATGAAATACCTAATGGAAAATAATGTGATGTAACTTCTGGCCAATTTCCACTATTTCCTGAAGTTGGCGATGTTATTGCACAATCTGCAACTCCTCTTTGTAAAGCAGGATACACTTCCTTAAAGCTTAAAGCCACGGGTGTACCACCTACTGTCTCAATCATAGAGGACATAGCCGGAGTATATGATCTTACTTTCAAGCCTTTCAAGCTGGATAAGCCTGTGATTGGTTTTTTACAATAAAAAACCTGTGGTCCATAAGGCCATAAAGATAAAATTTTTGCATTGAATTTTTCTTCCGCTCTTTTGCTGAATGCATCACGATAAGCATCTATGCTCTTTTTTAGAGATGATAAATTTGGCGAAACACCTATTAAATCAATTCCACCTAAAAATGGATCGTCTCGTGAAATCTCACCAACCGTTGACTCAACGATATCGAAAGTACCCGTTCTAACTAATCTAATAGTATCTTTCATTTGCAAGCCAAGCACATCAAGAGAATTGTAATTGACTGTTATTTTTAACCCTGTCGTCTTAGATAAGTTTGAATAAAATTCTTTCTCTAAAGCTACGTGGTATTTATGAGTTGAAACCAAACCTGAAGCATTTAATTTAATTTCTGCAGAAGCTAAATTAACTGCTAGCAGTAGCGATAAAAAAGTTGATATTAATATTTTCATTATGTCTCCTCTTTTTTTTTATTAATAGTACATAACTTTAAAGAAAAGGGGAAATAAAAATTATTGATTAATCAATCTGAGGTTGATAAGAATTATTTATTAATCAATCTGAGGTTGACAAAATTTAAAACCATGTCTTTCTAAATTGTTGGAAACTTCCATCAGCAATTTCTCATGATAAGGTTTTGCTACAAGCTGAATGCCAAAAGGCAAATTATTAAATTTAAATGGTGTAGGAATACTAACACAAGGAAATCCCACTAAAGATATGAAATATGTGCATGCGAGATAATCAATAATCGAATTTGTTTTAACGCCATTGATTTTGGTAACATTTTTTTGATCATTAGAAAAAGGCAAAACTGAAGTCGAAGGAATAATCAGTATGTCATACTCTTGAAAAAAATGTGCAAAATTCTTAAAAATTTGATGCTGATTTGACTCTGCTGTTTTTAATTGCAGTGAAGTTATTTTTTTTCCTTGTTCCACATTCCAGCAAAAACTTTTTGTTAAATTTTTTTTATATTTTTTTATAAATTCTTGATAATGCATCCAGGCATTAAAAGATCGCAATGTTTTAAAAGTTCTGTCTGCTTCACTGACATCTGGTTGAGCTTGGGATAAAGGAGATATATTTTTTTTTAAGATAGATATAGTTTTATTCCAAAGTTTTTTTATTTCGGGATCTACTTGATACGCACCATTAAAATTTAGTGTGTAAGCATATTTGATATTTTTAGTTTTAGATGGCCAAAGATCAAAGTGAGAAAAAGGATCAGAAATATGGCTACCCGATATTGATTGCAAAAAATAAAAAGCATCTTTTGCATTTCTTGCCAAAATCCCCTCTGTTGATAACCATTTCCATGCATTATATTTATGAATATTGGGAATTCTTCCTGGTGTTGGTCTAAGTCCAACACATCCACAAAATGCCGCTGGTGTCCTCACAGAACCTCCATAATCTGTTCCTAAAGAAACAGGTGATACACCTAGTGTAACTGCAGCTGCCGATCCTCCGCTTGATCCTCCTGATGACAAATGTGAATCCCAAGGATTTAAAGTGGCACCTAATATTTTGTTTTCACAAACAGCTCCGAAAGCAAATTCTGGTGTGTTCGTTTTTCCCAAAATAATTCCTCCCTTTTTTTTAATTCTATAAACTGAAACAGCATCTTCTTTTGGAATAAAATTTTTATAAATAATAGAACCAAATGTAGTAGGAATATCCTTGGTATGAATTGTATCTTTGATTGAAATTGGTATTCCCAATAATGGCAATTTAGTTAAATTATTATTTACGATTTTACGATCAATGAATCTAGCTTGTTTCAAAACTGCCTTGTCATCAATACTAATAAAACAATTATATTGTTTATTAATTGTATGAATTTTATCTAAATAAGCTTTACAAAGTTCAAAAGACGAAATTGACTTATTTTTTACTAAAGCAATTTGTTGTCGTAATGTTAAATATAGAACGTCACGTAGACTAGACATCTAATACTAATCTAAAAAAGCAAGTGCTCTTACCGGAGATCCTGAGCCTTTTTTAATTCGTAATGGAATTCCTTGAAATCTGAATTCGCCAACTCCCAAAACTTCTTCCAGATTCCAGAGCCATTCATAGTGAACCATCCCCAAATCTCTACATAATCTATGGTTTTCAAATATATTTTCATCAACAATATCCGTTGAGGGACCCTCTACACCATGCACTTTTGATTTTTTTTCATATAACCATTTAGTAGCATCAGCAGATACCTGGGGATTATTGAAAACAATACTATCTTTAGGCCAATGTCTTTTATTAAGACCAGTACACAATAAAACTATATGATTATCTACTGCTACATTAGATTTTTTTTCAGCATCTTCCATATCTTTTCTAGTAATAATTCCTCTGTCAGGAATATGTCTTAGGTCTAGACAAACAGCTTTTCCCATAAACATTTCAATTGGCATTTCATCAACTGACAAGCCTTCAGGATTATTGTGAAAAAAAGAATCAATATGTGTACCTGTATGATCCAACATACTCATATAACAAGTTGTAAAAGTTAAAAGATCGTCGGGAGTTCCTTGTTTATACTTTTTCGATTGTTCATGTGTTGTGTGAGGAACTATTACTGGCCTCGCTAGTCTGCCTAGCGCTGGAAGACCATCTTCAAGTGGAAGGCTAAGATCAACAATTTTTGTCATGTATTATTTTAATTTAAGTTAACTGTTAGTTGTTTGCAATAAAAATATAGTCTATTTTAAATAAAGTCGTGTTAATATTATAATTATAAACAATGTACGATTTATTAATTAAAAATGCTGAAGTTTTTTATAAAGACGAAGTACAAAAATTAGATATAGCTATTGTTAATTCTAAAATTGCAAAAATAGAAAAAAAAATAGATGAGTCAAAATCTTTTAAAACGATTAATGCTCAAAATTTATTAGCATTACCTGGTGGAATAGATAGTCATGTTCATATATCGCAACCATCAGGCCCAGATGTTGAAATGGCAGATGATTTTACATCCGCAACTAAAGCCGCAGCCGCAGGTGGAAATACTTTTGTTATACCTTTTGCTCTTCAAAATAGAGGAGATTCTATTAGATCGGTCGTTCAGAATTATCATAAATTAGCAAATGGTAATTGTTATATAGATTATGCTTTTCATTTAATTATTTCGGATGTCAATCCTAAAATTCTCGGACAAGAATTACCAGCTTTAATTAAAGACGGTTACACATCATTAAAAATATTTATGACGTATGATGATTTGGTGCTTCAAGATTTGGAAATCCTTAACATTATGAAAACTGCTAAAGAGCATAAAGCATTAGTTATGGTTCATGCCGAAGGTTACGATGCTATCAGGTTTTTAACTGGTGAAGCTGAAAGAAAAGGAAATACCGCTCCTTATTATCATGCGGAAACTAGGCCAGATATTGTTGAAAGAGAAGCTGTACATCGAGCTATCAGTCATGCAGAAATTGTTGGAGTTCCATTAATGATCGTGCATGTCTCTTCTGAGATTGCTTTAGAGCAGATTAGATGGGCTAAGGAAAAAAGAAAGCTCCCTATTTATGCAGAAACTTGCACTCAATATATCACGCTAACGAAAGATGACTTGAAAGGACTAAATATGGATATGTCTGGAGCGAAATATGTTTGCAGTCCTCCACCAAGAGATGAACAATCTCAAAAAGCTATTTGGAAAGGTCTTCAAGAAAATGTGTTTAGCGTATTTTCAAGTGATCACTGTCCATTTAAATATAATGACATCAAAGGCAAGCTTAATCCTAAAGCAAAAACTTCATTTAGGTGGGTACCAAATGGTATTCCAGGAATTGAAACAAGACTTCCTATTTTCTTTTCAGAAGGAGTTTCCAAAAATAGAATTTCCATCAAACAATTTGTTGAACTAACCTCCACTAATCACGCTAAAATTTATGGTTTGTGGCCCCAAAAAGGAGCCATCGAGGTAGGATTTGATGCTGATATTGTTTTATGGGATCCAAAAAAGAAAGTTACTATCTCCCAAAAAAATTTACATCATGGCGCCGATTATACTCCATGGGAGGGATTTGAGGTTACGGGAGTTCCAGTCACCACTATTTCAAATGGGATAGTGGTTTATTCTGAAGGACAATTTTTAACAGAGCCTAAAGGCAAATTTGTACATAGAGGCATTTCCTCCTTAATTGAGAATTAATGAAAACTCTTATATTAAATGCAAATTCAGATAAAAAAATTAATCATATTATTTTAGAAAAAATTAAAACAATTTTTCCTAGGTCTAATGATCATTTTGTTTTTAAATTTTTAAAAAATGCTCCTTTGTCGATACAAGGAGTAAAAGATGGATTATCGGCCAAATCTGAAATGATTAAATTTTTTAATAAAAAAGAAAATAAAAAATTTGATAATTATATTTTATGCTGCTTTGACGATATTGCTCTTGAGGAAATTCAATCAATTGTAAATAAACCAGTTTTTTCTCTGTGTAAATCATCTCTGCTGTATTGTGAGCTTATTCAAGGCAAAAGTGCCATTTTAACTATAAACAAAAATTCTGTACCAGTTATTAAAAAATTACTAAAAAAATATAAAGCTAATAATATAAAAGTATATTCATTAAATTTAGATATTATTAATATTCATGATAAAAATTTTTTTACTCATCTTAAGAAAAGTATTTCTCAATTAATAAAAAAATTGAATATTCAAAATGTTATTTTAGGCTCAACTGGACTGACTAATTTTAAAGAGCAATTACAAAAAAATTCTAGTTTAAATTTTATTGATGGTTTAGAGTGTTCATTGTATCTCTCTAGAATTAAAATATGAAAAATAATCAAAAACGAGATTTAATCGGTTATGGTAAGAACCAACCGAAAGTCAAATGGCCAAATAATGCAAAGTTAGCATTGCAGTTCGTTTTAAATTATGAGGAGGGAGCAGAGAGTTGCGTGCTAAATGGAGATACTTATTCAGAGGTATTAAATTCAGAACTTATTAATCTTACCCCAATAAAAGGAAGGCATATGAACATGGAAAGTATCTATGAATATGGATCTAGAAGAGGGTTTTGGAGAATCTATGATTTATTTCAAAGAAATAAAATACCTTTTACAGTTTATGCAGTAGCCAATGCACTTCAACAAAATCCCGATGTTTGTGATGCATTAAAAAAAGATAGTATTGAAATTGCTTGTCACGGTCTAAAGTGGATCGACTATCAGCATGTAGCAAAAAAAATAGAGCAAAGGCACATGTTACAAGCTATTCAAATTTTGAAAAAAATTTTTGGAAAAAGACCACTGGGTTGGTACACAGGAAGATGTAGCCCCAATACTCTAAATTTACTCATGCAAGAAAAAGGATTTCTTTATTCGAGTGATAGTTATGCTGATGATATTCCATATTGGCATTATCAAAATAAAAATAAAATTTTAATAATTCCTTATACTTTTGATAATAATGATGGGAAATTTGTTACAGAAGAAGGTTTTGTAAAATCATCCGATTTCTTTGAGTACCTCAAGGATAGCTTTGATTCTTTATATAAAGAAGGGAATGAATTTCCTAAAATAATGTCGGTCGGGTTGCATTGTAGAATTATTGGCAGGCCGGGAAGAATAGTAGCATTAGAAAATTTTATTAAATACGTAAAAAAGTTTAAGGATATTTGGATTTGTAAACGTATCGATATTGCCAAACACTGGATTAGACATTATTCATCTTAAATGAAAAAAGAAAAAATTATATTTAAAAATAGTGTTGTAGACTTAGCTCAACCCAGACTTGGTTCAAAAATTGTTTATTGTACAGATGATTTTTTTGCAAAAGCTTCTAGAATTATTAGTCCTAATGATCCAGTTTTTATTGCAAATAAATTTGATAATAATGGAAAATGGATGGATGGATGGGAGAGCCGTAGAAAAAGAACTCAAGGAAATGATCATTTGATATTAAAATTAGGTAGAGCAGGAAAAATAAGAAAAGTATTAGTTGATACGGCTCATTTCTCGGGAAACCAACCAGATCAATTTTCGTTATTGGCCACGTCAGATGCTGATTATAAAAAAGCCAAGTGGGTCACTTTGATTAAACCTTCAAAAGCAAAACCTACTTCAAAGCATTTTTTTACTATCAATAATAATACTACTTTTAAATTTGTTAAATTGAATATTTTTCCAGATGGAGGGGTAGCAAGATTAAGAATTTATGGTGAAATTGATACAAGCTTACTAAACATAAGCAAAAATAAAATGATTAATTTATCATCTTTAGAAAATGGAGCTTCTATTTTTGCTTGTAATAATGAACACTTTGGTCAATCAGAAAATATATTAGCTAAAGGAAAAGCAAAAAATATGGGAGATGGCTGGGAGACACGAAGACGTAGAGGATCTGGTTATGACTGGGTGATGATCAAATGTTTAAATGGTTCTGTACAACAATTTGAAATTTCAACACATCATTTTAAAGGAAATTATCCTGCTCAATTTTCATTGCAGGGCATTAAATGTATTGGCAAAGATTCTGCTATTCATAAAATACTTTTAAATTCTAAAAATTGGAAAAATTTAATTGATAAAAGTCAACTGAAGGCCCACAAAGTTCACAAATTTATAGTAAAAACAAAAGTCCAGGTTAATTATTTGAAATTAAATATTTATCCAGATGGAGGTGTTTCTAGGATTAAGACTTTAGGCATGCATCAATGATTGTTATTAAGCCTACTTTAATTAATGACAAAAACTTCAAACCTTTCGGAACCATTATTTCAACCAACAAAAAAAAAGCAAAAATTATTAACGATGGATTTGCTGCCAAATATGAAAATTTAGTAGATTTACGACGATTCAAAAACAAAGGTTTTCCCTCAATTAACATTTACAAAGCTAAAAAAAGAACATTTTCGCTAACTATTGATAGGCTGGAGATGCATCCTTTAAGTAGCCAAGCATTCATTCCACTTGAAAATGAGCAATTTATTTGCTGTGTAAGTTTGGCTAAATCAAGACCAGATATAAAAGATATCAAAGCATTTATTGTTCCAAAGGGATTAGGAATTATTTATTCTAAAAAAGTTTGGCACTATCCTCTAATTTCACTTAAAAATATGCAGTTCCTTATTATTGAAAGATATGGAAAAGGGAAGAATTTGGTAGAATATTATTTTGATCAGGAAATCAAACTCATCAAGTAATGCAAGGCATAATTGATATTCGTGTTAGTAATACCATACCAAGAGTTAATAAAATCTTTCAATCTAGTTTATCAAGAGTTTTTTTTCCAACAGAACATGACTCAAAAGTTTTAAATTGTATTTTAGTTAATCAAGCAGGGGGTATCCATGAAAATGATAAATTTAAAAATAAAATTACATTATCTAAGCAGACTCATTTTAAATTTACTTCTCAAGCTGCAGAAAAAATTTATTTTTCTCATAAAAATTATTCAATAATTAATAATAATTTCTGTATTAGTGAAAAAAGTCACTTTAGTTATTTGCCTCAAGAATTAATTTTTTTTAATCAATCCAAATTAAAAAAAAATAACTTAATTCATTTAGATGAGGAATCTTCATTTTTGCTTGTAGAGCAATTTGTAATGGGTCGTGAATTTTTTAAAGAAAAAATTAAAAAGATATTTTTTGAAGATATAACTAAAATTTTTGTTAATAATAAAATAGCATATACAGATCAAAGTATTATAGATGACATGAGAAAATTCTATCAGTTTAATTTATTGGCAAGTCAACCACAAAGTTTTGCTAATATAATCTTTTATAAAAAGAATATAAAAAATTTAAATTTGTCGATAAATAAATTCTTCCCAGATAAAAATTTTTATGGATATAGCTATCCATCTAGCTCATTACTGATATGCAAGTTTATTGATAATAATACGCTTCAACTTAAACTAAAATTATTTGATTTAATCAATTATTTAGCAAAAAAAGTAATAAAAAAGAAAGACTATTTGAATAAAAATATGTATTTTTAGGTTATGAAATTAACAAATAGAGAAAAAGATAAACTTTTAATAAGTCTTGCAGCAATAGTTTCTAAAAGTAGAAGAAAAAAAAAGTTAAAGCTTAACTATCCTGAATGTGTTGCTATTATTTCTGATTATGTAGTTGAAGGTGCTAGAGAAGGAAAAACTGTTGCGCAACTAATGTCGGAAGGTACTAATTTAATAAAGAAAAGTGAAGTCATGGAGGGAGTAAATGAAATGATTAAGGAAGTTCAAGTCGAAGCTACGTTTCCTGATGGAACTAAATTGGTAACCATTCACAAACCCATTAGGTGATTAAATGAAACCAGGAGAATTTATTTTAAGTAAAGAGGAAATAAACCTAAATCTTAAAGGAAAAAAATTAACTATTAGAGTAAAAAATTCAGGAGATCGGCCAATCCAGGTAGGTAGTCATTACCATTTTTCAGAAACAAATAGTTATTTGTCATTCGATAGAAAAAAGACTTTAGGATTTCGTCTAAATGTTCCATCTGGAAGTTCAGTACGATTTGAACCTGGGCAAGAAAAAGATGTAGAGCTAACGTCTTTTTTAGGAAAAAAAATAGTTTTTGGTTTTAATGCAAAAGTTAATGGAAAAATAAAAAAATGAAAATTAGTAGAAAAGCATATGCTGAAATGTTTGGTCCTACTACAGGTGACAAGGTAAGGTTGGCAGATACCAATTTAATCATAGAGATTGAAAAAGATTTTACCACTTATGGAGATGAAGTTAAATTTGGTGGAGGTAAAGTTATTCGGGATGGCATGGGTCAAAGCCAAGTATCAAGGTCAGAGGGTGCCGTAGATACAGTCATTACTAATTGTATTATTCTGGATTATGATAAAATTATCAAGGCCGACATCGGAATTAAATCTGGGAAAATATTTGCTATAGGAAAAGCAGGTAATCCTGATATTCAAAACAATGTTAATATTATTATTGGTCCTGGTACAGAAGTAATTGCTGGAGAAAAAAAAATTGTTACCACTGGAGGGATTGATGCGCATATCCATTTTATTTGCCCGCAACAAATAGAGGAAGCTCTTTATTCAGGAGTAACTACGATGATTGGTGGAGGTACAGGGCCGGCAACAGGAACCAATGCAACTACTTGCACCCCAGGTCCTTGGCATTTAGAACAAATGTTACAATCTTCAGAAAATTTTCCTATGAATCTGGGTTTTCTTGGAAAGGGAAATGCATCCAAGATGAAGCCATTGCAAGAACAAATAGCGGCAGGAGCTTGTGGTTTAAAATTACATGAAGATTGGGGAACCACTCCATCTGCAATTGATACCTGTTTAAAAATTGCAGATAAGTATGATGTTCAGGTAGCAATACATACAGATACATTGAATGAGTCTGGATTTGTTGAAAATACTATTAGTGCTATTTCGGATAGAGTTATTCATGCTTATCATACGGAGGGTGCAGGAGGCGGTCATGCCCCCGATATTATAAAAGTCTGTGGCTATAAAAATATTTTACCATCGTCAACTAATCCTACTCGACCATTTACTATCAATACTATTGACGAACATTTGGATATGCTAATGGTTTGTCATCATTTAGATCCTAAAATTCCAGAAGATATAGCTTTTGCAGAAAGTAGAATTCGAAAAGAGACCATAGCTGCGGAAGATATTCTTCACGACATGGGAGCTTTTTCTATGATTGCATCCGACTCACAGGCAATGGGTAGAGTAGGAGAGGTTATTATTAGGACCTGGCAAACAGCAGCAAAGATGAAGTTACAGTTCGGTAAACATAAAGAAGAAAAGGGTGATAATGATAATTTTAGAGTAAAAAGATATCTTGCAAAATACACTATTAATCCTGCTATTAGTCATGGAATTGATGATTATGTAGGGTCTATTCATAAAGGTAAAATAGCTGATCTTTGTGTATGGTCTCCTGATTTTTTTGGAGTAAAGCCAGATTTGATTTTAAAAAACGGATCTATAGTTGCTAGTGTTATGGGAGATCCTAATGCATCTATACCAACCCCAGAGCCTAATATGTTTAGACCTATGTTTGGTTCTTTAGGTCAGTCACCTGCTCACAACTCATTTTTATTTGTTAGTCAATTATCAATGGATCAAAATATTAAAAGAAAATTTAAGCTTAATAAAATTTGCTTACCGGTAAGAAATATCAGGAAGTTAAGTAAGAAAAATATGATTTTAAATAATTATCTTCCAAAAATTGAAGTAAATCCGGAAACATATGAAGTGAGAGCAGACGGTAAAATATTAACTTGTGAGCCTGCAAAAGAACTCCCAATGGCGCAAAGATATTTTCTTTATTAAAAATGATACATGTAGAGTCTTATTTAAAAGAAAATTGTAAACTTAGCATAATTGATCAAATAGTATTAAAATATCAAGACCGTTATTTAAGAAAAAAAGTTTTAAACTCTAAAAAAAATAAAATTTTTATTAATTTTAAAACTGCAGTATATTTATCTCACAACTCCTATCTTATAACCAATGATGATAAAGCCATTCAAGTAATTGCCAAAAAAGAAAAGATTATTGAAATTAATATCAATAACCCCGTAAAAGGTTGTGAGGTAGCTTGGCATATTGGAAACAGACATATAGCTGCGGAGGTTGGAAAAAAAAGTATATGTATTTTATTTGATCCAGTTATTTGGAAAATGTTAATTAAGTTAGGTTATCAAGTTAATAAAATTAATAAAATTTTTGAGCCACTTGGAGGCGCCTATGACCATAAACATTAAAAAAAAATCTATCTTTTATTCTTTAAATACAGTTAATTCTAACTACCCTGTAGGAAGTTTTGTTTATAGTCATGGATTAGAATATTTAATAGAAAATAATATTATTGTTAATAAAGAAACCTTAGAAAACTATATAGATTATTTATTTTTTTATAGTCATTTTAAGCAGGACATAATTTTTATAAATCAAATATACAAAATGAAATCTACCAATAAAATTAAAATTATAAAATTACTTGATTTATATCTTTCTTTAAACTGCTCTGAAGAATTAATCACAGAGAGTCTAAATACTGGAAGTTCTTTTTATAAAATTACTAATAAAATTTATAACTTGAAAAATATTACTTCCTTCTTAAAGAATCATGAGAAACCTTATTGTATTATGTATGCTTTGTTTTCAAAAATACTAAAACAAAATCATGAGGAAACGTTAAAAGGGTTTGTTTACGCAACGTTAAATAATCTAGTTTCCAATTATGTAAAGATAAAGCCAGCAGGACAAGAAGAGGGACAGATTATTTTGAAAAAAATATTTTTAAAATTTGAAAAAAAAATTTCTTTAATGAAACGATGGAGTTTGCATAATCTATCTACATTTAGTTTGTACGCAGATATTGCAAGCTTTAAACATGAACAAATGTATACTAGGATCTATCAATCATGAAAAATAACCCTTTGCGCGTAGGAATAGGTGGTCCCGTTGGCTCTGGCAAAACAGCTTTGCTGGATTGTTTGTGCAAACAAATGAGAGATCACTTTAATATCGCGGTAATTACTAATGATATTTATACTAAAGAAGATGCTAATTTTTTAATAAAATCAGGAGCGCTTCCGAAAGAGAGAATTTTAGGAGTCGAGACTGGTGGGTGTCCACATACAGCTGTAAGAGAAGATGCATCTATTAACTTAATTGCTGTTGAAAAAATGTGCAATAAGTTCAAAAATCTTGATTTAATTTTTATTGAGTCAGGTGGTGATAATTTAGCTGCAACCTTTAGTCCTGAATTAGCTGATATTATGATATATGTCATTGATGTAGCTGAAGGAGAAAAAATACCAAGAAAAGGTGGTCCTGGTATTACCAAGTCAGACCTGCTAGTCATAAATAAAATTGATCTGGCAAAATATGTTGGTGCAAGTTTAAAGATTATGGAAAGAGATACTAAAAAAATGAGAAAAAAATTACCGTATGTTTTTACAAATTTAAAAAAAGGAACTAATTTAAATTCGGTGATAAAATTTTTAATTAAAAAAGGAGGGCTAAATGACTAAATTTTTATCAATCATAACTATTTTGTTAATTTCTCTGCAAAATAATGTATACGCACATCCAGGACATGCAGGAGATCATTTTCATGATTTTCCAGCAGCATTTGTTGCGATTGCAGGAAGCTTGATAGTTATCGGTGTTGTAGGTTTGCTGTATAAAAAAAAATAATTACAAATCTTCGAAAAGTTGACCCCAATCTGTTATTTAACTAAATCCTTTAATCGAAAGTTTGCAATTTTTTCTACTTGTTTTTTTGCAGTTATAAACTCTTTACTTATAGAGTTGTTAACTCTTTTTTTAAAACTATCTAAAATTATTTTTTTTGTTTTTCCTTTGACCGCAATGATAAAAGGAAAACCAAATTTTTGTTTATATTCCTTATTGAGGTGTTGAAATTCATTAAATTCTTTTAGAATACACTCGTTTAATTTGGCATTTTTTTGTTCTCTAGTAGACTCTTTGGTTAGTTTTTGTTTAACAGCAAGATCCGGATGTGCTCGTAAAATTTTTAATGCTCGCTTTTTGGTTGCATTGTTAAAAATAGCTATTGCGGTATAAAAAAGTGTTTGTTTATTTTTAAATGGTTTTTTAGTATACATTTTATCTGCAATCCATTTAGTTTTTTCAAAAATATTTTGAAAATAACTAACAAATTCAGATTTTTTTAGAATATTTATATTTTTTACTGATTTCATATACTTAGTTTATTTTATTATT
>ERZ890510.1098-NODE-1098-length-18877-cov-110.283126_pt1 | contig 18877 bp, 25 predicted proteins | sample MGYA00521265_ERZ890510 | MGnify/ENA primary metagenome ERZ890510 (study PRJEB32303, sample SAMEA104408624) | aquatic metagenome | biome: Brackish water; feature: Chemocline; material: water | place: Baltic Sea | collected 2014-10-26T21:54:00 | depth 110 m ...
AGAGTCTTTAAAATCATATTTTGAATAATCCATATCCAAATTTTCAGCAGTCATGAATACACTAGTGTCATTTTATTATTAATACATTTTACAACCTTTCCTACTGTTTTTGCGGAGTAGTTGCAGCTAATAAAATTATTTTTATATTATAAAAAAAATTCTAATTTTTCTAGAGATATTTGTTAGCTTAGCATACACACATGTACACGTTGTAATATTTGAAGAACGTATAACTAACATGACAGATTGTAGATTAAATAATGAAAGTCAACCTAAATAAAAAATATGCCTCCCAAATAGTTAGTTGCTCGCAAGATCAAAGGTGTATTGTATCAATGGCAGATGTATTAGATCTGACTTGTGGTGGAATTTTAATAAAATAAAACAAGGGTATTTTTATGATTGTAGGAATTCCAAGAGAAATAAAAAACAATGAGAGTCGTGTGGCAATTATTCCCAGTGGCGTGAAAGCATTGACAGAGAAAGGTCATAATGTAATAATTGAACATAATACAGGAATTGGAGTTGGCATAACTGATGATGATTATGTAAAAGCAGGAGCAGAAGTTGCATTGAGTATGGCAAAAGTATATGATAATGCAGAGATGATTCTAAAAGTTAAGGAACCGCTTGCAGGTGAGTATAACTTGTTAAGAGAAGGGCAGATTCTTTTTACATTTCTTCATCTTGCAGCAAATAAGGAATTAACCAAAGTTCTATTAGATAAAAAAGTTACAGCGATAGCATACGAAACCATACAAACACCTGATGGTGCATTCCCAATTTTATCTCCAATGAGTATGATTGCAGGAAGGCTTGCAAGCCAAATTGGGGCAAATTATCTTCAGATAAATAATGGTGGAAAGGGCATATTGCTTGGCGGTATTTTAGATGCAGAGCCTGCAAAAATTGTAATTTTAGGAGGAGGGGTTGTTGGCCTCAACGCTGCAGAAGTTGCAGTTAGCCTGGGGGCAAGGTTACAGTTTTAGAAATCAATCCAAAAAGAATAGAATTCTTTCAAAGTCATTTTAACAACAAAGTTACTGTTTTACCTTCTAATTCTTCTAACATATCAAAAGATCTAATTGATGCAGATCTCCTAATTGGCGCAGTCATGATTCCAGGTGCTCTTGCACCAAAATTAGTTTCAAGGGACATGATACACAATATGAGTACAGGTGGAGTAATAGTAGATGTTGCGATTGATCAAGGAGGTTTACTTGAAACTAGCAAGCCAACAACTCATCAGTATCCAACTTATGTGGTTGATGGCATAATACATTATGCAGTGCCAAACATGCCAGGAATAGTTCCATATACATCAACATACGCTTTAACAAAAAACACCATAAAATACATAGAAAAAATTGCATCTCAGGGATGGGACAAAGCTGTATCTGAAGATAGTGCATGTGCTAAAGGCCTCAACATTGCAGGAGGGGAAATAAAATATGCTCCATTACATGAATCATTTAAAAATAATTTATTGTAATTATTATCAAAGTATTTTTTAACAAGAACCAATTTAGAATATTTGAATCATTAACTATCAAAAGTAATTTGTATAGTAATAGTAACATAATATACTATATTACACGAGCAATGATATGCAATAATTAAAAAAATAAAACAATTATTTTTGTTGTATTAATTCTAAAACAAGATTGTTAATATCAATTACAAGACATGCTGGATGTACAATCTTTTCAGTTGTCACTACACATGTGTGACAAAATAATCTTGTTGGTTCATTACATACTTTACATCTATGCTGTACTTCTAATTTTGAATCACATGTTTTACAAGATGTGTTATACATGAATAAGTAATAAAAAAAGTAATTTAAAAACAATACTAAAATTAGAAACAGCTAATTAGTTTGACCTACTTATTCTAAAAAGTGAGAACATGAATAAAAAATTAGTAGCTGTAACTAATTAGGTTCATCTAATTTCCATACTGTTTAAATCAAAAAAGGATGTACAGTATTTAATGAGAATTGATTCATGTAGAAAATGTGGAACAGAATTAGAAGTCAATAAAAAATGCAATGTTTGTAGAGAAGCAAATCAATTTTTCTGTCATAATTGCAGTAATATCACTGAAGAGCAAATACATTCTCAATGCATCATGCCGCTCTTAGAAGTTTTCATTCGAGGAAGATAAAATGGAAAAACCATTTTTGCAAGAGAAAACACCTTGTATTCATTTAACAATAATTTCTGATGATGTTATAGGTGAAAAAATTTGTAAATCTTGTGGAGTGGTACTAGTTCAAAATATGGTGGATTATTCATCTGATGGATATGTTGAGGATTTTAAAAATTCGCGAACAGGACCTGGAATATCAGTCATGATTCATGACGGTGGACTTTCTACAATGGTGGGTAGATCTAATAAGGATTCATCTGGTAGCCCACTTCCATATGGGATGAGAGGCTCTTTCAATAGAATGCGAATGTGGGATTCTAGAAGTAAAACAAAAAACACATCCCAGAGAAATCTCATTGTTGCTTTGTCAGAAATAAGCAAACTTAAGGAAAAAATGTCTCTATCTGATGCAATTATTGAACGAGCTGCATATTTTTACAGAAGAGCATCTGAGAAAAAACTGGTGCGTGGAAGAACAATCAAGGGTATTGTAGGAGCATGTATCTATGCTGCCTGCCGAGATTTGGGGACTACTAGAACCATAATTGATATTTCAAAATGTATGCAGGAAAAAAGAAATATCATAGCAAAAAGTTATCGATTATTATTCCAACAACTAAGTCTAGAAGTTTCAATTCCAGACTCAACTTCAAGCATAATTAAATTTTCAAATAATCTAGAATTATCAGAAAAAGTAAAAAGAGAAGCAATCTTTATTCTAGACATTTTAAAAGAGAAACAAGTTGTTGCAGGAAAAAAACCCGACGCAGTTGCAGCTACTGTAATCCACATGGCATGTATAAAAACAGGCATAAATTTATCTCAACAACAAATTTCTAGAGTTTCAGGCATTACAGCAGTTACTATTAGAAATCGTTACAATGAATACAAAAAATATGTCGAACTAGTTTAATTTCTATACATTATAGGATATTTTATCATTAAATAAGAATCTGAAACTAGAGATAACATGCATGGAATCTTAATCGACTCAAACTCTCAAATGGTGTTGAAGTGATAGTTTGATGCCGTCATTTTTAATAAAATATTTGTATTTTTCAGACTACCTTTGAATTAAATAAGTTGGTTTTGCGAGATTATTTATTTCAGCGATCAGATCAAAATAATGAAAAACAAAGATTAGTCAGATAATATTGTCCTAGTTTTCTACTTGATTAAGTAGTACAAAAAATTATTGTTCTTGGGATAAAAATGATGCAGATAGTCATAAAAAATAAAAGAAAAAAGGATTAGATCACTTTGAAAAGTGACATCATTCCTGCAGAGATATGATCATTGACATGGCAGTGGAACATCCAAGTTCCAACATTGTCGGGAATAAAGTCAACAGTCTTTAGACTAGCTGGCATTAACTCCATTACATCAACTCTCATTCCATTCCACACGACAGTATTTCCATGCCAGTGTGGTGTGTGCAAATCTACTTCAGTTCCCATACCAATTAGATACCAACGTACATGTTCACCTTTTTCTAAGGTTTGTCCTGGCAGATTACCATAGACATATCCGTTAATACCATGCATGAGATTACTTTCAGCAAAATCATCATCTCCAACTAATTCCTCATTATCACAAGTTTCATCTGTGAATGTTTCTAGGTTATCACAAAGATAGTTGCTAGAATTTTCATCAGAAACTGTAAAGAGACTTACCATTTCTCTGTCTACATCCATCGGTCTACCATTTGAATCAGCCATTCCTTTAGCAGTTACTACTATTGGACCAACAAGTCCTGAATTGGTATCCATTGGGGAATCAACATGTGAATGATACATCCAAATTATTGAACTAGGATCACTTGGTCCTGGACCTGCACGTTCTGGTACATCCCACTCGTAAGTGTGTGTTTGACCTGGAGCAACTATTCCATCAGATTTTTTACTTGCAGAAGTTCCATCATTGTATTCAGCACCTTCTGAATCTTTATCATAAAAGACTCCATGTGGATGTACAGAATAATCTAGTTCATTAGAATTATTTTTGAATACAACTTTGATCGTATCACATACTTCAGCATGTATTATTGGTCCGAGGGTTCCAAGATGTTCCCATTCAGAGGTTCTTGGTTTAAGTTTTGAAAATGTATCATCGGCATACTCACGATATAATGCCTTGATGTATGTACTTCCAATTCTATCTGAAGAATTTTCAACAAATACATTTTCATCTTCATTAAACTCTTGTCCCTTCATCTGGTTTAGTCCCAAAGGAGCATAATCCCATTCTACTTCGTCTGCAGCAATGTAATAGGTGCGTGTTTTACCTTCATTGCTTTTACATTCACTAGTTTGAGTAGTTTGAACTGAAGCTACTTTTGGGGAAGAATAACTTGAAGCAGATTCAGAACATAATCTATCTCCACAAACTTTGTCAGATCCTGTTTCTAGTAGTCCTACGCCTTGACCTTTAGTGGCTTCATTTTCTTGAAGTAAACCAAAGGACAAGAATGCTACAAGTGTTACAGATAATGCAATTAGTATAAGAGAAGTTCTTGATTTAGTCATTGTACCAACGAAAGAAAAATTTCTTTTAAACTGTAGGTACATTCTTCAAAGTTATTCTAATTTCTTAGAATGACTAGTTTTCTTAAATGAATGATGTTTCACTATTTTTTGTTGATAAAAAAAACAAAAGTATTGCTTGTAGAAAAATATGACATATCTCATAAAATTTTAAATGAACTTGCAAATTTAGAATCAAGACATATTTTGTTTGCAATTATGAAATCTCCTAAATCCATTAAAGATATTTCAAGGAAACAAAAAATTCCTCTAAGTTCAGTATACAAAAGAATTGAATCTCTAAAAGAATGCTCATTAATTCATGAAAAGGTAGATTTTGCCAAAAATGGCCGTATTACAAGGTACTATCAAAGCAAAATCAAGGATATTGAAGTTATCATTACAAAGTTTGAGCCAAAAATTATGTTTACAAAAAATAGATTGATGAAAAATGACTAGTCTAATATTATTCAAAATATGTGTTCTGTGTGGAGGGATTTTTAGCATTTACGCAATGACTAAACAAAAGCAATCATGTCCAAAATGTAAGGGGTTATTGGTACCATGAGAAATGGCCTGTTAAGGCCTGAACCTTTCTTGGGGAAAGAAAAAGATTTCATTTAGAATCCACGGGGATTCACCTACCATTTTGGGGATAAAAATGGACGTAGATAAGTGTAAAATTATTTTAAAATCTAAATTTCAGGACCATCATAACCACTTTCCTTACCACAATGAGGACATGTTCTTTGGTTTTGGAATAGTTCTTTTCCACAATTTCGACATGAGTGAGGTTTCACAAAATAATTAGTATTTTATTTAATTTAAACAATGATTTTATCTTAGGTTCAAATCCTTAGAGGCTTGAACCTTTCTTGGGGATTAGAAAGCATTAATTTGATTATATTTGAAATGGAATCATGTCTTTAGATATTACCTGGAAGAATAATTTTTACGGCATATCCTGGGCTTATGAGAAAGATCGATTAGTAGTATCCATAGTTTTTGAGGACAAAAATGAGGCAATGTCTATTGCCAAAGAAATTGAGGATTGGAGTGACAAATTTACCAGGTTAACTATCATTGAGAAAGAAAATGACGAGTTTGCAATTTGTTGTTACCAGGATCCACAAATTTCAAAAAACAACAACCATCTAGGATTGTTTAGAACAGGGATGAGACAGAGTGGAGGGTATGAGCAAGCAAAGCCAATGATTGTAGAAAAGCCACCACTATTACAAATTGCATATGCTGCAGATGTTATAGATATGAGCACCTATGAGCAGATTTCACGATTGGTTCCAATGCGAAAATGCAGAATCATATCTGAGAAAGACTTGAAGAGACAAGAATACTATTACGAGAAAACTGCAAACTCTCAAAATTAAAAAAAAAGGCGCGATTCAAAAATTCTAGGATTGAATCGTCACCAGTATGGTCGGGTAACAATAATTATTGAATTTCAATATAAGACATTACTACTCTTTTGTACTGAGAAACTATACTGAGAAATCGTTCATCGTCGTTAAATAGGAATTTCTCTAAAAAGACAATATGCAAGATAACAATAATCAACAAAATTGGGAAGAAGTAATAGGCTTTTCCTGGCTAATATCAGACGAGTAAAATGTCAGGTAATATTTGCAGTCCCAATTGTTGGTGTAAACTGGAAGAATCCAGTAACACTGATGAACCACTTTAGAATTATCTAAAGGACTTATTTTTTAATTCATAATACAGATAAGTGAAATTTTTCTTTAGGAAAGAGTAATTACTTTATAATTTAATAAAATTTCAAGCATTGTCGATGATTGAACACACCAAAGAATGCAAGTATAGAATGAACAATGACATGCCACATTTCAACTGTACATGTCAATGCCATAAAATCATCATGGCTGAATCATCAAAACTACAATCAAGGACTTTTTGATTCAGGCTCAAAATTATCTATTATCTCAGTTATACTGGCAAGCAATGTTTTTTTAATTTCTGCTTGACTCATTCCAGATTTGTGCATTAGCTTCATCTGATCCATTATTGAAAAATGAACCCGGCCTTGAAGGTAATCAACAATTCCAAATCCTTTCTTTGGAAATTCTGTAACAAATGTATCAGGTTCTGAAGATTCATCAGTATCACTCATAATATTATTTCAAAAAAACTAGTTATAAAATTTCCAAATTAGTCATCATATCATTTACAATACAGGAAATTCTTAAATTTGTAATTCACACATAGTAAACGTGGCAACCAGAGAGGATCTAAAGGATGATATTATCAGGGTAACTGAAGAACAACAAAAATTAATGGAGTTAAGAAAATCATTCTTAGGCTCTAAAAATAACGATGATCAAATGAATGCGTTTAGATTAACAACTCAGATAATGAAATATGAAGATTTTATTCGAGATACTGAAAAACAACTTAGAACCATGGATTAATCATCAATTTAACTGCAAATATTCTTTAAACCAAATAAAAAGGAAAACTCATGACAGAATTTGTTCACAGACCATACGAGAAAATCTATGTCCGCGATATGATAAAGCTAAGTCTAGACGATCTTATCGGTATGATGTCATCTCTAGAAGCAGCAAACGCATACTGGGTTGACGGGGTATTATTTGCAAGTTTTGCAATGACAGAATCTGAAGAACTAGCAAAAAAAGAGATGCAAAATGAAATGTTTCTAGATAAAATAATTTTTGCAGTATATGAAAAATATACAAAGACCGTAAAATCATCAACTAACTTGGAAATTGGAGTGTTAAACATGCAAAAAAGCAAACTTTACCAAGACTTGATTGCCTGGCTTAAAACCCAATCAATTTGGAATGAATAAAAAAAATTAAGATTGATTCCATGAAAGATAACCACCTTCCAAAGTAATTGCATTAAATCCCTCTTTTACTAGTTCATCAGCTGCAATATTTCCTCTGTAACCGGTTCCACAATAGGTGCAGATTTTCTTATCCCTAAGGTCTTCAATCTGTTTTTTCTTTACATTTCTAATGCTCAATCCCAAAGGCATGTGGATAGAACCTTCAATTTTTCCACCATCTATCTCATCTGACTCTCGAACATCAATGATTACAAAATCATTTTTTTGTGACATTAGTTCTTTTGCAGTAATTGTATCTGCCATGAAGTATATTATCTACAGTCTAATTTATTTCTGTATTATCTAGTTTACAACAGAGTTGTGATTAATTCTAGCCATCATACACTCTAAATGAATTTGTTCTTCAGTAACATAGCCACACTCATGACAATAGAATTGGTTTTCCTTGTTACAGATATCACATTTTTTATTTACTTCCAATCCGTTACCGCATCGTCTGCATGAATCTTCTTTCATGGATTGGTATACACATTGTTGGATTTAAACACTGTGAAAATTAGAGCCACCTAATTATCTTGTTCTAACTTTCAACATTTGTACATAGTTCTAATTAATTTGTGCACAATGTTTTCCCAAAGTTGGAACTGTTTACAAATTAATAAAATTAATTTTTGAGAACTAAATTTTCAAGGGATAATCCATAGTAGGAATTATCACTAGCATTTATTTTCCCAAGCAATTCTTTTTTCAAGATCTGAATTTCTTTTTCACTCATAATGATATTGTATAAAATATTATGTGAGATAATCTTCTCTTTTCAATTATTGCAAAGTAATAGCTCACAACAAATCAATTTTTTGACAAATTAGGAAGGAATAAAGGAAAATTAGGATAAAATGAAAGTATCAACCCTGAAAATTAAGACGTTGCTAATATGTAATGATTTGAAATTCATCACATGTCTAAAGAATCAGAAAAAGAATTAAAAAAACTAGATCAGGAAGAAATGAAAGAAGAATCACATCAGTTAGAACTGAAAGAAGGATATGTGCAAGATGAAAAATATGATGAATCTGAAGAGTAAATTCTAAATTTATCAATAAGCTTAAGTTCACAGAAAATTTAAAAAATTATTGAGTATTGATCCAAACTACAAAGCTACATTTGTAATCCTAAAGGATATAGAATCACAGGGATTAGTACAATTCAACAAGGAATATCATGATGAGGAATTTTTTAAAAATTTCATACAATTCAAAAGAGCATTTTCACACTCAATCAGCGAACTAGTAACTAAACTAGATTCATTTCAAACAAGACAAGAAGAAACAATAATCTTTATAATTTATTCAGAATTGTCATTTATCAATTCTCATTTAGATGTAATTAAAAAATTTCTAAAAACAATCATCAATCCTTCAAAAATTAAAGAAGGGTTTGATGAAAATACCACATTAGAAGATATGCTAAAAAGAATTTGTAACAAGATGCAATATTCAGAAAAATTGAAAAATTCAATCAAAGGATTATTTTTAGAGAATTTCAGTCATGCCATTACTAATCAACAATTTTTAATTCAAAAAAATGGTCAAATGGAAATTTATCCAAAAGATGTGAATAAAAAACAGATTCTAAATATTAAAAATTTAGCAGATAGTACTTTGCAAGTCACAGAAATACTTGATGCAATGATAGATTGGTCAAATGGAACTATGAGAAAACCAGATAAAAAATCAGTAATGTTAGATGAAGTAGTTAGTGATTTGACAAAACAAGTTCATGCATTAGATAAGAAATTAGACAGATTATCATAAGAAAGTTATTTTAAATTATTCAAATAATATTTCTCAACTCTAGCCATCATAGGCTCCACATAGTCATCACATGTTTTGACAAATTCCTGTCGAGTGTTTTTCTCACTACTAACTAGAATTACCACCTGATTGATTTTCTGACCAGTTGCCTCCTCAAACATTTTAGCATAGCAAGTAGTTTGCAGATAATACTCGTACATGTAATCATCAATCTGCGGTTTTCGTTTGGTCTTGTAATCAATTATAGATAATTCTCCATTATACTCTGCAATCAAGTCACTAGTTCCTGCAACCTGAAGTTTATCTGAATACATTCTCTGCTCTATACATGCAACATCTGAAATATTCTCAAGAAAAGGTTTCAAATTATTAAAATGGGCTATAGGTAACAAATCAAATTCTTCTAGAGCCAAACTATTAGACAAATAATCTTCTATGATTTTGTGGGATTGGGTTCCAATATTTTGTGCTTGTTTTGTTATGTATTCATGAGCTGGTTCGTTTTCTTTCCAAGTTTGTAATCCATTTTTCTTGTGTTCAGGTGCAGTTGCAGAAAGGATAGTACTGATTGAAGGATAAATTTTATCAAATTTAGTCTGATACCAATGCCCATCATCCCTATCCAAAAGTACTGGTTCTCTAGCCTTTAACATAGGTGTAAAATTTGCCACAGAAAAATTCAGATGAAGTAGTTATTGAATGATTTGGACATCACATCATTTTTTTAAATTTATCATACTCTGATCTTGTTTTTACGAATTGATCCGTTTCAATTTTTCTCAATGAGAAAAGATTCCCCATAGAATCATTAATGATATGAATAGACTCATCAAAGATTACAGTATCAGTAAATTCTTCATCAGGATATACAGTATATTCAAAGAATTCAGTTTCAGTTTGAATCTTTAATTTGAATCCCATTAGCAATCCCAAATCATCGTGTTTATTCAAAAATCCTGTCAGACTGGCCCTCAAAGAAGGATCATTTGGGAGGGAGGCGTGTTTAGAATTATTTTGATTATCAATTATGCATGCAAACGGTTTTCCTTTACTGTGTAACACCTTTGAATTATGAGTTAAAATAAAATCCTCAGAATTAGGCATTTTATCTAACGGCATATCTAGAAGATTAGATAATTTCATTAAAAAAGTTGGGTTGATTTTACAATTTAGAATCTAATCTTTAGAGTCTTCATACTTTTCATCTGCTTCATAGTTTTCTTTAAGATCAAGCTCATGTTGTTCTTCTCTCATTTCTTCTTGTTCAGAGGCCCTATTTTCAGAATCCTTTGCATTGTTTTTAGGAGCATTTGCATTATCTCGTACTTTTTTCATAATGCAGAATTTACCTAAAAAATTTCTTAATCCCATGTGTATCCATACAATACAGAGTCTTATGTGTGTTTGAAAATATGGAAACTAGGCAATCATAGAATATCATATGTTCATAGATAGTAGTCAAAAACTGGTGACTTGTTAATATTAGGAATAAAAAATATTCTCTTTTTAGAATCTAAGGATTATTTGAAAGTGATTTACCACTTTTTTTACAACAATAACGTTATTCAATCTTATCCCCACCACCAAAACCTTCCAGTTGTTTTGATCAGTGATTTGATACCTGCAATATTTTTAGGATTCAATTCAATTTCTTTATGTTCTGCTAAAACGTGTTCTTTAACCATTGACATTAATTCTTCTTCATTATTTGTTGTTGATGATGCTGACCAACTACAATCTTTGCCTGCATCTTTGCAACTAATTGATTTAGTCATGGTTTCCTAAAAATTGTATAAACTTAAGCGTATTGAAGTTTAGAATCTAACTGACTTTATCTAAAATTAGGTCAATTTTCAAGTAACAAATGAAAAATTAATAGTAAGTTTTTTGATCTTGTTCGTTCATTAATGGTAATTTAGTCTAAAAATTCATTCATGAAATTTTGTTCTAACTGTGAGTCCAGACTTGTTCAAAGTTATGAGGATGTGGGAGGTCCGTGGGTTTGTCCAAAATGTAATCCTGAAAAAATTCTGGTAAAAATGCCAACTTATGGTGTAAATTATTCAGGAAAAACAAAACAGTGCTCCAAAGGTTGTGGTGCAGAAATTTACTGGGATGAGGGATTTAAATCAGATAGTGGAAAATTTATTCCTGTTGATTCAAGGACTGATGAACCACATAGATGTGAAGGCCCTACTGAATCAGGAATTGGATACTATCCAGATGAAATTAAAAAATATGCAAAAGTAAAACCAAAAGAACAAGAAAATAAAATTCCATTACCTCAAAGTATGTTATATGATATTTCCAAAATCCCAAAATCATTAATTGATAATGACCCAATAATTCGAGAAATAATTCAAGGGCATAAGGAAGAATCCCTTGCACTGATTCATTATAAAAGATTAATCGCACCAGAATCTGAAAAAATTCCAATTGAAACTCTAAAGGATGTACTGTCTGAAAACATCATCAAAGGTTTAGAAAAATATGGATTTATGGGACTACTTCCATTTCAAGAAAAATCAGTTAGAGCAATTCTAAAGGGAGATAATTCCATTATTTCAGCACCAACAGGCTCTGGAAAAACAGAAGCATTTGTAATTCCAATTTTACAAAAAATTTCAGAGAATCCAACTCCAGGGGTTTTTGCGTTACTTGTGTATCCACTTAATGCCCTAATTGATGACCAGGTATCTAAAATCTCAAATTTGATTCAAAAGTGCAAGTTAGCCGACAAAATGATAGTATATTCCATCCATGGAGGCCAGAGTACAGATTACAAAGACATGATAATCTCTGATGCAAGTAAAAAATCATTAATTATTGCAACCAATTTTGATTTTATCAATTATCATCTAATTTTACAAGACAAAAAATGGAATGAATTATTCAAAAATGCAAAAATCATAGTAATGGATGAAGCACATTCCTATACTAGTTTTCATGGCTCTAACGTGTATCATCTTCTTAAAAGAATGAAAAGATACATGGATAAAGTTCAATTTGTAGGATCGTCTGCAACTCTAGATAATTCAAAAGAGTTTTTTTCAAATATGTTTAATTTACCTGAAGATTCATTCACATACATCAAAAGTGAATTTAGACGAAAACAAAATATGCATATGTTTTTCATAATGCCTAGAAAATTCAAACAAAGAACCACTATGGAGATGCTCTCATCAATTTGTTACAAAAACAATTCAACACAATTAGTGTTTAGCAACTCCCATAATGATGCAGAGTTTCTCGCATCAAATGTTGAAGAAGCAAATAGTGGAATTAGAATTCAAATTCATAGAGGCGGTTTGGATCAAAGGGACAGAAAACTTTACGAATCTCAAATGAAAGCAGGAGAACTGGATGTTCTATCATGTACACCCACATTGGAGCTTGGAATAGACATTGGACACGTCGATGTAGTGATTTCTGCATTTAAAAACGAGCTTGATTCTTTTGTTCAAAGAATAGGCAGAGCTGGAAGAATGGGTCAGAAATCTTATGCCATCTGTGTTTTTGATCCAGACGATGCAGCATGTCATTATTTTGCACGTCACATGGAGGAATATCTCTCACAAGACCATGTCATTTCAATTAATAAAGAAAATCCAATGATATCAGAGAAACACGATGAATCAATAGAGATTGAAGAGCAATCCGCAGATGAATCAGATAAATCTCAATTCTTTGACTTTGCAAACAGTGTCAGCCTCCGAGGAGCATCAGGGGAAATTGAAATATATTATAATTCAAGAAAAATTGGAACCCGCGGAGTTCCTGTAGGATACTATCAATTGCATCAAAAGGCAATTTATCATTTCAATAAGCAAAACTATGAAGTAAATTCATTGATAAAATCTCAAAATGGTGCAAGGGCATATCTGATAAGATCAAATGAGAAAGGGAAAAGAACAACACCGATTGTAAAAACATCAATCATTCAAACATCAGAAGGCAAAGCAATTCACAAAGATATCGATGTAAAATCTAAAAAAATCTCATTACGATATGGAATAATTTCACTAGATAGAACCATCACAGGGTACATGAAAGGAAATTTCAATGAATCAGCAGACAAATTCACAATGCATAATGGAGGTAACATGTCAGGTTGGAGAAATTTCCATTGGAAATCAAAACATTCTGCAGTAAGCATAATACTTCCACAAGAATTCATATCAAAAGCAATTTCAGATTCTAAAAGTCCAATAGTCAATGACCCCAAGGTTCACACTATATCACATGTATTAGTCAATGCAGGTAAGATTCTGACAAAAGCTGAATCAAGTGATATTGATGTATATTATGAAAAAGGTGTAATTTACATTTATGATAATTCCTCAGATGGATTTAATGGATGTAGTAAAATCATTTATGATGAGTTTGAAAAAATTCTCAATACAGGGTATTCCTTAGTAAAGGATTGTGATTGTCCAACTGACAAAAATCAAAAAGATGAAAAGAGTTGGGGAGGATGTCCAAAATGTACATTTACAACAAATTATTGCCAGACCAAAAATAAAGAATTGGCTAAAAATGAAGCAAAAGAATTTTTTTCAGATTTTCACTGTAGTGGATAATGAACATCACAAAATAAAACTATTCCATTGGGTAATGTTTTTGCAGTAATACTATGACCGTCTTCTAATCCTTTTCCACAAATGTAGCACTCTACCTTACATACTGAAGTTAAGATAGTTTGTGATTTTAGAATCTGCGTTTTGTGAATGATTGTTTGGTTTGCCCCCTGCATTGTGAGAATACTACGATCAACTAGACTATAAAGGTACCGTACCATACCGTAACAATCATACGCCTAAGTAACCAACAATTTTAAACAAAATTAGATAGATCAGAGTTATCTCATCAATTTAAATAATAAACCACCAAAATTTTGTTTATGGGTGGACACCTTTGGAAAGACACAAGCAAAAGTAATACCTCTAGATTTATCTGAAAACCAATTTCAAATTTACAATAAAATTTCAAGAAACTATTCACATTCTTTTTTATTTGAATCATTGACAGGTCCTGAAGTTTTAGCTGAAACATCAGTAATGGGATTTGATCCTAAAATTATTCTCAAAGGATATTCAGATAAAGTTGAAATTATTCAAAATGGAGAAACACAAACCATTCAAACATCAGATCCATTTTCTGAACTTAAAAAATTATTAGGAAAATCAGATGATCAGAGTTACAGATATCTCGGCGGAGCAGTAGGTATAGTAAACTATGACGCCATACGATTGATAGAAGACATTAAAGATTCACATAGTTCCACACAACCATTAATTGAATTTGGGATTTATGATGATGGAATATTATATGATAAAATACATGAAAAATTATTCTACTTTTATCACGATGAAAATAGATTTGATAAATTTGTAATGGGTGATGATTCGTTTGGAGAATTCCATGCAAGTGAGGTCACACCAAATATGGATGAGTCAAAATATTCAGAAATTGTAAACAAGGCAAAAAAATACATTCATGATGGAGATGTATTCCAAGTAGTATTATCTAGGAAATTTGCATTTGACACAAATGGGGATAATCTAACATTATACAAAACACTAAGAAAATTAAATCCATCCCCATACATGTATCATCTAAAGCAAGGTTCAAAAACAATCATAGGTGCATCACCTGAAATGCTAGTCAGAATTACAGATGACAAAGTAGAGACATTCCCAATTGCAGGAACTAGAAAAATTACAGATGATGAGGAGAAAAACAAGGCATTATCTGAAGAGTTAATTCACGATGAAAAAGAATTGGCAGAGCATACAATGCTTGTAGATTTAGGTAGAAATGATATTGGTAAGGTTTGCAAATACGGTTCAGTTCATCCAGAATCATTAATGGAGATAAAACGATTCAGTCATGTTCAACATATTGTAAGTCACGTTGTAGGTAATTTGGCGCCTGAAAATGACATGTTTGATGCGTTTCAGGCAGTATTTCCTGCAGGTACAGTGTCAGGAGCACCAAAAGTTAGAGCGATGGAGATTATTGATGAATTGGAAACTGAGGCAAGAGGACCATATGCCGGAGCAGTAGGCTATTTCTCATATAATGGATGTTGTGATTTTGCAATTGCAATTAGAAGTATATTCATAGAAAATGACAAAGGCTTTGTCCAATCAGGTGCAGGTATAGTGTCAGACTCTATTGCAGTAAATGAATTCAAAGAAACAGAACACAAAGCAGGAGCCATGCTTCAAGCATTAAAGGAGGCATCAAATTGAAATTTTTAATAATTGATAATTATGATTCATTTGTGTACAATATTGCACAGTATCTGGGAGAGTTAGGAGTAGAGTGTGATGTGATTAGAAATGACAAAATTACATTACAGCAAATTAAAGAAAAAAATTATGACGGTATAATAATTTCTCCAGGTCCAGGGACACCTGAAGACAGAAAATATTTTGGAATTTGTTCAGATGTCATTAAAGAATTGGGACCACATACACCAATTTTAGGAGTATGTCTTGGACATCAAGGAATCATAGATGCATTTGGAGGTAAAGTAACTAATGCTGGATGTGTAAGACATGGAAAGACCAGTCCAGTTAATCATTTAGAATCAAAATTATTTGCAAATGTAAAAAATCCATTTAGAGCAACAAGGTATCATAGTCTAGTTGGAGACAAAACAATAATTCCAGATGTCCTCAAAGTAACAGCTACTGCAGCAGATGATGGGGAAATTATGGCAATTGAGCATAAAGAATATCTCATTCAAGGAGTGCAATTTCATCCAGAATCAATAATGACTGAAGACGGGAAAAAGATTCTAGGTAATTTCATAAATCAAGTAAAGGAAAAATCGAAATGATTTCAGAGATTATTTCAAAATTGCAAGAAAAGACTGATCTCACATATGATGAGATGAACAAAATCATGACAGATATTCTATCAGGCAAAACAAATGATTCTGAAAATGTAGACTTTCTATCAAATCTGGCAGAGAAAGGAGAAACAGATGATGAATTATTAGGGATGCTTGACAAAATGCAAGAATTCTCACTCAAAGTTGAGGCTAAAAATCAAGGAACAGTCATCGATATGTGCGGTACAGGAGGGGACAAACTCCAGACATTCAATATTTCCACTACAGCATCATTTGTGGTGGCAGCAGCTGGAGGGATAGTTGCAAAACATGGAAACAGATCAAGTTCAGGAATTTCAGGAAGTGCAGATATTTTTGAATATTTTGGATATGATTTGAATTCAGAGCCCAGCAGAATTGCAGAGGTTTTACAAAAACACAACATCTGTTTTATGTTTGCACAAAAGTTTCATCCTGCAATGAAACATGTATCAGCAGCTAGAAAACAATTAGAAAAAAGAACAGCATTTAATCTATTAGGACCACTATCAAATCCAGCTGGAGTGAAAAACCAACTAGTAGGGGTTTTCTCTACAGAGTATTTAGATAGATTGCCATTAATTCTCAAAAGAAAGGGAGCAGAGAATATTATGACTGTTCGCTCAGATGATGGCATGGATGAATTCTCCACTAGTGCAGTTAATCGTGTATGCATATTAAAAAATGATAAAGTGTTAATGAATGCAATTGACCCCGAAGTAGTAGGTTTGCATAAATCATCTTTAGAAGACATACAAATCAAAACTAAAGAGGATGCCATAACATCATTTGTTAAAGTATTAAACAATACAGCAAACCAGGCAATGATTGAAACTACTGCATTAAATGCTGCTGGAGGATTAATAGTTGCAAACATTTCTAAAAACTTTGAAGAAGCTGTAGAATTGGCATTAAACACAATAAAAAGTGGGAAAGCATTTTCATTATTAGAAAAATTTGTACAAGATACAGGTGACATGTCAAAATTAAAGGAGATTACTAATGGTTGAAAATATTTTACGTAAACTTGTGAATAATTCACAGATAGCAATTGATGATGGAGTTTATGAAATTGAAGCGGATTTACAAAAATCAAGCAAAGATTTTATCCAAATAATTAACGCAAACCAACATGCCACACTACTAACTGAAATTAAATTCTCATCACCATCTTTAGGTAAAATCAAGACATTGACGGATCCTGCAAGTATAGCAAAACAAATGATTGCAGGAGGCTCAAAAGCACTATCAGTTTTGACTCAACCACACCTATTTCAGGGCTCACCAGAGTATTTCATGAAGGTGAGAGAGGCAGTAGATGTACCAATGCTCATGAAAGATATCATGATTGATAAAATTCAGATTGATGCTGCAAAAAAAATGGGTGCAGATTACATGTTAGTTATACAATCATTATTTGATCAAAAATTTCTCTCAGATATTGATGAATTCATTGATTACGGTCACAAACAAGGATTACAGATTTTGTTAGAAGTACATACAAAACAAGAATTCAAAAATGCATTAAACACAAAAGCAGATTTAATTGGAATTAATAATAGAAATTTAGATACATTGGAAATTGATCTTAAAACTACTGAAAATATTCTTTCAAAAGTAGAAAAATCAAGACCAATACTATCTGAGAGTGGAATTAATACTCCAGAAGATATTCAATATCTAAAAAAGTGTGGTGCAGATGCATTTTTGATAGGTTCAAGCATAATGAAAAGTGATAACATTGAAGAGCAAGTAAAAAAACTGGTGAATGCATATTGAAATATCCTAAAAATGGTCGATTTGGAGAATTTGGGGGAAAATACATTCCAGAAACTCTAGTTCCTGCAATTGAAGAATTAGAAGAAAATTATCTTAAATTTAAAAATGATAAAAAATTCAAAAAAGAACTAGATTATTATCTCAAAGTCTATGCCGGAAGACCCACACCACTATACTATGCAAAAAATTTATCAGAAAAATTAGGCGGGGCCAAAATCTATCTTAAACGAGAAGACTTACTTCATGGAGGAGCTCACAAAATAAACAATACACTAGGCCAAGCATTACTTGCAAAAAAAATGAATAAGAAAAGGATCATTGCAGAGACTGGTGCAGGACAACACGGAGTTGCAACTGCAATGGCATGTGCGGCATTAGGAATGAAGGCTGAAGTTTACATGGGACATAGAGATATGATAAGACAAAAACAAAATGTACTTCGAATGAATATGCTGGGGTGTGAAGTTCATCCAGTTAAATCAGGTTCTAAAACACTCAAAGATGCAATTAATGAGGCAATTCGTGACTGGATTACAAATGTAGAGAACACATACTATTTGTTAGGATCAGCAGTTGGTCCACACCCATATCCTGTAATGGTCAGAGACTTTCAAAGTGTAATTGGAAATGAGATCAAATCACAAATGAAGAAAATTAACAATAAAGCTCCAGATATAGTAATTGCATGTGTTGGTGGAGGTTCTAATGCAATTGGAACATTTTATCCACTAGTTGATTCAAATTCAGAAATTATTGGTGTAGAAGCTGCAGGCCATGGATTAAAATCAAAAATGCATTCAGCGACATTATCAGCTGGAAGTAAAGGAGTACTACATGGAATGATGACATATCTGCTACAAGATAGCGAAGGTCAAGTTACAGAGAC
>ERZ890510.1101-NODE-1101-length-18829-cov-7.554384_pt1 | contig 18829 bp, 16 predicted proteins | sample MGYA00521265_ERZ890510 | MGnify/ENA primary metagenome ERZ890510 (study PRJEB32303, sample SAMEA104408624) | aquatic metagenome | biome: Brackish water; feature: Chemocline; material: water | place: Baltic Sea | collected 2014-10-26T21:54:00 | depth 110 m ...
AATCTAGAAGCCTAGTGTAATCTAGAAGCCTAGTGTAATCTAGAAGCCTAGTGTAATCTAGAAGCCTAGTGTAGTGTATAAGCCTAGTGTAGTGTTGAAGCCCAGTGCAGTCTAGAAGCCTATCTAATGCTCGTCGTTCTGGATGTGAATTTGGCCGGAGGCATCAATTCGAATTTGATCTCCGGATTGGATCGATTCAAAGTCGCCGCGATCGACAGCCACCATGGGAAAGCTACTTTCGTACATTTCGCCAGCCACGACGGAAGCCAACGCCAAAAAAACGTCTGCCCTATCGGTTATGATACCGGCAGGAGCCACATCGGCCCGTACTGATTCCAACAGGATGGCCGTAGACGTGCTCGATCCTCTAGTATACGGCAGCACCAATATTCGCCCCGCAGCCATTTGACCGGAGAGCGGATGCCTGCGGTCAATTATTTCTCCCGTGACTTGGTCGTAGCCACCCCAAAAACTGACAGGTTCGGTGCTGGCGAGCGCAATTCCACTCGCTTCGCCTTCAATTATCGTTTTTCCTTTTACAATTCGCTCCATAATCCCTCCTCTCTCTCAATGCGACCCGTTACAGCGGATTGCACACAATCGCTGAGACGCCCGTACGTCACAGCTACATTTAACAAACCGGGCGAATAGTAGGCGTATTTTGCCGAATTGGTCATCAGGTGTTTAATACGGGCTGGGAGCATTGGAGACGTTAATGGACACGTATCAACTGTAATTTTAGCTCCAAATGCTTCAATTGGGCCCAAAAGGCCAACATGCTCGGCAATCATCCGAACTGCACGACTACACGTAACCAAAAATTCGACATCAGGATGACATTTTTTACCGGCCACCAAGGGAGCCAAAGCCTTGAATTCAGTAATTGAAAAGTGTGGACTTCCCATCACTACCAAATCCAATTTCTGGCCCTTGGACGTTGATAACTCTCGGTATGCTTCTTTCAGCTCGGTCATCCCAATTTCCATGACCTGTTCTGGGACTCGGCCCTTGAAAGCGGCATTCACGGTTGGGGCTTCAGGTGTAATTCCCACCAAATGAAACAGCGCAATAGCTCCCGCCGATGCTCCACCGGCGCAAATCGCTTTGAGCTGATCCAGGTTGGGTTGAACTTCCATTCCTTCAACCACCGGGATGCCATCTGAAGCTTTTCGTCCGAGTAAGTGCCCCAAGACCGGATAGAAGGCGTCGTCCTCTTGGAGGGCGCGCGGGACACCTTTTAATCGAAGAAGCGCTGTGCCCGCGCGCCCTTCATCCAAATGTAATCCCGCAGCCGGCACCCGGCCTGTAATAGCAGCGCAGATATCCAACAAATCGGGGTACCGCTCAGTCCTCGCGCCAATCACGGAATTGTAATATCCGATCACATTCGATTCACCAGCGGCAATTTGTTGCCCAAACACCGGAGCATGTTCCGTCTGATACGGCGCACACGTCCAGGTTGGGATACAGCCCATTGCTTCATATGCTTTCATTTGGCGTATGGCATTGCCTGCGACCTCCGCCGGTACTTCCCATTCTTCCCAGCCGTGTTCGTCTACCCCGCTCACATTGAGTGTCGAAGGAACGCGTACTTTTGCGCCCAAAGATGCAAGGCGCTCCGCATATTCCATGGTTGCAACACCCATGTACACGGTTGAATCGATATGCGCGGCGCTAATGTCCATAAACCGATCTACACCGTATACCGGCAGCATTCGGTGCAGAATGCGCATCGCCATTTGCGCCGCAGGTCCTTCTTCTCCTTCGAGCAGCGCGCGATCATAATCGGTTAAGTACGTCTCGAATCCAGCAACGTTTGAAATCACTTTGCCTTATTGCCTTTGATGTTCCAAGTGGCCAACAAACGAGTATTAGGGTCAATAATCATTTCAACAATTTTTTTACCTGCTGGGACTTCAAAAGCTGCTTGGGCGTGGGCATTTAGGGTGCCAGGCATTCCGATAGTTAGAACCGGGCTCAAGCTTCCGTCTGCATATCGATACGCGACTTCCACATCTATTGCAAACCCATAGGTGGGCTGATTCTGGGCCAATTCTACTTGAGCGGAATTGCCGTTCATTTTCCAGGACGCTTCTAGATGAGGAATTCCACCCTGCCTTAACCACTGATTAAAAAATCCCTCTAGTTCGGCTCCCGAAGCTTCTTCCATGTGCCGAATAAGGTCACCGGTCCGTGCATTCTGATTCTGGAACTCAGCATAATATGACCGTATTCCCTCGTTATACGCTTCAATTCCAATCTTTTCCCGAAGCATGTGAAGCGTCCAGGCCCCCTTCTGATACATCATGGGTCCAGAGATGTTATTCAAATCCTCCAAGTAATCTCGGACCACTTGAAAATCAAAATCATCTTTGTAGTAATCCACAACTCGTTTTCGGGCATCGGTGAGACCAGCCAAAAAGTCGTCTCGGCCCCACGCGTGCTCCCGGTATAACAACGTGTAATAGGTCGCAAACCCTTCGCTTAGCCAGACATCGTTCCAGTCCGACTCCGTCACTGCGTTTCCAAACCATTGGTGTGCAATTTCGTGGATGATTACGATTTGCCAGCGCTTACTTCTATCGCCGGAAACGGATGCCTCCGAATAGGCAATAGCCGAGGCAGCTTCCATACCACCACTCGTAGCATTGGAAACGATGTTGGCCAATTTCTCATAGGAATAAGGACCAATTAAGTCTGAATAGTACTCTAACACCTTTTTTGTTGGCTCAGCAAAATCATAAAAGCCCGCGTCGCGGTCCTGTCGGGCAACCCAGGTTTGAATGGACTTCCCATCAAACTCATCCACATATTGAACGGCAAAATCGGCCACTCCCAGCATATAAAGCCAAGTGGCAATCGGCACTGAATTTTTCCAATGCGTCATTTTCGTTCCGTCACCCTGACCCGTTTCCTCCATCAATAGGCCGTTTGAAACTACCTGGTAATGATCTGGCGCGGTCACTTTAAATTCGCTCTTGGCTTTGTCCGACGGATGATCCACGGTTGGGAGCCAGTTTCGCACTCTCGAAGACCAATTATCGCTGAAAAAGGCCCTATCGCCGTGTTTGTTGACGTCTATCTTCAAACCAGATGCTGGAATTCCGTGGTACGACACCTCCACTTGAATCCGCTCCATTTTGTGCACGGACCGACCAAGTTGAATAAAAAGCTGATCCATTTCATGCTTGAACTGAAGCTTCATTCCATTCATACTTACCGCGTCTACAACCATGCCTTTGCCTTCTAACACGTCTGATTTTTTAATCAAATCCACCCGAAGTTCCGTTTGGCCGGCCGCTAGGTACCGAACGTCCACGGTCGTAAGACCTGTAATTAAATCCGACTCGTCAGTAAGAACAAGTTCGAAGGTGTAGCCCAGCACATCTATCCCGGCGTTTTTGGGATAGTTGTCTTTGTAGTCAGTTGAAAACGACTGAGCGGCGGCGCTCTGGACAAGCAACATGACCAGTAGTACGTTTAACGAGCGAACAATCATATTATTTCGGTTCATGGGTTCAAAATCTCAAGGTATAAGTCGTGCCGGAAATGGCATCAAATTGTATTTGGTCTCGGGCTACAGTGTTAATGGCAACGGCTCCATCGCCATTAGAAACACTAGATAATCCTCGCGCACGGACGGTAACTGAACCGTCTTGAAAAGCCGTGATAGAGCCTGAAGTCAATTCTCCGGAAGACCACTCCAAATTGATTTCAAGTGCTCCCCTAGCGCGTATGCCTCGAACCGAACCATCGGTCCACTCTCTCGGCAACGCCGGAAGTAAATCTACGAATCCTTGGTGAGACTGCACCAACATTTCTGCAATCGCAGATGCAGCTCCAAAATTACCATCCACCTGCATGGCCCTACCGCAAAGCGAAAACATGTTGGGCAGAGACGATTCAGTTAGAAGAGCTCTAAATTCGTGTAACGCACCGGCGCTAGAGTTCAATCGCGCCCAAAGACCCATTTTCCAACCGTATGACCAACCACAACCACCAGTACCTCTGCGCTCGATGGTTTTGGCGGACGCTGCGGCAAATTCCGGAGTTTCATCTGGGGTGATTTCACTTCCTGGGTAGAGGCCCCAAAGATTTGACAGGTGACGATGTTCAGGCTCAATTTCCTCGTAGTCTTCAATCCACTCTTGCAACTGCCCGTACTTCCCTATCTGATTGGGAGCCAATCGTTTACGAGCACTCGCTGCTCTTTCCGCAAGCGCCGTATCGTGACCCAATTCTGCAGAAGCATCACCAAACATGTCAAATACTTCCCGGATTATCTGCATATCCATAGTTGGACCTACAGCAATATTTCGAGCTTTTAGGTTGATCCCGCTCACCTCATCAAAAAATCGTTCGTTACCTGGCCACGCTGGGAAGTTCTCTGGAGAATTTGATGGCGAAGTAACTAACCAACCATTCGTGGGGTGCTCGATCAGAATATCCAACAAGAACTCTACCTGCCCCTTCAATATGGGGTACATTCTTTCCAAATAAGACCGATCCCCGGTAAAACGATAATTTTCGTACAGATTGGTCATGATCCAGGCGCCGCCTACGGGCCATGCTCCCCAAGAGGGCCCATCCATTGGGGTTGTCGCTCTCCATAAGTCGGTATTCTGATGCAACACCCAGCCACGGGCGTTCCAATGTTCTTTAGCCGTTCTTGCGCCAGCCTCAGCAATCTCATAACCAAAGGATTCTAGTGGCTCCATCATTTCCGACAGATTACCCGAGCCAGCCGGCCAATAGTTCATTGGCAGATTGATATTAATCGTGTACTTGCTATCCCACCATGGATTGGAATCATTATTCCAAATCCCTTGCAAGTTGGCAGGCTCCGTTCCTGGACGCGAACTTGCGATGAGCAAATATCGTCCAAATTGGTAATAAATCGCAGCTAGTTCAGGGTCAGGCTCTGTCTTAAACCGCTGAAGTCGGGCATCCAACGACATATCTGATACATCTTCCGAGCCAGGTAACGTCAAAGACAATCGCCGAAACCATTCTTGGTGCTCTGTCACATGATCCGCTTCTATGTCTGCAGCCGTACGACTCGAAACGACATTCAATACCGTGGCTACTCGGGCTGTTGGATCGCCGGAAACGTCTTGATAGTTAACAAAATTGGTCGCCGCCGCCAGAACCAAAGTAGCGCTGTTTGCCCCTTCGACACGAAGGGTTTTGTAATCAACCGAGACCCTTCCTCCATCGGAAGTAGCAACCAACCTCGCTTCATAGCGAAGTTTTCCTTCAATGCCGAGATAATCCGTGTTTTTACCCGTAATTCGGAGCTGGTTAGGAGAGATCCCATCCATCTGGAAATAGTCGGTTCCATAATTTGAGTGATCCGGATTTCGAACGCCGTGCAGATTCGATGTAAAGTTAATCATGCCCGGTTTGTTAGCCGAAATTCGAACAACTATGACCTGGTCCACAGCGCTTACAAACACCTCGCGCCGAAACTCGACACCTTCCACAGAATACGTTGTAGTAGCTACAGCTCGGTCCAGATCCAACTCTCTACGGTAGTTTTCTACCCTCTCGTGCCCTTCGAAATTTAACAGCAGGTTACCCATCGGCTGATATTTCATCATTTCGTAAGGTTTGCCCATCATCGTCCGACCAAACAGGTCGTGCGCCCTGGCAAATTCACCTTCGAACATGAGCCTTTGAATTTCGGGAAGGCCCTCATAGGCTCCTTCTACCACTGGATCGTAAGGGCCTCCTGACCACAACGTCTCTTCATTAAATTGAATGCGATCGTGGGCCGTACCGCCAAAAACCATTGCGCCTAGCCTGCCATTTCCGACAGGAAGAGCATGATTCCATTCGGCTGCAGGCGTATCGAAGTGCATTTTCAACCGGGACCAGTCGTCCTGCGCCTCCACGGATCCTGTTATCAAAAGCAGGAGGCAAAAGAAATATGCTTTCATTAGTTGCGCCGGATTGGAGTTAATTCGTCTACCGTTTCGATCTTCATTGGCATCGGTCCTGCAGGCATTCCACGTTCTGCTTTGGAAGCCTCTACCATGTCGCGAACATCTTGTAACAAAGCCCGCGCATCAAAAACAACGCCGCCTTTTATCGTGTATTTGATACCGCCAACTCGTTCAACTTCCCTCGTGTCGTCATTTAACCTAATCCAGCCGGTGCCATACAATACTTTGAGATTCTGAAGAGGATTTTCAGGGACAATAACTAAATCAGCCATCTTGCCTACTTGAATGGTTCCAATTTGGTCGTCAGCACCAAGTGCCTCTGCTCCCATTATGGTAGCGCTTCGAATGACTTCGAGGGGATGAAAACCAGCCTCACGCATGTTTTCCATCTCTTGTATGTACCCAAACCCATACAAATTATATATATATCCTGAATCTGACCCAAGGGTCACTCTTCCACCGCGGTTTTTGTATTCATTTACAAACGTAAACCAAAGATTAAAATTTTCTTTCCAATCCATCTCGTTTTCTGTCGTCCAATAAAACCAATACGATCCATGCGCGTCACGACTTGGTCGGTAGTAATCCCACAAGGCCGGCATCGTATAAATGGCATGCCAATCATTTCGGCTTTGACGCATTAAGTCACGACTAGCCAGGTAGGCGATAAATGTCGGGTCGATGGTGAAATCCATAGCCAATAACGAATCCATCACCGCGTTCCAATGGGGAGAAAATGGTTTTGCTGCCTGTTTCCACAAGCGCCCAGCCTCGCCAAATCGATCTGCCTCATTGGCATAGTTATAATCAAGTGGATACCGCTGAATCACTTTGTCTTCAAAAAGTGCCTCCGGTAATCCATACCAATGTTCCATTGTTGTCAAGCCTAGACTCGCGGTCTCTAAGACGTTCATTCTGGTCACATCAAGCTGCGCATGATGCTCTGCAGCTCCCAGTCCTTGTTTTTTCACTTCATTCAACGCAGCCGTCATGATCTCGGGCGCAGCGCCAAATAATTTCACTCCGTCTGCTCCCTTCTCTTTCACCCACCGGACCCACTCGCGAGCATCTTCCGGTGTTAGAATGGGACGACCAAAATTTTGACCAAAAATCGGATATGCATAAATCCGCGGAGAGGTAATCTTATTCTCCGCGCTTCTTTTTTGTAAATCCAAGATCCAATCGACACTTTTTGCACCGACTACACGTGTTGTTGTAATTCCGTGTGCCAACCAAAGTTTTAGCACATACTCCAGTGGAACACCTTGGCCAGAATCAATGGTGTGGGGATGGCCATGCATGTCAACAAATCCTGGAAGTACATACATTCCGTGGGCATCAATTTCTCTAGTTCCCTTTGCAGGGCGCCTTTGAGGGTCGATAGGAAGTCCTGGATTACCCACATTCCTGATTTCGACAATACGATCGTTTTCAATGACGATGTCGACGGGACCAATTGGAGGTGCGCCAGATCCTTCGATCATAGTCGCTCCCCGTATAATCAACCGGTCATAAGGTCCACCTCCATCTGTTCCATTTTGAAAATCAGAGACGCTTTGACTAAGCGAAGGCAAAGCAAAAAACCAAAGAGTGGCGAGTAGTAGGATCTGGCGCATGAATCGAAAACGTTTTGATGATGACATTCGCTAATGTAAGCGTCAAAAGGTTAAACGAAAAAAGTAGCGCTCGGTGAGATCCTTGCTTTTGAAGATGGAGGTTATTCCCTTCCAAGCTTGAATATCATCGAGCGTTACCAAAGACCAACTCGAAGTAACCGACAACGTCGAGTTGTTAACGTCCCACAATCTCTATATCGACAACCTTTGACCGCTCCAAATGCGGACAATAACGCATACGACTACGTATTTCTGCGTAATTTTCAATTTTTATTTTGCGTCATATACGCACATAAGTACGTAGATATAGGTATATGAACCTCTTAAAATCTCCTTCATCTTTGCCGATACCAAACTAAATGTCGTAAGTCGCAACCATATACCGTTTCTAAGAATAGCAGAGAACCCCAGTTTGATCACCTAGTCAGGAACCATCATGGCATCCATATTTATTTTAGATAGTGAGCCCTTTACTCGTGATGGTATACGCGAATACCTTCAACTCTCTAATGAACATCACGTGGTTGGTGAAGACGAATCTGGTTTAAACGCTATTCCGAAAATATTAGCGGAGCGTCCTGAGCTACTCATAACCGATTTATACGTACACGAACTAAATGGTCTCGAAGTGATTCGCCGGATCCATCTTGAGATCCCGTCTATTGGAATCGTGGTTTATACTAGAAAACTGGACTCCAATTTCGTATCCCGTGCCGTTAAGTACGGAGCTCGAGCTTATGTTTTAAAAGATTCAGGTAGGAGTGAGCTCTCAACGGCCATATCTGAGGTCTTAAATGGAAGAACACACTTCTGTGAAACAGTATCCAATTTTGTAGACGAAAACGGTCATTCTGTTGACTTATACGAACAATTGACCTCCAGAGAAAGAGAAGTTCTTCAACTCGTGGCAGAAGGAAAAACGGCTCCAGAAATAACATCGAAGTTATTTATTAGTGTTCGTACGGTTGAAAAACACCGCTCTAATCTGATGAAAAAACTCAATGTGCATAGCCATAACGATTTAATTCGTTACGCCTTGCAAAGAGGACTTATTCCTTTTCAAAAGTCCAATGGAGATTTAGCAGCATAGTTTTAATGAGCTCCAGATAATTAAAACGCTTCGTTGTCCTTTATTTGGATTCGCACAAACTGCTGATTTTCAAATTCGATTTGAATATATCAGACGGACGTCGGTCTCCTTCAAAATCATTGAGAACCATACCATTTCGCTCAGATGCGAAATACAAAAAACCATTGGGATCCCGCCCAGGTGAGTATTCCATTTCTGGCGAATTAATGGGCTCAGGTAGAATCAGTGGCAGGGACCATCCTCCTTCTGCTTTGCAAATAAACGATAATTGGGTTTGACCATCGTCCATCTCGCTTACAAAAACCAACGTATTTCCATCCGGAGAAATTAATGGATTCCCAGGATTCGTAACTCCTGGTATGGGAATAACACTTGGAGTATATCGCTGGCCATCTTTAAAGTCTGAAACAAATATTTGAGCTGGGCCATTTCGATTCGACCCAAAATAAAGGGCGCCGCTATCCGTTCCTGTTATGAACGACTCATTCGCGTCGCTGTTGAGTGGACGGGGTAACCGGACTGGAGCTCCGGTACCGCCCCAAAACCATAGATCAAACGACGCAAGGCTATCCCGCTCAACATCGAACTGTAGTGAACTGTAAAAAACGCCTCCGTCTGAGGTCACAAAAGGATCTACGTCAAAGGTGGGTCCAGAAAAAGAAGCTACTTCAGGATTCAACCATACTTCATTCTCTCTTACAGACCGCATAATGGTCGCTGAAGTTCGGTCTTTAATGGTCCTGTTAAAATAGACGGTATCACCGTCGGCCGTAAACGATATCCCAAATTCCGGCCAAGTAGAGCTCACTACACCAGGCGCAAAAATAGTAGCATTAATCAGCGAATCTGGCTCATAGATACGTAATCCAGAGACTGCATCAATTTTTGGCTCCTGGGATACGCTTGAATTGCAAGCCCCCAGTAGGATGATGACTGCAAACGTCAACAAAATTCTTGTCATGGAAATCCTGTGTTAATTCTGTTATTTGGGCTACATCCGGGTTGGAAAAATTGGCGATCCTGATTTTGAAGGTACCAGCGCGGAGATCAATTGTACTCGGGAAAACCCAAAAAGTGCAATGTTGACTCTTTATTGTAAGCCGTAAACTTCAATTTTCAACCTGTAGTTCCAGGACCTGTAGTCTGCCATTGAAGTTGACTGGTTCATTTGTAATTCACTTGCAAAGGCTCATCGTGAGCAAATAGGGATTCATAAAGGCAAACTATAATCTTGTGGATTTGGTATATTTAAGGCTCCTTCAACCGGCCTTACGGGGCCCAACCTGAACACGTCATGAGCAACGCTCCCGACACTAAGAACGACCTTTTCGGCACTCGCCAGACCTTCGACACTGGCTCCGAAACTGGGTATTACTATTCACTTTCTGCCCTTCGAAATCAAGGATATCCAGGAATAGACAGGCTTCCGTTCTCGATTAAAGTTTTATTAGAATGCGCCCTTCGCAATTGTGATGGTTTTTTGGTGGAGAAGGCCGATGTGGCCAAATTGGCAACCTATGATCCCAAAAATCCAGCTAAAGTGGAGATTCCCTTCATGCCAGCCCGGGTGTTGCTTCAGGATTTTACCGGCGTCCCGGCTGTTGTAGATTTGGCTGCCATGCGCAGCGCCATGGCACGCCTCGGTGGCGATCCGGAAGAGATTAATCCTCGGGTCCCTGTTCACCTTGTTATTGATCACTCGGTTCAAGTAGACGCATTTGGCAAAAGTCAATCATTGGCAATTAATGAACAGAGGGAGTTCGAACGCAATGCAGAACGATATGAGTTTCTGCGCTGGGGAAAGAGCGCGTTTGACAATTTTTCAGTCGTGCCACCGGGAAGCGGCATTTGCCATCAGGTCAACCTAGAATACATTGGTCGTGGAGTTTGGAGCAAACCAACCGACGACGGCTTGTCCGTCTATTATCCAGATTCTGTGGTAGGTACGGACAGTCACACCACCATGATCGATGGTTTAGGTGTAGTAGGCTGGGGGGTTGGTGGTATTGAAGCTGAAGCGGTTATGCTCGGTCAACCCATCTATATGTTAATGCCTGAAGTGATTGGATTTCGTTTGAAAGGTGAACTTCCAGAAGGTGCAACGGCAACCGATCTAGTCCTTACCGTTACAGAAACGTTGCGTAAATACGGCGTTGTAGACAAGTTTGTTGAGTTTTTTGGACCTGGCCTGAGCAACATGACGATTCCAGACAGGGCAACGATTGCCAACATGTCTCCGGAATATGGTGCAACCATGGGCTTCTTTCCCATCGATCAAGAAACCTTGGACTTTTTAACCAGAACAGGGCGCGATCCTGAGTTGGTTGAAATGGTCGGAAGATATACGAAGGCTCAAGGACTTTTCCGTACCGACGATACGCCTGAACCCGAATTTAAAGATGTGCTTGAGCTGGACCTATCGACCATTGTACCGAGTTTGTCAGGTCCAAAGCGTCCGCAAGACCGTATCGAGCTTCCTGCTATGCAAAAGGAATTCCATGATGCCCTTCGGCGCCCTGCCGGACCCCAAGGATTCGGTTTAACCGATGACCGTTTAAATAGTACGGGTTCGTTTTCAAAAAACGTTACGATGAAGCATGGAAACGTAGCTATTGCGGCCATTACTAGTTGTACAAATACGTCCAATCCTACAGTCATGATTGGTGCCGGACTGGTCGCCAAAAATGCTGTTGAAAGGGGATTAAAAGTGGCTCCGTTCGTCAAAACAAGCTTGGCCCCCGGCTCAAAAGTAGTCACTGAATATCTCGAAGCAGCGGGACTTTGGCCCTATTTAAATGCCATCGGTTTCAATTTGGTTGGATACGGATGTACAACATGTATAGGAAACTCAGGTCCTTTGCCTGAAGCGACCGCCAGTGCCATTAAAGAAGGCGATCTCATTGTAAGCGGTGTTTTATCTGGCAATCGGAATTTCGAAGGCCGTATCCACCAGATGGTTCAAGCCAATTTTCTTGCGTCTCCACCACTTGTCGTAGCATATGCCTTGGCAGGAACGGTCGACATTGATTTATCTAAAGATGCAATTGGACAGGACTCTGAGGGTCGTGATGTATTCTTGAGCGAAATTTGGCCAACATCCGCGGAAATAAGGGATTTGGTTAATAGATGCGTACGACCTGAAATGTTCAGAAAAGAATACGATGGAATTGAAGACTCCAACGAAATGTGGAACGCCATACAAATTCCAGAAGGTTCGATTTATGAATGGAACAGCACGTCTACCTACGTGCAAGAACCTCCATTTTTTATGAACCTTCAAGCGGAAACTCCATCCATAAAAAGGATAGAAGATGCCCGTGTCCTGATAAAAGTTGGAGATTCTATAACAACTGATCATATTTCTCCGGCTGGCGCGATAGCTCCCGACGGGCCCGCTGCTAAATACTTGCTAGACAACGAAGTACCCTACATTGAATTCAACTCGTTCGGCTCTAGGAGAGGAAATCACCAAGTGATGATGAGGGGCACGTTTGCCAACATTCGAATCAAAAATCATCTGGTACCAGGCATAGAAGGTGGGGTTACGCGTTATTTCCCAACGGATGAAACGCTTGATATTTATGACGCATCGATGAAATACCAAGAAAATGGTACCCCATTGGTGGTCCTGTCGGGCAAAGACTATGGAATGGGATCTAGTCGAGATTGGGCTGCAAAAGGCACGTTGTTGTTGGGCGCCAAGGCGGTCATTGCGGAAAGTTACGAGCGCATTCACAGATCGAACTTAATTGGAATGGGAGTTCTTCCCCTTCAATTTTTGCTAGGCCAAACTGCTGATTCGTTGGGGTTAGATGGCACCGAATCTTTCACCATTCCAGTAGACGATTCGGTAAAAGCTTTGAGCCAAATGAGCGTCACTGCGGTTCATCCAGAAGGAGGAATTACCGTATTTGACACCAATTGCCGACTGGATACCCCAGTTGAAGTCGAGTACTATCGGCATGGTGGGATCTTACACTTTGTCCTACGCGAGTTTCTTAATACGGCAAAAGAAAACGCCTAGTAACACTTTCGTTTAAGGAGTTTTGAGATGCTTCATTTAAGAAGCGGTCTACTTAACTTCTTCGATTAATATCAGCCCTGAGGCATCTGCGGGGAATGTGGCTTGTCCGAAGGACACTATAGACACATTCCCCGTGTATGCGTCACGGAGTACGGTGTCGTCGGGCCAAACTATAGACACATTGACCCTGGTTTTACCACTTGCGCCTACAACTACTACTACTTCGTCAGTGCCCAGCCCCCGCCTGACACCTCTATAAAACGTGTAGGGATCATCAGAAAGATTATCGTGACCTCCTTCAGCAATTGCCGGATGGGTAGCTCTAAAGGAGGCTATTTTTTTCCAATGTTGGAATAGATCTTCGTCGAAACTAGTCCAATTCATCTTGGATTTTGTCCGCTCCATTTCGTCTACCCCCGCCTCGCCTAGCTGCCGTCTAGATTCGTCACCGTAATAAACGACCACGGCTCCAGGAGATAGGATGAGCTGTGTGGCCGCATCTTTCAGTTTTTGAGCGCCTGCAGCACTGGGTCGATCAAACAGGCCCGTCTTCCCAGATGAGAAAAACGACAGTACATTGAAGGAACCATCCTTGTTTATAGACTCCGAATACGTAGAGAACTGTGCATCCACCCCTCCGTCCAAATCCTTTAGAAACGCGTAGTTGTAAACAGCGTCAAAACCCATTTGGAAATACTCTGACTTCTGCAAATCATGATTCAAGACATCGCCAGAGAGCCAAAAATCCGAGTCATCCAAACTCAATTCGCTGTGGACAGACTTCCACTCCTTGAGCGCTTTCGAACCCTGCTCCTTTAATCGCAAAATGGCATTGGGAGAGACGTTTTCAGGATTGTTAAGAACAAAACCATCAATTCCGTACAATCGAACCCATTCAGATAGCCACAATATTACGTGATTTACAGCTGTCTTTGTATACCCCGTTCGGCTAAAGAAAGCATCAATCATGGCCGTTTGCGACCTGATTTTTTCTTCTCCCCACTTCAATTTCAAAAAATCCGGGAGTCCCGTCACCTCCACATCGTCCCGGAGGTCCGGCTGCATATTTAGGCATTTGGACCATTCATCTGCACCGCAGGCTTCATAGCCAGGTAAATCCGCCAAAATCCACTCTGGACCCCACCACTTAGACCATGATTCGGTAGAATCAGTTATCGTAACCATTCGATCGTTATAGGACTGCCAACCGGATTTTGATGCCGGTCTCCAAGTTCTCCATTCGTCCGTTGTGATTCCGCCAAATCCAAAAGCAGCCATATCATTGAGTGTGGCGAAACCTACGCTATTGAGATTTACTTCCACCACTACCCTTAGGCCCTTTGCGTGGGCGGCGGCCATCATCATTTCAAACTCCTTTTCGTCGCCAAGGGCTAGATCAGGCAGGGTGTAATCAAGCGGCCATTGTCCATCGTATGCATATCGTTGAAACTCCCCAAAACCTCCTCCAATCCAACCGTGTACTTGCTCAATAGGCGTCGAGATAAGCAAAGCGTTGATTCCAAGATCATTGAAGTACCCGTCTTCAATCCAGCCAGTAAGCCCCAAGAAGTCTCCACCAAGAAAATGTCCGGTAGAATCCACATCGTATGCGTTTCCTAGTCCATCAAGTCCGCGACCGTATGATGAATCATTCTGGAGATCACCGTTCGAAAAACGATCCGTAATTAGGTGGTAGATCGTTGCTTGATCCCAGGAAAAATCAACGGATTGGGCCTTTGCGCTTACCGCTGCCATAGACAGCAGCAAGAAAACGCACAGAACAGCCAGGCGGCTTACATTCATGAGGTAAAATTTGAGTCAAATGATCTACAAAATCATCACAAGGTACGTCATTCCGATGATTGCTTTTCCGACAGCATTCAAATTTACCTGTATCGAATTATTTTCTAATGGCTACCACCACCAAAGCACTCAATTAACAAAACAACTCTTCTGAAGTCTTCCTATGCCACCGCTCGACGAGATACTTTGTGGATGCCGCTTTTGTTGACGTGACCAACATACTTTCCTATTACCCGAACCTCTTCGAATACGTCAGGGCGAACATGTATATCGTCATATTCTTTATTTGCTGCTTCCAATCGGAGCCCCTTTTCATCATAAAACACCTTTTTCAAGGTAGTTTCTCCATTATAAAGGATAGCTCCTATTCCGCCATTGGGAATGTCATCATCCATTAGAAGCACATAATCCCCATCATGTATATCGACGCCTATCATAGAACTACCGGACACTCGAATAGCAAAAATCCGATCGATGTTTGGAAATAGAGTTTCCAATGTGATCGTACCCAGGTTTTCTTCGACGGCTTCCTGAAGTTTTCCAGCGGTTATAATTCCTTGGACTGGAATACCGACCACCATTGAATCTGGTTCAATTTCTTCCGGAAATAAGAATCCTTCTTGATGTTTCAAGAGAAATCCCTTCCGGTGCAGCGCCTGAAGATTTTGAGTGACGCTGTTAGGAGATCGAAATCCAAAATAATCTGATATCTCCCTGTACGTTGGCCAAACACCTTCTTCGCCCACGTATGACTTCAGATATTGCAGAAAAGTATCCTGTTTCCCAGTTAAACCTCGACGTCCCATGATTTTGCACCATTAAACCAAGAATAAGTTATAGCACTTCACTCTACTGCTACATGTGTAACACATATATTACACATTCCTTGTTATGGTGTCAAGGCCTTCCGTTAAAAAGATCACCGGGCTAGTTGGGCGAATACTTTAGAGCTTCGATTGGGATATGCATCTTCCACGTGGAATTTCAAATATGCAGTTACCATATTATTTACTTCAGTCGTTATTTGAGGAGTTAATTCCATCCGCACAATATCCGATAATTGAGCTCGAGCCAACACTGCAAAGGCACGCAGCGCAGATCTTGAGGCATTAAAGGGGAAATAACCTTCACCGGAATGAGTGGAAATCTCTCCCGTTTTAAGATTTAATACCCCCGTCTCGGACTCCATGGATTTAATCAAATCGCCGTCAAATGCAGGGCCAAATCCGAGGGCAGTAGCCAATCGAAGTTGGTAAAATGGCCAAATATTGCCAGTACGAGCAGGTGCATTTTCTAGAGCTGTCAAACTTCCGGCCAATAGGGAGAATATTTCGGGCTGTTCTTCGTCTGATTGCAAAAGTGAGGAGGTTAGTTCAATTATTCTCAAACCTGTTTCGATCCGCTCCAATGACCCGCGAAGCGCATCATGTGTATAGACATGCGATGCTTCACTAATTATTTGAAGGTCTCTTCCAACTTTGAAATAGAGAACGACATTAATGTGTGCTAGAGGTTCTAACGTTGATCCGAATCGACTTTTACCCGACCGAGCGCCTTTTGCCATGACGCCAATTTTTCCCCGTTCTCGTGTAAATAGCGTCACTATTCGACTCGTCTCACCATAATCAATAGACCTCAGTACGATGGCATCAGTGTGAACTATTGTGGCAGGTCTGGGCATGGGAGCATTTGAATGATGTCAAGAGGTTACGGGCTGCGCAGATGTGTGTCAACGATAAACCAGATTTACATACCCAATCGAAACGCGGACGCTCGAAATGAAATGGAAGTTTTGGATTCAAGAAAAATTGTATTGCACTTCGCAAGAAGCAACGGCAATCGTTGTCCTAGTGGGTATTGTAATCATTGCCCACAGTATTCGGATCGTAAGGGCCAATATGCTGCCATTCGACGACGCGTACTACGCCGAGACCGACAGCCTATTCAAGCTACTCTCCGCCCGAGCCGACTCTTTGGATGCGGTGGACACCCTATTTACCGGATTTGACTATTCGCAGATTTCTAAGGCAGTCACTGAGAACGAAGCAGATGCCGCAAACAGCCTAACTGAAACAAACAGCCTTAGTGGGACTGCGCAAACGGCTTCCCCATTTTACCAATTAAATAGCGATGACAAGTACAAAGACGTTGAACTCTGGGTGGTAAAGGACACGCTGGAAAAACCAATCGTTCAATTTCCGCTAAACATTAACGTTGCCTCTGAAAAGGAGCTCCAAGCACTGCCTCGAATTGGTCCCAGTATGGCCAAAAGAATCATCGCCTATCGGTCCTTACATCCTTTCGAAAAGGTTCGAGATCTATTATCGGTGCGAGGTATTGGACCAAAAACTATGGATCAAATAGAGCCCTTCGTCACCGTCTCCGATTCAACGAACGTTTCTGCCGAATCATCCGTTTTTTCAGGGTCAGATCTGCCGCCATCCTTATGATCTTTGACGGACTCGTTCCACCGCTCCGCAACCTGTTCTTCTTTTAAAAGGAATTTCCACACCGGCACCAATAAAAGAGCAGCAAGGCCGAAAAAGCCTACGATGGTTACTACAATAACGAGCCAAAATTCTTTCATGTTTTTTCCATGACGTGCTGCACTTCCTGACGCGCGGCCATAAAGACGAACGCTGATATCAACGGCAACGTCCACAACCCGTTAAAAAGACCATAAACGCCAAAAACCAACGCCAATCCTTGGCCAACTAAACTGGCAATGTGCGTTGCAAGTCGATAATCCATTTGGGAGGCTAGTGCGGCTCTTAACACCCGTCCCCCATCCATGGGGAAGGCCGGTATCATGTTGAAAGCAACCAGACTGAGGTTAATCCACATCAACATTGAAATGATGTTCGCCTGTGGTTGAAACGAAGACGCAGCGGACAATGTCGTTCCCAAGGCAGTTCCGAGTACATACAAAACGGCTGCAATCGCCAGATTTACCGCAGGACCAGCTATCGCGATTAAAAATTCTTGCTTGGGTTCTCTCGGCATTCTGGCCAATCTTGCCATTCCTCCAATCGGGTACATAACGATGTCGATTGTTGGAATTCCGAACTCCCTGGCCATAAATGCGTGTCCCAATTCGTGCAAAACCACACAAGCGAACACGGACAAAATGAGACCTACTCCAGCTAGTGCTGCAATCACGGTAAGTCCTTGGTAGACATAAAATCCAAAGATCCCTGCCATCATTCCTAAAAACGTCCAGTGGACGAATAAATCAATCCCGCTTACGGAGCCGAACCTAATAGTTTTTTTCATTTTTGTTCTTTGGGTACCCAGTGATTACCGCATGGCCATAAGCCTTTCGACTCGTAACTCGGTAGACGGGTGGGTGGAAAACAGGTTTCGTATTCCAGTCATTGCACCAGAGAATGGATTAATAATAAACATATGGGCGGTCGAAGGATTTGCATTCATAGGAATGCGCTCTGCGGATTGTTGAAGTCGCTGCAAGGCAGATGCTAGAGCCTTGGGTTTACCACAAATAAGGGCTCCTTCTAGGTCGGCAGCAAATTCCCTGGAACGCGAAATAGCCATTTGAATCAACATCGCGGCCAGAGGTGCTAAAATCAACATAAGGAGGGAGTTGATCATATTGCCGCGATCTCTATTTCCTCCAAAAAACAACCCGAATCGAGCAAGTAACGTGATGGCGGCCGCAACAGTTGCTGCTATCGAACTCGTCAGGATATCACGATGTTTGATGTGTGCCAATTCATGCGAAATAACTCCTTCAAGTTCATCTTTAGACAATAGGCTTACAATTCCGCTAGTAACGGCAACTGCTGCATGATCTGGATTACGACCAGTGGCAAATGCATTGGGTTGATCAGACGGAATCACATAAACTCGAGGCATGGGAAGACCAGCTTTTTGCCTCAAAACATCTATTAATTGCACTAATTCCGGCGCTTCTTCTTCAGAAACCTCTCGGGCTTTGTACATCTTCAATACGATGGATGCACTAAACCAATAACTACCGAAATTGATAGCTACGGCCACGGAAAAAGCCAAGACCATTCCGGAATTTCCGCCAATGGCGCCCCCTAGAAGTCCAAAAAGGACCATCAAAGCCGCCATCAAAGCGGCCGTTTTCATTGCATTCATAATCATTCAAAGAAAAATGTCATTCCGTGGCGCCAAGGTTTCCAGGGTCTCCAGGGTTTCCAGGGTCTCCAGGGTTTGCAGGGTCTCCAGGGTTTCCAAGGTTTCCAGGGTCTTCAGGGTTTCCAGGGTTTCCAGGGTCTTCACACCCTTGCCCCATGAACACCATGGAAGACACGTGTTAGCCAAGCAATTGCGAAACTACTAAGACGTCATACAAAGCATGCGTCCA
>ERZ890510.1102-NODE-1102-length-18794-cov-7.648647_pt1 | contig 18794 bp, 17 predicted proteins | sample MGYA00521265_ERZ890510 | MGnify/ENA primary metagenome ERZ890510 (study PRJEB32303, sample SAMEA104408624) | aquatic metagenome | biome: Brackish water; feature: Chemocline; material: water | place: Baltic Sea | collected 2014-10-26T21:54:00 | depth 110 m ...
ACATCAATTTATCGACATTGATAATCCGGTCTAGGGAATTTTCTTCGGAAGCAGTAGCTGTGCAGAGCTTGGCTGTTGCTTCTGTCAATGCGGCTAACAGTTTTAGATTATAGCTTCGGTCTGCATCAGTTTTATGACTTGTTGCAGACAATCTTCAACAGATAGCCTGGCTGTGTCTAATTCCAGATGAGCAACTTCGGGTGCGCTATAGGGAAACGATAATCCAGGAATGTCCGGGGACTCCAGGCGGTCAGCGGCTGCATACAAGCCACTTGGATCGCGTTGTCTGCACACTTCCATTGGCGGGTTTAAATACACAATATAACAATTGTCTTTGCCTATGACGCTTAAGGCGTGCTCTCGCGAATCGCTATTCGGCGCCACGAAGGATGCACAGCAGATAATCCCGGAATCGTTTAGAAAGCGTGCAATATGTGCACTACGTCTTAAGTTTTCTGCTCGTCCCTCTGCGTCATGTGGCAGGTCTTTGCTTATCCCCAGACGCATGGTCTTGCCGTCAAGCACGGTGCTTACCCTGCCCCGATCGAACAATTTTCTTTCGAGGCCATGGGCGAGAGTAGATTTACCCGAACCCGAGACGCCTATAAACATTATTGTTACAGGCTTTTGCCCGTAACGTGCGGCGCGTTCTTCCTTGCTAACGATTATATTGCTTGGTTCTGTGCGGGGCTGTTGAGCTTGCTGTTCGCAGTTAATCATTCCTGCGCCAACGGTTACGTTGCTTAGTCGATCAATAATAATGAAATTACCCATCGATCTATTATCTTTGTAACTGTCGAAACAAACAATTTCGTCGAGCTCAACTTCGGCCAGACCTATTTCATTGAGTTCCAGTCCCGGCGCGGGGACTTCGAGTAGAGTGTTTACGTCGATGCGATTGCGGACGGTTTTTACCCTGCCACTTGCCGTCTTGCTGCCGAGTTTGAAATCGAACAATTTTCCTGGCAACAGTGGGCTGTCCGCCATCCATACAATGATGGCTTCAAAGTTGTCTGCCATTGCAGGTATATTTTCAGGGTGAACAAGCACATCGCCGCGACTGACATCGATTTCATCTTCGAGGGTTAAGGTAATGGCCATTGCTGCATGGGCCAACTCCAGTTCTTCATCAAAAGTAACAATGGATTTGATTCGACTGGTTTTCTTTGAGGGTAATACGATGATTTCGTCACCCTTGCGCACCACGCCCGAAGCGACAGTGCCACAGAATCCTCTAAAATTTAGATTAGGTCGGTTGACGTATTGAACCGGAAAACGGAAATCCGAATAATTTCTGTCGGCCGAGATCTCAACGGTTTCCAGGATTGACATAAGTGGCTTGCCCTCATACCAGGGCATTTGCGTGCTTGCATTAACAACATTGTCGCCGTCGAGGGCCGACATAGGAATAAAGTGGAAATCGGCCGGCTCGAGTTTTTCGGAAAACTTGATGTAATCGTTTTTAATTTCTTCGAACACGCTCTCTTTATATTCTACTAAATCCATTTTGTTAATGGCGACGATGATATGTTTTATGCCGAGCAAGGACGCGATAAAGCTGTGGCGTCTTGTCTGAACCTGTACGCCATGCCTGGCGTCTATCAATATGATCGCCAGATCGCAGGTTGAAGCGCCGGTGGCCATGTTTCTCGTATACTGCTCGTGACCCGGGGTATCGGCGATAATAAATTTTCGTCTTGCGGTGGAGAAATAGCGGTATGCCACATCGATGGTTATGCCTTGTTCTCGCTCCGCCTGTAGACCGTCAACCAGCAGCGCTAAGTCTATTTTTCCGCCGGTTGTTCCTGACTTGACGCTGTCTGCCTCAATAGCGGCCAATTGATCTTCGTAGATCATCTTGGAATCATGTAAAAGCCTGCCAATAAGCGTGCTCTTGCCATCATCGACACTGCCGCAAGTCAATAGGCGCAATAGCTCCTTGCGTTCATGCTGTGCAAGATAGGCGTTGATATCAGTGCTGATTAATTCTGATTGATGTGACATCTAATTATAATTCTCGTGCATTAAATTGCGCTTATTTTTCCGGTGTTAAAAGTAGCCTTTGCGTTTTTTCTCTTCCATCGAACCGGCTGAATCGGAATCTATGAGTCTCCCCTGACGCTCCGAGCTGGTGGTTAGCAGCATTTCCTGAATAATTTCCGGCAAGGTTGTTGCGGTAGATTCGACGGCCCCGGTTAATGGATAGCAACCCAGCGTACGGAAGCGAACAGATTTGGTTTCAATTTTTTGCCCTTCTTCAATCGGCATCCGATCGTCATCGACCAGAATATCCACGCCTTCAATATTGACTACGGGTCGGGGCTTGGCGAAATACAGGGGCACGATATCGATATTACTTAAATAAATGTATTGCCAGATATCCAGTTCAGTCCAGTTTGAAAGCGGGAATACCCTGATGCTTTCACCCTTGTTGACTTTGCAGTTATAGATATTCCACAACTCCGGCCTTTGGTTCTTTGGATCCCAAACATGATTCTTATCCCGGAAAGAGAATACCCGCTCCTTGGCGCGAGATTTTTCTTCGTCCCGACGCGCGCCGCCAAATGCGGCATCGAATTTGTATTTGTTCAGCGCCTGTTTCAGCCCCTGGGTTTTCATGATGTCGGTATGCTTCTCGCTACCGTGGGTGAATGGTCCGATTCCGGCATCCACTCCCTCCTGGTTAATATGCACGATCATCTCGAGGCCGAGTTTTTTTATTTGTTGATCGCGGAATTCGATCATTTCTCGAAACTTCCACGTGGTATCGACATGCAGGAGGGGAAACGGGAGTTTGCCTGGGTAAAATGCTTTAAGCGCCAGATGCAACATTACGGCAGAGTCTTTGCCGATGGAATAGAGCATTACTGGCTTATCAAATTCCGCTGCAACTTCTCGAATTATGTGAATGCTTTCTGCTTCGAGTTGTTTTAGGTGGGTTAAGTTGTATTCTGACATGTTATTACATCACTTTTGCCGAAGGCTAAGTCAATTGTAGACTTTGTTGGATTGGATTGACCGGAGCCGAGAGCTGTTAATTGGCCTGCGTTGGGGTGTCTTCATCGATCATCAGTTTCGATTTTCTCAGCCCAAAGTCTTCTGACAGAGCACCCTTCTGACCTGGGGTTTGTTTCGTCGCGTAATCTTTAGGTGGTATCAAGCCGTTATTGGTGGCTGTTTCGACATTGTTGTCAAATACGGCATCGGAACCTGCCGGGAGTAATTTGTTGGCAACGTCGTCGGAGCAAAGATCTTGCGCTCCGCTGGCGAGATGCTGGTACACCTCTTTGTAGCTCTCGGTCATATGCTGGAACAGATCGGCTGTCATGCTGAAATGATCACTGACATTGTCGCGATAGCTGCCGTGGCTCTCTTTTAAGTTGCGAATCTGATTTTCCAATTCCTGAACGCGAGACGGGCTGGCGTTTAATCGGCTGGCGAAAATCACTCCCAGCACAATCCCCACGGCCAGACACGCAATTGCTGTTAACCAAATCATTAGCGTTAATGCCTCTTTTCCATTCTCTCAATTAGCGGCTTAATATCTTGCCAGTTGTCAGCACAGGCAGGGCCAAAGTATACCTTAATTGCCTGCGATCTTTTAGCAAACTTTGTTAGCGATCACGCTGCAGGGATTGATGTTTGGCGTATTAATGCCGATTAGTGGTTGTCATCCATGCAGATAGCCTAGAATATGTTTGCTTTTCGCGGCCTGGAAATTTCTCCGGCCTGAGAAGTTGTAGTAATTGAATCTGCTGTAACGATGAATTTTTCACAACCCTGAATTTTGATCACTATGAATCCACAGCAGCGCTACGATCAAGATTTGCAGAACAAGCTGATTATTGCCGATGAAGCCCAGTTGCGAGTGGTATCTAGCCTGCAAGCGCTATTCGATGGGTTGCTATCCCGCGAGCAGGAAAGCAGATCCTTGATCTCTCGACTGCAGCGATGGCGACGGGGGTGGGCAGATTCGGGTGAATCCAGGGCTGTAATTCAGGGTTTGTATCTATGGGGGGGTGTAGGCAGAGGGAAAACGTATCTGATGGATTTGTTTTATGACTGCCTGCCGCTGGAGAAAAAGCAGCGGACCCATTTTCATCGCTTCATGCAGCGGGTGCACAGAGATCTGGGGCGCTTGCAAGGGGAGAAAAATCCGCTGGAACGGGTTGCCGATAAAATAGCGGATGAGGCGAAAGTGCTCTGTTTCGATGAATTTTTCGTACAGGACATTGCTGATGCCATGATTCTTGCGGGCTTGCTGGATGCTCTGATGCGACGCCAGGTCGTTTTGGTGGCCACGTCAAATATTGCGCCAGACAGGCTTTATGAAAACGGTCTTCAAAGAGATCGTTTTCTACCGTCAATCGAGTTGATAAAGCGCCATACCCAGCTGATCGAAATTCAAACCGGTGTGGATTATCGTTTGCGCAGTTTGAGCCAGGCCACTCTCTACCATTGCCCTATAGTAGAAACAACGGAGCAGCGGCTATTAAGCTGTTTCCGTGACCTGACGCCGGACAAAACAGAAATCAGGGAAGGGGGATTTATCGAGCTGCTCGAAAGGAAACTGCAAACCCGTTATTGCGCGGACGATGTGGTCTGGTTCGAGTTTGAGCATTTATGTGAGGGGCCACGCAGTGCTTTTGACTATGTGGAGTTGGCCAAGATGTACCACGCTGTGTTGTTAAGCGCTGTGCCTCAGCTTGACGAGACGCGTAACGATAGCGCGCGGCGCTTCATTAGCCTGGTAGATGAACTTTACGACCGCCGGGTAAAACTCATTATAGCCGCCGATGCCCCGATTCAGACTTTATATCAAGGACAGCAACTGGGTTTTGAGTTTGAGCGAACTCGCTCCAGGTTATGGGAAATGCAATCGCAGGAATATCTGGGTTATCAGCACCGGGCCTAGGCCTGGATCCAGAGCTTTGCGGTTTTTTGCGCGGCGACTTATTAGAGTCTACTCATTATTGCTGAAATTGGCGTATTTTCTGGCTGCCGATTAATCTGGATTTGATGCTGGAATTCGCTTGAATATTTGACATTGCTCCGGTAGTATTCGCGCTCCTTAAAGCAAAGCCTATCGAAAGACAGATGAAGACATATAGCGCAAAACCCCACGAAATTGATCAGAACTGGCTGCTTGTAGATGCAGACGGCCAAACACTGGGCCGCATGGCTACAGCAATAGCCACTCGCTTGCGTGGCAAACACAAGCCGGAATTCACGCCTCACGTTGATACGGGCGATTTTATTGTCGTAATCAACGCTGACAAGGTAAAAGTAACCGGCAAGAAAGCAACGGATAAAATTTATTACGCTCACTCCGGGTTTCCGGGAGGCTTGAAGCAGATCTCTTTCGAGAAATTGCAAGAAAAAGCGCCTGAGCGAGTGATTCAATTAGCGGTTAAAGGGATGCTTCCCAAGAACCCCTTGGGGCGAGCAATGTTTAAGAAACTCAAGGTCTATGCTGGAGCCGAGCATCCTCATAGCGCCCAGCAACCACAGACAGTTCAACTATAAAGAGGTTAGCTTAAGCAATGTCTACCACGCAATATTATGGCACTGGCCGACGCAAGACATCGACAGCCAGAGTCTATTTGACCAATGGAAGCGGTGCTATTACCGTGAATAGCCGGCCTTTGGATGGTTATTTTGGCCGCGAAGTAGCGCGTATGATCGTTAAACAGCCACTTGAATTGGTTGAAATGGTTGAGAAGTTTGATATTAAGGTCACGGTTCGTGGCGGCGGCAGCTTCGGTCAAGCTGGTGCGATCAGGCATGGAATTACGCGCGCCCTGATGGTCTATGACGGGGAACTGAGGCCTGCGCTTAGAAAGGCTGGTTTTGTAACCCGTGATGCGCGTGAAGTAGAGCGTAAAAAGGTTGGATTGCGCAAAGCTCGCAAGAAGCCACAGTTTTCCAAGCGATAAAAGATTTGATTTTGAAAAACGCCGACTCCGGTTTCGAGTTCGGCGTTTTTTTTGTCCGTGGAAAAATATTTATTTCTTTTTATTTTCAATGCGATACATCATATTTAGAGGGAGCCCCCACTTGAATAAAAGCGCAAAATTGACTAACATTCACGCGCTTTGCTGAGCTGACAAGGCAGCATCGCTCAACCTCGCGATCTATCCCGCCACAGAGGGGGGATAATTCAAATGACAAACTTGTTCTCAAGGAGAAAGTTACGGTGACTGACGACAGTACTAATGCTGGCCGTAGACGGTTTTTAGTGGGGTCAACTTCGGTTGTGGGAGCTGCCGGAGTTGTTGGGGCCGCAGTCCCTTTTATCGGGTCCTGGAATCCGAGCGCAAAGGCACGAGCTGCCGGCGCCCCTGTTCGAATTGATATTAGTAGACTGCAAGTAGGTGAGATGCTCGGGCCAATACCTGCCTGGCGTGGTCGACCTATCTTTGTCGTCAAGCGCTCTGAAGAACTGCTTAGCGCGCTTAATGAAGACCTGGATAGACTGACGGATCCAGATTCCAAAGAGCCAGAACAGCCTGACTACGCGCAAAATGCGACCCGTTCCCGGACTCCGGATCTGCTGGTTCTGGTGGGTCTTTGTCCGCATTTATTTTGCTCGCCAACACCGCATATTGAATTGAGGGCACAGCCGTTTGATGCAGAATGGCGCGGTGGCTTCTTTTGTCCTTGTCACGGGTCCCGGTTTGATCTCGCGGGTCGTGTTTACAGTGGCTCGCCGTCTTCTCGAAATATGGAAGTTCCGCCTTACTCGTTCGAGGGCGATGATGTGCTGGTGATTGGTATTGATGAGGAGACTGCGGCATGAGCGATACAGATAGCGGTATGAATGATACAAGTAAACCGGGTCGCTTTATTTCCGGCCTGATCGGTCTGCGTGACTGGACTGATGCCAGGTTGCCTATTATGACGGCCTGGAAAAAGCACATGAGCGAATACTACGCTCCGAAGAATTTTAATTTTTGGTATTACTTCGGCGTTCTTTCTCTGGTTGTTTTAGTGCTGCAGTTACTTACCGGTGTCTGGTTGACCATGAATTACACGCCGAGTTCTGAGGCCGCGTTCGCCTCTGTTGAGTACATCATGCGGGATGTCGAGTGGGGCTGGTTGCTAAGATATTTGCATTCAACCGGAGCTTCGGCGTTCTTCTTCGTAGTCTATGTGCATATGTTTCGTGGCTTGATGTACGGTTCCTATCAAAAACCTCGGGAGTTAATCTGGGTTTTCGGTATGGCAATCTATCTTATTCTGATGATGGAAGGTTTCATGGGTTACGTGCTGCCTTGGGGACAAATGTCCTACTGGGGTGCGAACGTGATTGTTTCACTGGCCGGGGCGATTCCTGTCATCGGCGATGACTTATTGGTCTGGGTGCGAGGCGACTACCTGATTTCTGGCGCGACGCTGAACAGATTCTTTGCCCTGCACGTGGTCGCCATGCCGATTGTGTTGCTGGCTCTTGTGGTTATGCATTTGCTTGCCCTGCATGAAGTCGGTTCCAACAACCCTGATGGTATAGAGATCAAGAAGCACAAAGGACCTAATGGCATTCCGCTCGATGGCGTTCCATTTCACCCGTATTACACGATTTACCATGATCTTCCCGGTATCGTGCTGTTCTTGTTTGTTTTCTGTGCGATTGTTTTCTTCGCTCCAGAGATGGGTGGTTATTTTCTTGAGGTCGCTAACTTTCAGGAAGCGAATTCTCTGAAAACACCGGAGCATGTGCCGCCGGTTTGGTATTACACCCCGTTCTATTCGATGTTGCGTGCGGTGACTTATCCGCTGTTTGGCATCGATGCCAAATTCTGGGGCATGTTGGTGATGTTTGGCGCCATTGCTGTTTTATTTGTACTGCCCTGGCTGGACAAGAGTCCGGTGAAGTCCATGCGCTACAAGGGCTGGTTTAGCCGTATCGCACTGTTATTGTTCCTAATGAGCTTCCTGGTGCTTGGGGTTCTGGGGACGCAGTCTGTGAGTCCGGCGAAGACTCTGATGGCGCAGTTAATGACATTCATCTACTTTTCTTATTTTTTCGCCATGCCGTGGTACACGCGAAAAGAGCAAACTACTCAGCCGCCTGAGCGAGTGACGGGCCGCTTTATCAGCTACCCGCAATTGCTGGGAAGCATCTTGTTATTGATTCTGCTGGTAGTGTTACCGTTGATGCTGGTCTCGGAAGAGGCAGAAGGCTCAGAGGCGAATCTTGAGCTTGCGCATGTTCAGACCAGTTTTGATGACAAGGCGCCATTGCAGCGTGGCTTCAAGACTTACATAAATTATTGCTCCAGCTGTCATGAGCTTGGCTATGCACGTTATGCGCGTACGGCCGATGATCTGGAGATTCCCTACGAGTTGGTAGTGGAAAACTTGATCTTCGATGATTCTTTAATCGGGGATTTGATCACTAATTCAATGTCCAAGGATGATGCCGAGGCCTGGTTTGGGGCCGCCCCTCCGGACTTGACGCTTATTGGTCGGGTGCGCAGTGCCGATTGGCTGTATACCTATCTGAAATCATTCTACGCGGATGATACGAAAAAATTTGGAACCAATAATAAATTATTTGCCAACGTCGCTATGCCGAATGTGCTACACGAACTGCAGGGTGACGTGACATGCGAGGCTCACGGCGAAGAAGATGCAAGCCATTGTGAGCTCAGTCATGTAGCAGGGACCGGATCGCTTAGTGCAGAAGAGTTCGATACGACGGTAGCCGAATTGGTGAATTTTCTCTACTACGTTGGCGAGCCAATTAGAGCCAGACGGCAAGAGATTGGCATCTGGGTTTTACTATTACTTGGTGTTCTTTATGTTCTCACTGTTTTGTTGGGCCGTGAATTTAGAAAGGATTACCACTAATAAGCTTTAGCCTGAAGTTTTAATAAAAACATACTGTCAGCATAACAACGAATAACTAAATGTTCGATTAGAGGAATTAATATGGGCGTGGTAGCGAAAAGGTCTTCCATGACGTTTTATTCGGATGGCACGAGTCATTATAGCCATCGGGTTAGGATCGTTCTCGCAGAAAAGGGCGTTACAGTAGAAACTATTGATGTGGATCCGGAGAGCAAACCGGAAGATCTGGCATCTTTGAATCCATACAATACCCTGCCAACGCTAGTCGATCGTGACTTGGTCTTGTATGAAGCGGATATCATGATGGAGTATCTCGATGAGCGATTCCCCCATCCTCCGTTGTTCCCGGTCTATCCTGTCGCCAGGGCACAAAGCAGGCTTTGGATATACCGTATTAAACAAGATTGGTGCGAAAAAGTGGATGCGATTATGAATGCATCTGGAACTCCAGCCCAATTGGATAAGGCGCGGAAAGAACTGCGCGAAAGTTTAATCTCTATTGCACCAATTTTTGGTGAAAAACCATTTTTCATGAGCGACGAATTTACAATTGTTGATTGTTGCGTAACTCCCATATTATGGCGTCTTCCGGTCATGGGGATCGAGATTCCAAAGAACAAGACAACGAAGCCATTGCTCGAATACAGAGATCGTTTATTTGAAAGGGATTCAGTATTGGCGAGTTTTTCCGAGCAAGAAAAAGAAATGATTTGATAGTGACACGCAATATGCTGCGAGCGGGATCACGACTATGACTTCGAGCCGACCATATATTGTTAGGGCGCTCTATGATTGGATTTTAGAGAATGACTGTACGCCGTATATCGTAGTTAACGCTTTTGAGGATGGTGTGGAAGTTCCTCAGCAACATGTAAAAGACGGGCAGATAATACTCAATATCGCTCCCTCGGCTGTGCAGGATTTATTTATTCGAGATGAGGCTGTTGAGTTTGATGGCCGTTTTGCCGGTATACCTAAACGTGTGTTTGTTCCTATTTCTTCGGTAATGGGGATTTATGCGAAAGAGAACGGGCAGGGGATGATCTTTGATGCCGATGGTCGTACGCCACGACCACCAAGTCCATCCGGCACTGACAATTCCAGTAAATCAGCGGGGTCCGCATCGCAGCTGTCAAGCCCGAAGAAGAAACCGGCGCTTCGAGTAGTGAAGTAAGACGGTATTTCAGGCTTCAATCTAATTGATGTATTCGAATACCTTAACGACCCGGGTAACTCCGGATACATTCCGCGCCAGATTGGCCGCGTAATCTCCATCTGCTTGACTGATTAAGCCCATCAGATAAATTGAGCCATTCTCGGCTATCACTTTAACTTGAGATGATGGCACTTTGCTGTTTGCGAACATGAGAGTACGTACCTTGGTTGCAATCCAGGTGTCGTTGCTGCGTGCTAGCAGACCGGCTTTTCCAGCGACCTCAAGTTCATTGTGAATTCGTTTGATCTTTGTACTGGCCTGGCTTGCGATTTGGGTGGCTCGTGCCTTTAGCTGATCTGACCCTACCTGCCCTACTAGCAATACTACGCCATTATGACTTATCACGTTGAAATCGGCCTGTTGAAATGCAGGCTCTTGAGATTTCATATTCACAATTATTTTAGTTTCTATAGACTGATCTTCAATCACAGCACCGGTCGTGCGTTCGGTTGGGTCTTCTGAAATACCTTGTTCGCCTGTGGTTTTCACAAGAATTGTAGTGCAGGAAGAAGTAAGCAAAATAAGCAGGATAAGTAAGACTTTTTGAAAATTCACAGGGTATCTCCTCCGAATAGTTGAGTATCGATAAAGTCACAAAGACAGTGAATGACGACCAGATGAACTTCTTGTATGCGTGCAGTTCTATCCGATGGTACGCGGATTTCAATGTCCTGATCGGATAACAAGTTAGCTATAGAGCCGCCATCGTTACCGGTCATGGCGACAATAATCATTTGCCTTTCATGCCCGGCTTTAATCGCTTCGACGACATTTTCCGAATTGCCACTGGTTGAGATGGCCAGCAATATGTCGCCAGCTTGACCGAGCGCACTAACTTGTTTTGAAAATATTTCATTGTAGTTATAGTCGTTTGCGATCGCTGTTATTGTGGAGCTGTCGGCCGTTAAGGCGATCGCTGGCAATCCCGGCCGCTCTTTTTCGAAGCGATTGAGTAGCTCGGCGGAGAAGTGCTGAGCATCACCAGCCGACCCGCCATTTCCGCAACATAATATTTTTCGGTTGGTGAGCAAACTTTGCACCATAGCCTCGCCAGCTCTGTGAATCGGAGCTGGCAATTCCTCGGCCGATTGTTGCTTGACCGCAATGCTATCGCGAAAATGACTGCTGATTCGATCTAGTAATTCCATCCAATGAGTTCTCGTGAAAAAGTAGTAGAGTGTTCGAATAATTCTATAATATCGGCCAATATATACCGCTGTTTAAGCCAATCTCGTGCTTCTTTTGGCTACTGACCAGTAGACTGATAATTTACCAGTAAAGTTTCAAAAGAATGCATTTGCTATCCAGTCAAACCGGAGTCTGCAAGATCCAGGTAATGGCGATATGCCAACAACGTCAAATCGACACATTAAATGCTGGAATTCAGGGTTCTCCAGCAGGAAGTAGGCGGCACTGCTGCGAATTTTTTGTTGCTTGCTTCGCCCTATTGTCTCTACGGCAGTCCCGAATGATTGCCGGCTTCGGTAGCGAACCTCAACAAATACCAATTGCTGCTGATTATCGATCATCACCAGATCAATCTCACCACGGCGACATTGGTAGTTGCTCTGGATAAGTTTCAAGCCCTTTTTGTTTAAATAAGCGGCCGCGTGCGACTCCTGCTTTTTGCCGAACAGGCGGTTGTTCTGATTTTTTTCAGTGTTGACGATGCTCACATCCTTGTGGCCGAAACCTGATGTACTTAATAGTTCAGTCAGAGTCGTTGCTGGAGCTTTCTGCTTCTGTAGCTATCCCATTGACAAAACGGGCAACATCCAGATTGCGATGTATGATCCCGTTTTCGCTCATGCTCAGGGTGCCGGTGGCTCCCTGCAAGCTATCGATTTCCTTGTCTGCGAATTGTCGTAGTCGAGCATATAAGCGAAAACTATCGATACCCATGGCCCGCAACCGTTGCAATGTGCCTTGGACGGGGCGCAGGTTCGAAGTGATTTCGGTCTTTAATGGATCGCTTGAGTTTAATACCCATGGCTCGGTAGTGAACACAATACCATTCAGATCCTGATTTGTGCTTTGATTATTCAGGCCGTCATATATTGACGCCGTGGCATACACCGGAATGTCCCCGGCAAAGTAAAACGCGAGAGTCGGTTTGATTTGCCGGCCCTGTCCTGGATTGGCAATCAGGAAAATAAAGTCGATATCATTGCGCCGGCGAGGGGTAAATTCCATGTTGGTTCGTGGCAACAAATCCAGCAAGCTATCGGCTCTTGCTTCGCTTGAGTCGATGGCCATGACTCTTTTAATGACGTCTGAATAGTCGTTTTCTCCACTGAATGTTGATCGTGATACCAGTCTGCCGCCCTTGTTCAACCAGATTTCTGCGAATGTATTTTGCAGGCGCAGATAATTATCCGCCTGAGGGGTAATGATGGCCGCATTTCTGTGGCCTGCGTTCCAGGCAAGGGTGGCCGCTTGCTGAATTTCATCTTCGGTAGCGAGTCCGAATTGCACTAGATTGGACGAATTTGTGCTGGCCTCATCGGCATAATTAAGCGCGAGTGTTGGAATTGGAAGGTCGTCCAGTTGTTGCAGTTGATTGACCAAATATTTATCGAGGGGCCCGATAATCAAATCAGCACCACTGGCAACCGCTTCGTCGTAAATTGGATAGATGGAAGTGGCGTCACTACTGTCATAAACTGAGATACGTGGTACCTCTCGGGAAACACCCAGAGCCTGATAGTAGGCACTCAAGAATCCTTCCTGGATAGCATTACCAATAGCATTCTGTAGCGGCAAGATCAGTGCTATATGTCGGGGCCTTTGTTCCCATGTTTGCTGCAGCCTGCTCAGGCTTGAGGGGAGTTGATTAGAGGCTGAGTGCTGGCTCCAGATACGGCGCCATTGTGTAATAGAGTCTAGTTGACTCTTTATATTGTATTGTTCCGATCTGACGACACGAACCAGTTCGATCCATCCTCTTGCCTCGTAGCTATTGGTAGTCGAGGCAAAATCACCTAATGCTTCGTCACTCAGCTTGTTCAGGCTAGCCCATACCTGATCATGGACGGTTTGATTCGGGTTGGCTTGAGTCAGCTTGCTGACTTCGAGATAGGCGCTCGCGGCTTCTAGATAGCTTCCACTGTTTCGGTATGCATTTCCCAATTTAAGATAGTAGTCTTGTTGCAACTCAGGCTGGTCTGCAAATTGAATAACGATTTGTGCCCCGGCAGAGCCTGTCAGCCAGCGCAACGCGACATCGGGCTGCTGCTGCCGAAGAGCGATTTCAGCCTGGACTAAGGCGGCTCGAAGTTGTAGCTCGAGGGGCAAGTCGTCGAGATCGTTGATTTGTTGCGCTAGATTGCTGGCTCGAATCAGCATATCGGCATTTAACATCGCCTCCAATGCTTGAAGGGTAAGTGTCGTGGCGGCTGACCCAGAGCTACGGCTGGCACTGCTTAATAACGCATCGATGGCAGCTGTTACAGGATCAGTTTGTGGCTGTATTTCGACGGGTGCCACAGGTGCCGTGCCGCAAGCATAGAGGGCTAGCAACAGAAGCATCAGCGCCAGTCGCGAGAATGAGTTAAGTGGTAATTTCATCTTTCTGCTATTTGATTTGTCTGCTAAGTTGCGCTATTCAGCCAGGGGGCCCTAGAAGACTAATACAGTTAAGAATGGACAGCAATTTATTAAGGAAATCAGCGTGAAGTCCGAATGATAGCTGTTCAGAAAGCATAAGTGAGCGATACTCTTAAAATTCTCGCCGTTAGCACAAATAATTCAACAAAATCGGGCAAAGAGCAGTAAATGAGCGAATTGGGCATTCTCTATATCGTGGCGACACCAATCGGCAATCTCGATGATATTTCTCGTAGGGCAATCGACATCCTGAAGTCTGTACAGTTGATAGCGGCAGAAGATACCCGCCATAGTAAGAGGCTGATGCAAAGTATCCAGGTTGATACGCCATTGGTTTCTCATCATGACTTTTCAAGTGAGAGCGCCATCAGGAAGATCCTGAGCAAGCTTCAATCAGGGCAATCTATCGCGCTTATCTCCGATGCCGGTACACCCCTGATCTCTGATCCTGGTTATAAGCTGGTTCTCCTCGCCCGGCAGCAGGGTAGTGCGGTAATCCCTATTCCTGGCGCAAGCGCAATGACCGCGGCTCTGAGTGTGGCAGGCCTGCCTACGGATCGATTTGTATTTGAGGGGTTCTTATCCGGCAAAAGCGGCGCGCGACAGAAGCAGTTGCAAGCATTGGCAAGAGAGAAGCGCACCATTGTTATCTATGAATCTACCCATAGAATAATTGCCAGTTTAGAAGATATGCGCGACGTATTTGGCTCTCAGCGGCAGATTTTTATTGCGCGCGAACTGACCAAGCTGTTCGAATCCCATTTTTTGGGTAGCGCCGCTGACTGTGTCGCGTGGCTTGAGCAAGATAGTAATCATCAGAAGGGAGAGTTCGTTGTCATCGTGGCGGGCTGTGACGAGGAACAGGAAGAAGCGCGCAAGCAACAGCAAGCCTTGGAAATTGTAACGCTATTACGCGATGAGGTATCGATGAAAAAGGCGGTAGCTATTGCCAGTCAGATTACCGGAGCCAGAAAAAATCGACTCTATGAAGTTGCCTTGCAAACGGCCGAGCCTGACGAGACCTGAGGGGCTGGCTATGCATCATTTCATGACGCTTGTATCTTCGGGGAATCTCAATTAGGCTTCGTTCCGAGTCAGCTGGGCAATTGCTGCTTTTAGCTCTTTGTTTGTCGATTAACGACTAACGAGGAAATTAGCAGAGGAAAGTCCGGGCTCCATAGAGCAGGGTGCCAGGTAACGCCTGGGAGGCGCAAGCCTACGGCTAGTGCAACAGAAATTATACCGCCTATACTTTCGGGTGTAGGTAAGGGTGAAATGGTGCGGTAAGAGCGCACCGCGCGACTGGTAACAGTTCGTGGCAAGGTAAACCCCACCCGGAGCAAGGCCAAATAGGAATCTGTTAATGCTGCTCGCATTGGATTCGGGTAGGCCGCTAGAAGCCTGTGGTGACACAGGTTGCAGATGAATAATTGTCCTCGACAGAACCCGGCTTATAGGCTGGCTCACTTTTCAATTTCCCCGGCAAGGCAGGTAAGCTTGCCGGTCTCTTAATAATCTACATTAAATAAAAATGCTATTGAATTGTTATTGCTGAATTTATTTTTTCAGAAATGGGCAGTTATATGCGTGTTCCCTACTTTTAGCCGCAAGTTCGCGAACTTTCCTGATAGAAATCCCCTAAATAGTGCTTGCACTGGTGCTTTTGTGTCCTTATAGTGTCTCTTTGTGGCGAAAAGTGGAAAATATTGTTGAATTGTGGGATTTGATGGATTCAAGCCCGTAATAATATTTTTCAATAATAATGGGGATAACAAGTGTTTCGCGGCATTAATACAGTCAATCTCGATGCCAAAGGTCGCCTGGCCATGCCTGCGCGCTACCGTGAGCAATTGGGCAATCATTGCGCCGGGCAGTTGGTAGTTACTATCGACACCAATCACCGTTGTCTCCTGCTTTATCCGCTTTCCGAGTGGGAGCAAATAGAGCGCCAAATCGAATCCCTTTCCAGTTTTGATCCAATGTCTCAGCGCGTTAAGCATCTGCTTATCGGTCACGCCAATGATTTAGAGCTCGATGGCAGCGGAAGAATCCTGTTGCCGCAGGAATTGCGATTGTATGCCCAGTTGGAAAAACATGTGTGCCTGATCGGGCAGGGTAAGAAGTTGGAGATATGGAATCAGGACACCTGGAATCAGCAGCGAGACCAGTGGTTAACCGAATCGTCGAGCGAGGGAGAGTTGCCGGACAAATTGCGTTCACTAGCGCTTTAGGGTGGTTTGTAATGGCGGCTAAATCGTCTCACGAAACAGTGTTGTTGCATGAAGCCGTTGATGCCTTGGTGGTTAATAGCAGCGGGAACTATATTGATGCCACCTTTGGTCGCGGAGGCCACAGTCGAGCGATTCTTCAGCGCCTGGACAATGACGGCCAGCTGATAGTTTTTGACAAGGATCCAGAAGCAATAGCTGTAGCGCTAGAGCTGCAAAAAACCGAACCACGACTGAAGGTTGCGCACGCACCCTTTAGCCAAATTGAAGAATGGGTGAATGCCAAAGGGCTGTTTGGCGACATCGATGGCATTGTTTTTGATTTAGGTGTCTCTTCGCCGCAATTGGATGTGGCAGAGAGGGGGTTTAGTTTCTTGCGAGATGGTCCTTTGGATATGCGTATGGATCCAAGTAGTGGCTTAAGTGCAGCGGAATGGGTCAATTCGGCCGCAGAAAATGTTATCGCCGATGTGCTTTATCAATTCGGTGAGGAGCGGCATTCGCGACGGATGGCTAGACGCATAATACTTGAGCGCGCAGAAAAGCCGATTACCACCACCGGGGAATTGGCGGAAATTATTAAACAGGCAAATCCTGCCTGGGAGAGAGACAAGCATCCAGCAACAAGAGCCTTTCAGGGGATTCGACTATTCATAAACGATGAGTTGGGCGAGTTGGAAAAGGGTTTGGAGCAGGCTCTTGGTGTTTTGAAAATTGGAGGCAGATTGGTGGCCATAAGCTTTCATTCCCTGGAAGACCGGATAGTGAAGAGATTTATAGCCTTGCAGGCCAAGGGGGACAACTTTCCTCGAAATTTGCCCGTGTCACAGGACTTGCTAAATCCCAGGCTTAAAGCAATTGGAAAGCGCGTTAAGGCAAGCGCGATCGAAGTTGACAGAAATCCTCGCGCCCGAAGTGCGGTGATGCGTGTAGCGGAAAAAATTGCATGAATTCTATCCATGTTAGTGGGTGTCAAACGCTATGATTACTGACAGAAAATCGAAGCTAATCGGCAGGTCTAAGCTAACACCACCGTCCATATTTCAGTGGGCGGGGATATTGCGTCCATCCACGCTGGGTCTATCGCTATTTTTGGGGTTGATTCTCACTTCGGGCCTGTCGGTTGTTCATACAACACATGAAAACAGAGTTGCTTTTAATGCGCTTCAGGTAATGAAAGAGCAGGCTAATCAACTGGAAGTGGAATGGGGCCAATTGCTAATTGAACAAAGTACCTTTGGTATTGAGGGAAGAGTCGCGCAAAAAGCCATCGAGCAATTACAGATGCAAGTTCCTGAGCCATCCAATATTGTAGTGGTGAGTCATGAGTAGCGCGAAAATTAAGCAGGCTTTTCAGCAGTGGCGATTTTACTTTGTGCTGTTTGCGATGTTTCTCTGCGTGCTCGCCATCGGCTGGAAAGTAAGTGCTTTGCAAATCCTGGAAAGGGATTTTCTTCAGAGCCAAGGCGATGCGAGAACAATTCGAACAGTTCCTCTTGTCGCCAATCGTGGACTTATTACCGACAGGGACGGCGAGCCGCTTGCTGTTAGCTCGCCGGTAAAATCTATTTGGGTAAACCCCGGCGAGATAAATAGTGATATTCCAGCCATCAATCGTCTGGCCAAAGAGCTGGATTTGAATGCTGAGGAATTGGCACGCAATATTGGAAAAAATAGCAGCAAAGAATTTTTGTATATAAAGAGACGTCTAGCTCCGGCGGATGCTGATAGAGTTCTTTCTCTCAAAATTGAGGGTGTCTACGGTCAGCAGGAATACCAGCGATTCTATCCTCATGGAGAAGTCGCGGCACATTTGCTTGGATTTAGTGATGTCGATGACGTAGGGCAGGAAGGGCTTGAGCTTACTTACGATGACTGGTTGCGCGGTGTGCCGGGCAGGCGGCAGGTAATTAAGGACCGACGTGGTCATATAATTGAAGAGCTGAACACCATTCAAACGGCTCAGCCGGGAAAAAGCTTAGAGCTCAGCATCGATTTTCGTCTGCAGAGTCTTGCCTACAAAGAGTTAAAAGAAGAGTTCGTAACTCGTCGCGCGAAATCGGCCTCTATTGTTGTTCTGGATGTCGATACCGGTGAAGTCCTGGCTATGGCAAATCAGCCCTCCTACAACCCTCATAACAAAGCCAATATGACTGACTTCAGCGTGTTGCGTAACCGTGCAATTACTGATGTGTTCGAGCCCGGGTCTCCGATGAAGGCGTTTACCATTGCGGCGGCTTTGGAGTCCGGGCTTTATACCCCGGAGACGGTCATTGAAACAGGCCCGGGATGGTTTATGGTCGAAGGCAAGGAAGTGAAAGATATAGCCAATTACGGAACTTTGAACACGACGAGAGTCATTACTAAATCTAGCAACGTAGGAGCCAGCAAAATTGCGCTAACTATTGGCCATGAAGCTATCAGGGATGTGCTGGAGCGGGTCGGTATGGGCCAGGTGACGGGCACGGGATTTCCGGGAGAGCGCGGTGGTGTGTTGCCAAATCATCGTCGCTGGAGCGGGATTGAAACAGCTACTCTGTCATTCGGCTATGGACTTTCAACAACCGCTTTACAGTTGGCTCAAGCCTATTCAGTTATCGCCGATGGCGGCATACGCAAACCCGTTTCGCTAATCAAGCTTGATGCTAAAGCCATCGAAGAGTTGCCGAGAGATCAGGTGCTTAGCGAGACTATTAGCAATCAAGTATTGGCGATGTTGGAAACAGTTGTGGACCCGAGCCGTGGAGGCTCTGCTCGCGATGCGCGCGTGCCTTTCTATAAAGTTGCCGGTAAGACTGGAACGGTTCATGTGGTGGGTGAATTTGGCTACCAGGATCATGTCTATAATTCCTTGTTTGTTGGATTAATTCCAGCAAGTGATCCGAAGCTTG
>ERZ890510.1103-NODE-1103-length-18764-cov-9.003902_pt1 | contig 18764 bp, 13 predicted proteins | sample MGYA00521265_ERZ890510 | MGnify/ENA primary metagenome ERZ890510 (study PRJEB32303, sample SAMEA104408624) | aquatic metagenome | biome: Brackish water; feature: Chemocline; material: water | place: Baltic Sea | collected 2014-10-26T21:54:00 | depth 110 m ...
TTGAGACGTCAGCCGCCCAAAAAGTCAATGTGCCTTTACCAGCCCGCCCTAAAATAGGGTTGGTTTTGAGTGGTGGTTCTGCAAAAGGAATAGCTCATGTAGGCGTTCTCAAGGTCTTAGAAGCGGAAGGTATCCCAATAGATGTGATTGCGGGAGCAAGTATGGGTGCCATTGCAGGCGGGCTGTACGCTATAGGATTTAGCGCCGAGCAGCTTGAGGCCATTGTCAATGATCCCAGTTGGCAGAAAAGCCTTGGGAATGCGGTTAAGGCTAGAGATCAGAATTTGATGAGCCGTGTGTCCGGGCAGGGTGTGTTGATAGCCTTGCCAACCGAGGGCACAGAGTTCAAAATCCCAAGTGGGGTGATTTCTGGGCAGGAAATTATGGCCATGCTCAGCAATTGGACGTGGTCATTTCAGGACGAAGAGGACTTTTCTCTATTGCCCATCCCCTTGGCGGTTGTTGCCACTGATTTGAGAACGGGGGAGGCAGTATCGCTCAAAAATGTATCCCTCCCCACCGCGCTTCGGGCCAGTTTGTCTATACCGACTCTTTTTGCACCAGTGGAAATTGACGGTAAACAATATATAGACGGTGGCCTTTCTAGAAATCTACCCGGTGTTGATGCCATAAAATTAGGAGCAGACGTTTTAATTGGTATTGACGTCGGAACGCAACTTGATAGCTTAAATTTTGACGAATTTACACTGATCGATGTGCTGATGCATACGGCTTCTTTTCAAGGTTTCCGGTCTGATCGTGAGCAACGCGCTCTTATCGACATTCTGATTCAACCGGATATTTCCAAACTGACGTTTACAGATTTTTCAAGGGCAGAGGAATGGGTCCGGCGAGGTGAAGCGGCTGCATATGCTGCGCTTCCTCAAATTCGTCACATGATGGATTCCCTTGGCATTGCAAGAAGGTATCGCACCCTAGCTCTTCCAGAGGCTAGGTCGAAATTGATTTCCAGATTAAACATTGAAGGCGTCACGGGTCAGGCGTTGGACTTTGTTGAAGAACGATTAGGCTTCGTCTTTCCCGCGACCCTTGGTCCCTTGGAAATCAGTGCGGCAATCTCCGAAGTCTATGAGACAGGATTATTCGACCTAGTTACTTATCACGTCGAGCCGCTTCCAGATAGTACGTTTTCTTTGGTTATTGTGGCCGAGCCCCGCAAGACACCCGATCGCGTAGGGTTAGGAGTCCGATACGATTACGAAAACGCCACCCAAATCTTGTTGACCTTGGCTCTTCGAAATCGATTACATTTTGGATCCATAACAGAATTCAGGATAAGTGTCGGAAAACAAAGTCAATTCCGCGCTCTTTATTTGACGGCGAATGGTTCAGATAGTCGATTCCAATTGGGTTTTGGTGTCGATTATGCTGGCGCTCCAATACGGTTTTTTCTCCCAAAACTATATGCGGAATCAATAAATATTGACCCTACCGTCCCAGTTTTAAGTCTTGGCTTGGATGTGTATAGCGTAAATTTGTTGGGCGGATACGCAGTGTCTTCTGGGACAAAGTTGAGTTTGACGTTGAAGGCAGACAGAGTTCGGATTCGGCGAGAAATCGCTTCCGTTTCTACTTCGGGAAAGTCGATTGATCCTCTTCCAGGGCAAAATCAAGACCATTCCGTTTTAACGGTTTCGTTTGCAATGGATAGAGACACATTCGACAACCGATCATTCCCCAAGGTCGGAATGAAATTGTCCTTGAGTGGCGGTGTCGGTCTATCTAGCTCTGAACCTTCAATTACTTCCGTGGAGCCAAGCGGAGGACAAAGGTTTCAATATTTCCGGCTAGATGCTCAGGGGTACGTTCCTTTAAATCGAAAAATTTCATTATTTGCTCGCACTGCCTTGGGATATGGTGCGGGAGAGGCTTTGCCACTGAGTTATCATACGTTCTTAGGGGGTACGCGACCTACATCCGTTCTTCCTGGAGTCTTTTTGCCTCTGTATGGTCTGGATGCGCAAGCAAGATTTGGAAGGAAGGCATACTTGGGAGCTGTAGGTATCCAGTGGGAAATTCGACAGGACTTTTTTGGTCGATTGATAGCAAATTCCGGCAAAACGTTTGACATTTTGGTGGACAAGGAAAAAACCAAACTTCCTGCTGAAATAGGTGATTTACTTCGAGAACCGGCTAGTTTTGGTTTCGGACTTGAATTTGGTGTTCGGACTCCGCTTGGACCCGTCTCTTTGGTCTTAAGCTCCCATAAAGTTATGAGATGGCCCGAATTAGGCATGAGCTTCGGGTATTCATTCTAAGTCGTTGCAATAATGGGTCCATTTATTCCAGAACTCAAACCCAAACTTTTCTCCGTTTTGGAAGAAGGTTATGGACGTCGCGAATTTTCTCGCTGTTCTTTTACCGTATATAGTACCTTTTCCTACTCCCAAACAACGATAATATCGAGGCACATCAACCGGCAATGGCTAAGAACAGAAACGAGAAATTAATTGAAGTTTTGGGTCCGGTTGAAAATCTAGAAAGTTATGTAAAAGCCGATTGGTGGCGGCATTTATTTAACGCCAATTATTTACGTACAGATGGAGATGTAGTAGAGGATAGTGACCTCACAGAAAAGGAAGTCACCCTCTTCCAGAGTGCCCTTGAGCTTCCCAAAGAAGCAGCGATTCTCGATTTATGTTGCGGCCAGGGACGTCATGCCTTGGAAATGGCAAAACGAGGGTATTCCAACGTATTTGGGTTAGATCGGTCTCATTATTTGATTGCTCGTGCAAGAAAAATCAATAAGTCCAAAGGCTTCAACGTGGTTTTTAAGGAAGGCGATGCTAGAAAACTTCCATACCACACGGACAAATTTGACGCGGTTATGATCGCGGGAAATAGTTTTGGTTATTTCGACTCTGTAAAAGACGATTTGACCATCTTACGTGACGTCATGCGAGTCCTGAAGCCAAACGGAAAGTTGCTCATCGAAATTACTGATGGGGATTTCATGCGGCAAAACTTCCAACCCAGAAGTTGGGAGTGGATTGATAAAAACTATTTTGTTTGCAGAGAGCGATCGCTTTCTGAGGATGATACCCGCTTGGTTTCGCGGGAAGTTATAACACACATCTCTAAAGGAGTTATAGCCGATCAGTTTTATGCTGAGCGACTTTATACGAATAACGACCTTGAAAATCTTCTTGGTGATGCAGGTTTCGTTGGCTATACCAATGTTTCAAACGTCACCTCCGAGTCCAAGCGCAATCAAGATTTAGGAATGATGGCCGAGCGTGTGGTAGTCACGGCTATGGCTAAAAAAGAATGGTCTTACGTTAAGAAAGTAGTACAGCGAAAGAATTCCATTGTAGTCCTGCTTGGGGACCCTCGAAAGTCTGATGTGATCAAGCCCAATTCTACGTTCGATGATGATGACCTTTTCACCATCAACGAATTGAAAAAATCATTGGCCGCTCTTTCAAACTACGCGGTTACATATTTGGACAATCACGATACACTGATCCATGATTTGTCCAAGTTGAAAGGGAAAACGGATTTTGTATTCAACCTTTGTGATGAGGGATTTAATAACGAAGCCTCAAAAGAACTGCATATTACGGCCTTGTTGGAAATGCTCGGGATTGTGTACTCGGGTGGTACCCCGCAGTGTCTCGCATACTGTTACGACAAATCATTGGTGAGGGGGGTTGCCAAAGAAATGGACATTCCCGTTGCTCGAGCATTTGTCATTGAGCCGAATGAAAACCAATTTGTGGAATTCCCGTTGACGTTTCCGGTAATTGCGAAGCCCAATTCTGGTGATTCCAGTTTTGGCATTACCCAAAACAATGTGTGTTACGACTTACAGTCTCTCGAAAGCGCCATCGTCGGAATCAGGGGGAAGTTTGGGTATAAAAATCCAATCTTGATTGAGGAGTATTTGACCGGAAAAGACATCAGCGTAGGCATTATTGGAAACCCTTCACAAGCCTATACCATACTACCTATTATTGAAGAGGACTACTCCATGTTACCGGAAGGATTACCTCGGATTTGTGGGTATGAAGCTAAATGGGATCCGACATCGCCATACTGGAATATTAAATCCATTCCTGCCAACTTACCTGAAGACGTTGAACGGTTTTTGGGCGCAAAATGCTTGAACCTATTTGAACGCCTCGGATGCCGCGACTATGCAAGGTTTGATTGGCGTCTAGATAGTAATGGTACTCCAAGATTGTTGGAAGCAAACCCGAATCCCGGATGGTGTTGGGACGGTCATATGGCCAAGATGGCCAAATTGCAGGATATGTCGTATACCGAAATGTTGGGAGACATTTTGGAAGCTTGTCGAATTCGCGTGGCTTATCAATCGGCCTAATAGATCTTAAGAAGGGTTTTCTGTATGATTTTTGCCGCCACCATTCCTTTTCTCAATGAGTTAGTGGCCCTTTTTGTCGTAAGTGTCCTAATTGCTTACGTGTCTTTTCGCCTCAAACTGGTTCCCATTGCGGGGTTCTTGATAGCTGGTGTCGTGATAGGTCCCAATGCACTTGGCCTAGTTAAAAATCAGGAATTAGTAGACATTCTAGCTGAAATAGGGGTGGTCTTGCTTCTGTTCATGATTGGAATGGAGTTGGGGCTCAAAAAAATTCTTCGGTCAGGTCGAACCATTTTTTTGGGCGGAGGACTTCAAGTTGTTTCTAGCATTCTAATCGTCACGCTTACGCTTCTTGCTTTTGGAGTTAGTTGGAGAGTGGGCATATATACTGGATGTTTGGTTGCATTGAGTTCAACGGCCATTGTGTTAGGATTACTTTCGGAACGTAGGGAAACAGATACGCCTACGGGCCGGCTCTCACTGGCCATTCTCATCTTTCAGGATTTGGCGATCGTTGGAATGGTTCTCATTGTGCCAGTCTTAGGCGTAGACGGAGGGTCTTTCACTGAAATCTTGTTGGCATTTGGAGAAGCAGTGGCCTTGATTGCTGCTGTGCTTTTTTTGGCTCGAAAGGTGGTCCCTTGGATTCTCGAAAGAGTAGCGCTAACAAGGAGGCCCGAATTGTTTCTTTTGACAATTGTAGCCATTTGTTTTGGAACGGCTGCAGCATCCAGTTTAGTAGGAATAAGTTTGGCATTGGGAGCTTTCCTGGGCGGTTTAGTGGTAAGCGAAAGTCAGTATAGCACGCAAGCCATTAGCGAGATTTTGCCCCTAAAGACCATTTTCAACGCCGTTTTTTTCGTTTCGGTTGGAATGTTATTGGATGTACACTTCCTATCACAGAATCTCCTTCTCGTCTTGGCGGCGGCAGGAATAGTTTTGTTGATAAAAGCAGTCACCACATTTGGAAGCGTACTGGTCCTCGGCTATCCATCAAGAATAGCCGCCGCTGTTGGGTTAGGATTGGCGCAAATTGGAGAATTTTCATTTGTGCTCGAGCGCTCTGGAAGAATGGCAGGACTAACTCCTGCGGGCTTGGGTGAAGCAGGAGCTCAAACCTTTTTGGCGGCTACGGTTTTATTAATGTTGCTCACTCCATTTCAGATGCAACTAGGAACTTGGATGGGCGCTCGATTGTCGCTGCTCCGAATTGGCTCCCTAAAGCGTATGTCTTCGCAGCAGCTCAAAGGAGTCCAAACCTCCGAAATCGAAATCGAGGCGCAAAAAACCCATAGGGAAGATCATGTTATCATTATCGGATATGGACCCTCTGGAAGGAGGCTTGTTCAGGTTTTACAAGATCGAGGCATTCCGTTTGTAGTAATCGAAATCGACCCCTTTAGAATGCGCGAAATGCAAGCAGCAGGTATTCCAGTCATTTACGGAGATGCTTCCCGTGCCCACGTGCTTGAGACGGCGGAAATTGCAACCGCCAAACTTTGTGTGATCGTGATGAACGATCCGGGCGTGGTCCCGAGGTTACTTCACCAAGCGCGCTTTCTTAATCCGACGCTTCAAATAATCGTTCGAACTCGACATCTAGAGTCTATGGAAGGATTGCAAAAACTAGGGGCAGATATCGTCGTTCCAGAGGAGGTTGAAACCAGCGTTCGAATTTTTTCTCATGTGCTTGGAGCATACATGATCTCGCCCGAAGAGGTCGATCGGCAGATCCAAATTATCCGTGAACAAGACTACGGAATTATGAGGGGTAGTATTCAAGAGGCGCATTTGATGGTACTTCAGGGCCTCGACGAAGACGGAATGCATACGCGTGTCGTCGCTGTTCGAAGTGGAGCACATGCGGATGGAAAAACATTGGAGCAATTGGCTCTTCGAAGACGCTACGGCATCACGGTTCTTGCCTTGAGGCGATCCGGAAAAACGATAGCCAGCCCAGCCGGAAATTTTACGGTGATGGATGGGGATCGGCTTGTTTTAGTTGGGACCGCGGATCATTTTGCCGAGAGCGCGTCCATTTTTAGATTTCAACCTGATATATTGGCGTCAGAGTCCTCAGCCACCCAGCCTCAGAAGAATTCATAGAAACGGAAAGACGTAAAGGTTGTTTACGTTTCTCACCTAAAGACCCGAACCATGTCAACACCCACTCTCTCTGCTGAGGCGGACCGGGGCCACGGCTTTGGAACAACTCCAGTATTTCTGGCTGCGATAAGCACCATTTTGGGTGCCGTCATGTTTTTGCGTTTCGGATACGCAGTCGGAAACGTGGGCTGGTTAGGAGCCATCCTCATCATTCTGTTGGGGCACATGGTAACCATTCCTACGGCCCTCGCCATTGCGGAAATCGCTACCAATCGGAAAGTGGAGGGGGGCGGAGAATACTTCATCATTTCCCGATCCTTTGGGACCTCAATTGGCAGCGTGATCGGGGTATCGCTCTATTTATCGCAAGCGGTCTCGGTCGCGTTTTACATGATCGCGTTTGCCGAAGCCTTTACGCCGCTGGCGCCGTGGTTCGAAAGTACATTCGGAATAGCGATGGATCCTCGGTTTATTTCGATTCCTGGAACGATTGCTTTGATTGCATTGATGTTGAAAAACGGCGCCTCGATGGGTGTAAAGGTACTTTATGTAATTGCTGCCACGTTGCTCGTTACCCTGATACTCTTTTTCTTGGGATCCCCAATTGACGGCTTCGATCCATCTTCAGTCAGTTTCTCAAAAACTGTGATGAATCCTGATTCTCTTGTTATCGTTTTCGCAATTGTATTTCCAGCGTTTACGGGAATGACGGCAGGAGTTGGGTTATCCGGCGATTTAGCAAATCCTCGAAAATCGATTCCTCAAGGGACGCTAATTGCAACCATCACAGGAGCCATTGTTTATGTCGCGTTGGTCACCAAACTTGCTTTTTCTGCTAGCCCAGAAGATCTAGCCAATGACCAACTTATTATGAGTCGCATCGCTCTTTGGGGGCCAATGATTTTGATCGGTCTCGGGGCTGCCACATTGAGTTCGGCAATCGGGTCGATTTTGGTTGCTCCCCGAACCATGCAGGCCTTGGCAACGGACGCCTCCCTCCCCATTGGAAAGGCAAACGCTTGGTTGTCTTCGGGAGTTGGAGCGGTAAATGAACCTCGAAACGCAACTCTTTTGACGAGTGCTATCGCCATATTTATCGTAATTCTTGGAGATGTCAACTTTGTCGCAAAGCTAATCTCCATGTTTTTTATGGTAACCTACGGTTCACTTTGTGCCATTAGTTTTTTAGAGAGTTTTGCAGCCCGCCCTAGTTACCGGCCCAGTTTTCGGTCTCGGTGGTATATTTCATTGTTTGGCGCCGTAGTGTGCCTTTTTTTGATGTTTCAAATAGATCCATTGTATGCGATCTTGTCGCTTGGGGTCATGGCCGGTCTTTATCGTTTCATTTCAAGGACTAGAGGTGTAGAAGGCCAGGACTTAGCTGAAATGTTTGAAGGTGCGATGTCTCAGTTGACGCGTTTCCTTCACCTTAAACTTCAAGTTCGGAGTCGCCATGAAAAAGCGCGCGAATGGCGCCCCAGTGTCATCATGGTTAATTCCAGAACGTTCGATCGGCGAGCGCCGCTCGAGTTGTTAAGATGGATTTGTCATCGTTATGGTTTTGGCACCTATTTGCACTACGTCCCGGGTAAGCTTAACAGAACTACGAACCGAGAAAGTGTCAAACAAAGAGACCGATTGCTCGAAATGGCAGAAAAGCAGAGCCTGGCCGTGTATATGGATACGATTGTCTCGCCATCTATGGAATCCGCTCTAGCCCAAAGTTTACAATTACCTGGGGTTTCGGGCGTACCAAATAATTCCATCATGTTTGAGTTTTCGGATAGCGATGAGGAGGGCATATTGCAGGAAGTTGTGCATAGCTCAATGTTCTGCTTGGGCGCCAACATGACATTGATGGTGTTGCGACATGGAGCCTACCACTTCGGCGATAAACAGTCCATTCATATATGGCTAACATGGAATGATCGGGCCAATGCCAACGTGATGATCTTGTTGTCTTACATATTGTTAGGGCATCCAGAATGGAACGGGGCCGAAATATCCGTCTTCGCCGCGCTTCCAAAAGACCAGATTGATACACAAAGGGAAGAAATGGAAGCGCTTATAGGCGATGGAAGACTGCCCATATCAGAAAAAAATATTCAGTTCCTTGCTACTGATGACCTGGAATCGTTCAAGAAATTGGTGATCAAAAACTCCTCAGATGCTGATTTAACGCTAATAGGTTTTGATCAAACAGGGTTAAAACAACGGAAAGCCGATCTTTTTCAGAACCATCCCGAGCTACGTTGTGTGCTCTTTGTCTGTGCGGCAGAAGCCATTCAGATAGACTAATATCTGACGGACTAAGTCTTTATAACCGCAAAGTGGGGTAAAATTAGAAATCCGAATAATTATGAGCATAGAAACAGCGCTGAAAGATCGCAGCGGCTCCAAATGTGAGCTTTGTAGTAGATCAGCTGATTTGACCATTTATGAAGTCCCTCCAGTAGAGGTACCGGGTGTCGATTCCAGTCTCTTGTTGTGCCAAGTGTGCTTGTCTCAAATCGAAGATCCTGATTTGGTGGATGTGCATCATTGGCGTTGCTTAAACGATTCCATGTGGGGCACCATACCAGCAGTTCAAGTAATGGCTTGGCGGATGTTGACGCGTTTGGCCGGCGAAGGATGGCCGCAGGGGCTCTTAGATATGCTGTATCTCGATGAAGAAACGCTTGCCTTTGCACGCGCGACCGGCGAGGGAAATATTGACTTGGTTGTGCAAAAACATACGGATAGCAACGGTGTGGAGCTTCTGGATGGAGATACGGTCACTCTTGTAAAGGACCTAAACGTGAAAGGTGGTGGCTTTACAGCCAAACGGGGTACAGCCGTCCGTAATATTTCCTTAGTTCAAGACAATCCCGATCACATCGAAGGGAAAGTGAGCGGGCAACAAATAATTCTTTTGACGAAGTACCTGAAGAAATCCAACTAGACTAGGGATGGCCATTTGGGAGGGAAGACAGGTGTTGGTAGAAGGTAAACTGGCGTAATTGGGGGGAAACAGGCGCTGTTAGCGGAAAACAGGCGCTGTTGGGAGGAAAAATATCGCTGAGAAAGTGAAAACATTGTTTTCTGCTCGAAATCTACCCGATGTTTCTGCATATTCTTCTTGTCACAAATAACAATAAACCCCCTAGTTGTTGGTATAATGAAGGTTATGACCAAAGAAAAAGCCCCCCGCCCCGAAGTAATCGACGAAAAACTAGAGTCCATTACCTCTGATATCGCCTTTAGCGATCTTGATTTAGCGCCCGCGCTATTGTCAGCCATTCAAGAAATCGGCTATGAATCGCCATCTCCTATTCAAGCCCAGGCTATCCCGCACCTTTTAGCTGGATTAGATCTGCTTGGCCGTGCTCCAACCGGCACAGGCAAGACGGCGGCGTTTGCTTTGCCGCTTTTATCGCGTTTGGATCTCAAGAACACCAATGTTCAGGTTATGGTGCTCGCGCCCACTCGTGAATTGGCGATTCAGGTTTCAGAAGCTTTTCAACGCTACGCATCTCACATCAAAGGATTTCATGTTCTTCCAATTTATGGCGGGCAGGACTATTCTGGTCAATTGCGTCAACTCCGAAGAGGTGTCCACGTTGTAGTTGGAACTCCAGGGCGTGTGATGGACCATATGCGGAAAGGCACCCTGAAACTTGGTGATTTGAAGGCATTGGTGCTAGACGAAGCGGATGAAATGCTTCGGATGGGTTTTATCGACGATGTAGAGTGGATTTTGGAGCAGACACCGCCGGAGCGTCAGATGGCTTTGTTTTCTGCGACCATGCCCAAGGAAATTCAGCGTATCGCCCAAAGGTATCTACGTAACCCGCAGGAGATATCTATTAAGACCAAAACGGCCACTGCGGCTACCATTCGGCAGCGATATTGGCAAGTTAGCGGACTTCACAAGTTGGATGCGCTAACAAGAATCTTGGAAGTCGAACCGTTCGACGCGATGTTGATATTTGTGCGTACTCGAATTGCCACCGTTGAGTTGGCCGATCGATTGGAAGCACGAGGATATTCGTGTGCCGCTCTCAACGGGGATATGGCACAGAATCAACGTGAGCAAATGATCGAACGCCTTAAAAAAGGGACGTTGGACATCTTAATTGCAACAGATGTTGCGGCTCGCGGACTCGATGTAGAGCGTATTTCTCACGTATTGAACTACGACATTCCCAACGGTGCAGAGGCATATATCCATAGAATAGGGCGAACAGGTCGAGCAGGAAGGGAAGGCGATGCTATTTTGTTTGTCGCTCCCCGTGAGCGCCGCATGTTGGCCATGATCGAAAAGACGACTCGCCAGAAAATTGAGCGTCTCGAGCTTCCCACGGTCGAAATGGTTAGCAACAAACGAATTGCTGACTTCAAACAGGCGATAAGCGACACGTTGGCTGGAGGAGATTTGGACTTTATGCAGAAGTTGCTCGAGCAATATCAGCAGGAGCATAATATTCCCGCGATAGAAATCGCCGCCGCATTGTCTAAAATGGCTATTGGAGATCGGGATCTCATAATGTCGAAGGAAAAACGACAGTCTGAAAGAAGCGACCGCAGATCTCGTGATGACAGCCGCGGAGGCAATGACCGCGGAGGCCGAGGGAAGGACCGAGGCGATCGAAATTTTGATAGGCCGCGACAAGGATCGTCCGAGTCAGGTGAACGCTCAGGCGCACGTCGCTCCGGTACCCGGCCAAATCGGGGCATGGAACGCTATCGCATAGAAGTGGGATATCAGAATGACGTCAAGCCGGGAAACATTGTTGGAGCTATAGCCAACGAAGCTGGCCTGGATTCGCAGTATATCGGCCATATTGATATTCAAGAGGATCACACCTTTGTCGATCTTCCTCGCGGAATGCCTTTTGAAGTTCTATTAGAATTGAAAAAAGCGTGGGTGTGCGGAAAGCAGCTTGATATTGCTCCAGTAGAGCAGCCTCGGGCCAAAAAATCCAAAGAAGGTGGTACTGATACACCCAAAAAGCTGAAGAAGAAAAAGAAGAAAGACGATTGACACAGTGTTGAACCAGACAATAGATTGGCCGCAATATCAAGGTAGCTTCGCGAGTTAATGGATTGGAATGCACTACTTGGAGGGGCCACCACTAAGCGGGAAGACGCGAAGCTGAAGAAACCTGTGATTCAGCCCCGTACTTCCCAGATTCAAGTTGGCAACGTTTCGGCTACGATCGTATTTAAGAAGGTTAAAAACCTTCGGCTAACCATTCGTCCCCCTCTTGGTGAAGTTCGGATATCTGCCCCCATCAGGATGACAATAGCTCCTATTCGGGCTTTTGTGGAATCTAAATTGGACTGGATCGAGCAACATCAGTTGGAGATAAGGTCGCGGAAATGTGCCCCTCCAATTCAATATGTGACTGGCGATGTGATTTTTATCTGGGGCCAATCGTTCCGGTTGGACGTGATAGAAAAGACTGGAAAACCATCGGTGCAGCTTTCAAGTGCGGACTTAACCTTGACGGCTGGGCCCAACTCGTCCCTAAAACAGCGAGAAAGTGCGGTACAGTCTTGGCTTCGCGACGTGTTTATCGAAGCCATATCCTCCCTGTTGTTAGAATGGGAGGCAAAAATGAACGTCAAAGCAGAGTCGTTTTCAGTACGCCAAATGCGAACGAGGTGGGGCAGTTGCAATACGCAAAGGCACACTATTCGATTTAATACTGAATTGGTTAAGAGGCCGATCGAATGTCTAGAATATGTTGTGGTACACGAACTTGTGCATCTTTTGGAGAGATCTCATAATGCTCGTTTCAAAGGTTTCATGGATGTCTTCTTGCCGGATTGGCGAGACGTTCAGAAACGGTTGAATCAGCCCTTGTTCGATGGAATGGTGGACTCGTTTATGGGTCAAGGTGTCGATTGAATTCGCACTTCGGAACTTTAACGTATTTTCAACATTCTAATAAGCTGGCCTAACAAACCAGAGGGCTTAGCAACCCAAACGGTCCTCGGCGATTGCGCGTGGGCGTTTGTACACTTCTTGGCAACACAGCCATTTGCACGAAACGCCACTTCCCGAGCTTGCCTTTCTTCTTATTCCGTAGGTGGCGCGCCCCCACGGATCCTTTGGCCCTCGTCCGGTACTACTTACCTATTTCCGGTTTTAGCGAGCGCTACCCCTATTTCCCTTTTTATTTGAAACATTTTTCTGATCTAGGACTCATTGAGCCCTTGAATCGTGCCGTGAAAGCTGAAGGCTACACGACACCAACTCCTGTACAGGCTGCGGCCATTCCTCTTGCTATTCGTGGTGTCGATCTATTAGGCGTTGCCCAAACAGGTACCGGCAAAACAGCGGCGTTTACGCTGCCCATTTTGCAACGATTGGATGAATCCAATAGGCGCCTGACACCCCATGCCACTCGTTCTTTGATTTTGACCCCAACTAGAGAGTTGGCTATTCAAATCGGGGTCAGCATGGAAACCTATGGCAGGTACCTCAATCAACGACACACCGTTATTTTTGGTGGCGTTGGTCAGCAACCACAAGTGTCGAAAATGCGTCGCGGAGTGGATACTCTGATTGCAACTCCAGGGCGGCTCTTGGACTTGATGAATCAAGGTTTTGTGCGACTCGACCAAGTTGAAATATTTGTCCTCGACGAAGCTGACCGGATGCTAGATATGGGCTTCATTCGTGACGTTCGTAAAATTGTGTCCAAGCTGCCATCTAGGCGCCAGACCTTGCTCTTTTCCGCAACGATGCCCCAAGCTATCGTTTCCTTTGCCGAGGATATTCTCTACGAATACGAACGGATCGAAATTAAGCCTGAAGCAACTACTGCGGAACGCGTCGGGCAACGCGTCATGTTCGTCGAAAAAGCTAACAAACAGCGTTTGTTGAACCAATTGTTTGATGACCCAGCTATGGACCGCGCCATTGTTTTCACTCGGACTAAGCACGGTGCTAACAGAGTTGCCAAATACCTTGGTCAAAACGGTATTGAGGCAGACGCTATCCATGGTAACAAATCACAGTCTGCACGGCAGCGCGCCTTAGAAGGATTTCGTGACGGAAACGTCCGGGTTCTGGTTGCTACCGACATAGCCTCGCGCGGCATTGATGTCGACGACGTATCGCACGTAATCAATTTTGATCTTCCAAACGAGCCGGAAAGTTATGTGCATCGCATTGGGCGGACAGCTCGCGCTGGTGCTGAAGGGATGGCTTATTCCTTCTGTGATGCCGACGAAATAGATTATCTATTGGACATCGAAAAGATCATCAGTCAAAAGGTTGAAGTAGATTTGAACCATGCATTTCACGATGATCGCATCGCGCTTATGCATGCCACGCCTAGAAAAGGTGGAAAGTCTGGTCGCTCCTCTTCAAATCAAGGAAGAGGCGGTCGCAGCAATAGCGGTGGAGGAAACTCTGGCGGCGGCAATTCGGGCGGGCGTCGTCGAAGGCGTTAATCGATAGTTAACTTTACATAGTAGCGAGCCGAAGTTGGTCACAGTCTAATGGGACTGCCGAAGGTAATATGTTCTTGGAACCTCGTCCACGAGCTAGTTTCGTTAATCAACATACTAGTAGGAAAGGGTAGGAAGTTCATTGATTCATTGGCAGAAATGCGTGAATGTATGGACATCAACTGCGAAGCGATTTACAATAATCGAGCTTGGACACCCCGTTAAGATGGAGAGTCCGTTTCCTACACTTTTAAGATGCATCCGTCCTTTTTGGTATACTGAGGCCTGTTTCACACACCACCCATTAGCTTTTGGTCGAACCTTCCATTCGTTTGACAATCCATTTGTTGATACTCAAAAACAATCCGATCATTAGTGCCCACTGAACCAAAAGGGTCATCAGGCTACCCGAATCGAGGGGATCAAACCAGCGATCTGTGACGGATTGAGACAGGAACCAGGCTAAGAGTGTCACGGCAGCCACAGGAATGAAATACTTGACGACAATGATCCAAGTTCGGCTTACGTTCCAATCTCCTTCTTGACCGGAGAGGCTCTCTGAGTGCATTTTTTCAACACCGTTACGAATTACAATAAAGGCGACGAAGGCTCCAGATACCATGAGCGCCACGCCCCAGACAAAATCCTGATTGCTAAGAATGTTCAGGTTTATTGCTGAAGGAATGCCGAGTAAATAGCTGAATCCTATTACCATCCCGATGGCTTTAGGGCGGGATAGTCCGGCGTCAATAAACACACGGGTCGGTAGTTCAAGCTGGGCAATAAGAGAGGAAAATCCGGCAAAGGTTAGCCCAAGGAAAAACATAATGGCAAGTGGACTACCTAAAAACATGCGTGCAAAAAGCTGGGGCATCCAAATAAAAGTAAGACCGGTTGACGCCGGGCCGCTATTGCGCATAATATCTAACACTTCTACCCGGCTCATGCCCATTTCGGTCTGCAAAATGGCAAAAACAGTTGAAAAAACCATTAGAGCAGCCATCAGGGACACGATATTGTTGCTTACAGCGGTTGCAACGGCGCTTTTAACCACATTGTGTTTATGGTTCATGTAGGCGGCGTATGTCAAGAATAAACCCCATCCAGCTCCGGTGTCCCACGCATTTTGTGTCAGGGCTTCAATCCATATTTTTGGACTCGCCAACTGACTCCAATCGGGAGTAAAAAGATAGGCGACCCCTTCCCACGCTCCCGGCAGCGTCAGGGCCCTAACGGTGGCAATTAAAACGATAACCAATAAGGTTGGGACCAGAATTTTGTTGACCTTTTCAATCGAGGTAACACCTTTGTAAATGGCAAGCCCGCCCAGGCCCATCGCGATGGCGTGAAAAAGTAATGGCCATCCGCCGCTTTGATAATCGTTCCAAGTGGCCATGGCCGCCTCCGTGGACTGAGGGAGGGGCGATATGACCATTTGAATGAGGTAATAAATACACCAACCCACTACGACAGAATAAAAGAACGTAATAGCTGTCGCGACGAAGGCCACAAACGCACCCATCCAGGCAAATCGATCCCCACCTTCCTTAATAAACGTGCTTATCACGCCCACACGGTTGCGCCGTCCCCAAACGTACTCAATCATGATGAGCGGGATACTCCACGCAAAAAGAAACACCAACCAAGCGACCAAAAACGCTCCCGCGCCATCGTCCCCTCCGTTTTGGGCAGCGATTCTGGGAAATCTCCAAATATTTCCAGTTCCGACGGCAATTCCGAGAACGCTTAGGAAAAAGCCCCAGCGGGAGGTAAAGCGAGCGGTTACACTTGAGTCTATTGTGTTTGACATGAATCGGTTTGGAAAAGTGGATAGCGTCGGCAAAGAATTTTTGAATCCCGACAGAAATACGTTTTATTCATTAGAATACAAAACGAAGGAAGCCACAAATCTGGACGAATCAAAAAAAAAGTATCTTTTGGAAGCGAGTCCGACCCGCAGTAAACAAATAGCCCGCCGCCAGCACAGTATCTGTGCTGGCGGCGGGCTATACCATGATCTGCGCAATGCTAAGGCGCGGGGTGTAATGAACGCGCGGGCTGCCTGTAACAGGTCCCTTACCTGAATCAAAGCTACGAGCTAGTCGGGCAGACCGAGCTAATCTTTGTCGTCGTCGTCATCATCATCGCTTGTAGCCGAGGTTGAGGTCGAATCAGATTCGGTCGATACAGCCTCGTTCCCTGAGCTAGGGCTCGCATATGCCGAACCAGCGCCATGTTCGTAGACCAATTCACCACCTGATTTACCTGTTTGGTACGCAACGAACACCACGGCTAAGGACGCAACAACGGTAAGATATCTGGCCATGTTGCCCCATTTGTTGGGAAGGAATCCACCCAATGAAATAGCCAACGTAATTCCCGCGAGAATCGCGAAGAGTTCAGCATTTTCTTCATGGTCATGAATAGCACCTCGAGAGACAACTTCTTCTACTTTGTCTTCCTCGGCTCCCCCGGTGTTTTTAGCGACGAGCGTTCCGGCGAACACCATCACTGCCAAAACGGCAATAGGAATCCAAGTGTTGATGGCGGATGAACCCCTTTTGATAAAGATCAGCGCAAGGGCTGCCATGAGGGGAAAGATAATAGCTAGAGCCACTGGGAAGTGGACAATGGCAGGATGTAGTGGGTCAGGTAGCATATTTTTTACCAGTTGTTAATCGAGGAGTCCTTATTGAATGTGGTTCGTTAGAACTCGATTAAATGTACACCCTAGTTTATCGCTGGGTATCCGTCATTTGACGGACAAAGCTTCCATATTCACGTTTATTCTCCTAGAAAGACGATCATGTTCAAGCGGACGAGCCTTCCTTCCACCGATTCTTTGTTGGCCGTTTTCTTGTTTTTACTTAGCCTTGCATCCATTTTGGATTTGGCTTTAGACGACCCAGAGGACCTAACCTTTGCTCACATGATGGTAGAAGGTTCGATCTTTGGAATTAGCCTAACGGCATTTTTTCTTTTGATCGGCCGGGTAAAATCTGCTCAGTCAGAAATCAAAGTTGTGTCTCGCCAATTGAATGAAATAACCGAGCAAGCCGGGCTTTGGAAAAAGCGTGCCGGTACATTTATTGAGGGCCTGGGGAGAGAAATCGAGCTACAGTTTAGGGAATGGGGTCTAACTCCGATGGAGCAAGAAGTCGCACTTTTACTTCTCAAAGGATTCAGCCTTCAAGAAATCGCTCACATTTATGAGCGAAGTGAGCGTACAATCCGTCAACATGCGGGAGTGGTCTATCAAAAATCAAATCTTAGTGGTCGGGCTGAACTATCGGCGTTTTTCTTGGAAGACCTTCTTGTTTCTGAAACGAAGCCATCCGATTAGGGGCCTTTTCGCGTCGGAATTGTTTGTTACCCGCCGGCTTTTTTTGCCGTATGCCCAGCGTCAGTAAGAATTTTGACCAAACGATCCCGTTGATCGCCTTGAATTTCAACTACTCTGCCTTTGACCGTTCCACCAACGCCGCACTGCGCCTTCAATTGGCTCGCAATCTTTTTAAGCGCATCCTCGCTGCCCGGAAGTCCTGTAATTACAGTAACGCCGCTACCTCTTCGGCCTTTGGTCTCGCGGCCTACTCGAACAATTCCATCATTTGGATAAGAAGACATAATAATCTGGAGTTGATGAATCGACTTTTTGAAATGGTCGATAAAATCGAATTCAATTCGGTCCGCAAACGAACACTCCGGGTTCTTGGTTCAATGCAAAAGGACATATTTTGCAAGTTCACAGGTACTAGATTAACTTTTTTACCGTGCACGCTCAACTGAATCTGAATTGGCAAGAAAGGGAAAGTCTTCTCCAACAGCAATGGTTTCGGCGGCGGCCAGTGTGCTGTAGTGAAGATATTTTCTTACTATATCCTGAAATTGAATAGGTCGACGAGGCGAAATACCCGCTTGAATTGACCAATTTGACATTCAGTGGAAACCTAGACGCCCAGCTTCTCTTAACGGACGTGATCATGCCCGGAATAAATGGTGCTCAGCTGGCAATAGCTCTTAAAAATCGGGCTCCACATTTGAAATGTCTGTATATGTCGGGTTATTCTGCCGAGGCAAGATTTGGCCCCAGAAAATCTTCACTGCACAAGAATTAGGCATTGCTGTCCGGAACAGCTTGGATAGCTGATGCCTGAAAGTGGCTTTAATAGTGGTTTTTACCGTCCTTTCGGCACCTTTAATTGGCCGCAATGGAAAATTCAATCGTTGCCACTTCGTTTTCCCACATCACCGCTAAAGTGCCGCCTTCTGGTGTCATATCAACAAACGAAAAGGTGAGTTGGTCAACAGAAACTGTGTTTTGTGAGCGCACCATAGGGGCCCGAAGCACATCCATTTCCATCTGGTACTCGTAGGCACCCCAGAGGCCTTCTTCTGTCGAACTGCCGCTACTTTTGGCTTTATGATTGGACAAAATGAACGTCCAGACGTCTTCTTTTAAATCGATAAATAGAGAATATTCACCTGCTGCAACGCGGTGGCCTGCAATATTCAGGTCACGTTCCGTAGTGAACCGGGTGGACTTATTGGCACCAACTCGCCAGACAGGAGTGCCGCCCGATACCGCCACACCATACGATTCACCAACTCCAAATATTTGCTTTCTGCCGCGTAGAATGGGGCGTCCATAATCAACAACGACCCAGCTCCCACCTGTATAAGCACCGTCTGTGAAGGTCCCTCCAATTTGAGTAGCGGCTTCACCCCTTGGGGAGGAAATGCGGTCTTGAGCTGAAGCTGTTAAAGGACACAACAAGATGCCTGCGAGTAAGAGAGAAAAGTAAATGCGCATAGAGAAGTGGACCCCATAATTCGGACAGGGTCTTAGGTGGATTCTGCTGCGTTAATC
>ERZ890510.1105-NODE-1105-length-18717-cov-4.649127_pt1 | contig 18717 bp, 15 predicted proteins | sample MGYA00521265_ERZ890510 | MGnify/ENA primary metagenome ERZ890510 (study PRJEB32303, sample SAMEA104408624) | aquatic metagenome | biome: Brackish water; feature: Chemocline; material: water | place: Baltic Sea | collected 2014-10-26T21:54:00 | depth 110 m ...
AATGGCACTTATCAAACAAGTGCGCTCTAAAAAATCCGCCATTTCAGAGTATGATATTAATATTGGCAATCCCAATATGGGCGATATTAAAATTGATATTCATGTGTCATTATTGATGGATGAATTGGGCGGTATCCTTATTCAATTACAACAAAGAACGATCACGCAGAAAATCAATCAACAGCAGACACACCGCTCAGCGGCCCGATCTGTATCGGCGATGGCGGCGATGCTTGCCCATGAAATAAAAAATCCTCTTTCTGGAATAAAAGGCTCTGCCCAAATTTTATCCCAAGAAGTATCAGAAGAAGACAAACAATTAACCAGCTTAATCTGTGAAGAAGTGGATAGAATTTGCACCCTTGTTGACCGCATGGAAATCTTTAGTGATCATCGTCAATTTGAACGGGTTGAAATTAATATTCATAGTATTTTAGAACATGTGAAGAAATTAGCCCAAAACGGTTTTGGCAAACATGTCAGATTTATTGAACTTTATGATCCATCTTTGCCCGATACCCTCGGCGACCGAGGAAGGCTTATTCAGGTTTTTCTTAATTTATTAAAAAATGCCTGTGAAGCGGTACCAAAAGACGGGGCTATCATCACCATCACCACTGCTTATCGTCATGGGGTGCGTATTGCTGCTCCAGGTTCTGACGAATTACTGCATTTACCCTTAGAGATATGCATTATGGATAATGGTGGGGGAATATCACAAGAGGTAAAGAGCTATATATTTGATCCGTTTGTGACCACAAAAGTTGGTGGCACCGGGCTTGGGTTGGCATTGGTTGCTAAAATAATTGGCGATCATGGCGGTATTATTGAATGTGAAACAAAAGACAATAAAACAATATTTAGAATTTTATTACCAGCTGTAAATTAATGAGATTTTTAGCAAAATAATATTAGGCAATAAGGATTTATAATGGCGGATAAGACCGTACTGGTAGCAGATGACGATAAGGCCATAAGAACTGTGCTTTCGCGCGCATTAACCAAAGAAGGCTACGATGTTCGCCTTGCAAGCAATGCGGCAACCTTATGGCGTTGGGTGGCGGCGGGTGAAGGGGATATTGTTATTTCCGATGTGATGATGCCTGATGAAAACGGCCTCGATATGATGGTTCGTATTAAGAAAATCAGACCAGAACTTCCGGTCATTATCATGAGTGCGCAAAATACCTTAATGACCGCCGTAAAAGCGGCAGAGCGCGGCGCTTATGAATATTTACCAAAACCCTTTGATCTTGATGAATTAAAACTTGTTATCAAAAAAGGACTAAGCCCAAAGTCGAAAAAAGCAACTTTGAGTAAAGAAATAGAAGAAGAAATGCCACTGATCGGACGCAGTCCTGCCATGCAAGATGTTTACCGGATAATGGCTCGATTGATGAATACGGATCTTACGGTCATGATTAATGGCGAAACTGGCACTGGTAAAGAGCTTGTCGCCCGTGCCCTTCATGATTTTGGCAAACGGCGAAATGCACCGTTTATTGCCATTAACATGGCGGCAATTCCCAAAGAACTTATAGAAAGTGAGCTGTTTGGTCATGAAAAAGGATCATTCACAGGGGCTGTGAGCAAAAATATTGGCCGATTTGAACAAGCCAAAGGCGGTACATTATTTTTAGATGAAATTGGCGATATGCCTATGGACGCGCAAACCAGATTGCTTAGGGTTTTGCAGGAGGGTGAATATACCTCTGTTGGGGGCACTAACCTGATTAAAGTTGATGTGCGGATCATTGCTGCCACTCATAGATCTTTAAAACGTCTGATTAGCCAAGGTTTATTTCGTGAAGATTTATATTACCGTCTTAATGTGGTTCCCATTAGTCTGCCGCCGCTTCGTGAAAGGCGCGGTGATATTCCTGATCTGGTACGCCATTTCTTTAATGTTTACTCCGTCGAGAATAATCAAGCGCCAAAATTAATGAATCAAAAAGCACTTGATTATTTGAATGAGTTTGACTGGCCGGGTAATATTCGCGAGCTTGAAAATTTTATTCAACGATTAGCGGCGCTGTCTTCTGAAGAAGAGATTAGTTTTGACAGTGTTTGCAATGATTTATCAAGCTCAATCACTGATGATTTTTCTCAAAATTCTAATGCCAATAATAATAAGTATCTTGATGAAACCCTTGAGCTTTCCATTCGCCGACATTTAACAAAATATTTTAACGCCCACCACGGCCAAGATCTGCCGCCCAACGGCCTTTATTCTCGTATATTAAGTGAGCTGGAAAGACCCCTGATTGAACTTAGCTTAGAGGCGACCCGGGGCAATCAAATTAAAGCTGCCGAATTACTTGGTCTTAATAGAAATACATTGAGAAAAAAGATTAAAGAATTAGATATTTCCATTATAAAAGATCGTTTTTAAAACGAAATTTTTTTTTATGGAATAGGGGGCAATAACAGGTTAATATGTTGTATTATTGCAACAGAACGGTGATTTGATCCACATTATGAACGAGCAAGTTGTTAAAAAAAAATCTCGGTCTTTGACTAGATTAACGCTTTGGGCGAAAAGGGTGGATCTGGAAAATAAAGCCGTTTACGTGCTGCTTCTTGGATTATTAATATCGGCAGGGGCCGCTTACGCGCTCTTTTCTAATGTGGCGCCGCTTTCCCCGACACCTGATAATTTATATATTTTCGTTCTTTTCATCACTATTTTGCTACTTCTTCTGGTGACGTTGGTTGTGCGTCAGGTCATTCAGCTTCGGGCTAAAAGTCAAACAGGGGCCGCCGCTACAAGACTGCATAGACGGATTGTCACATTATTCAGCGTTGTTGCCATTACGCCGACTATTATTGTGGCGATTTTTTCGGTTATGTTTTTTGAATTCGGCTTGCAAGTATGGTTTAGTGACAAAGTAAAGACCGTGCTTGATAGTTCGCAAAGTGTCGCTACCACTTATATTGAAGAACATGTGAAGATTATTAAGGCCGATGTTCTTGGAATGGCTAATGAACTGAATAGGCAGGCTTCTGTTTTAGCGCGTCAACCTGAATTATTGGATCAGGCCCTTGATATACAGGCGCGGGCATTGGGTCTTTCTGATGCTATTGTTTTAACCAGAAACGGCGTTATTACAGCGCGGGCTAGCTCTACATTTAGTTTATTTGACGGTCGGCTTAATAAACAAACTCTTGATGCCGCTGTCGATGGTGGCGTTCAGTTTTTCTCAGCCAATGCCAACGATAATCAAATCAGAGTTTTACTGAAACTTGATGGTTTTATTGATCAATATTTATATATTAGCCGCCTTATTGATGCTCAGGCACTAAATTTAGTGCGCAAAACGGTGGAAGCGAAAAATGATTTTGAAAAATCACAGTCGGAACTTTCAGAATACCGATTATTGTTTAATCTGTCATTTTTAGTGGTGGCATTGATGGTGTTGTTTATGGCGGCATGGATGGGATTTAGCCTTGCTAATAAACTGATGAAGCCCATAAAGATTTTGGTGGCGGCGACCGACAGGGTCGGCAAAGGTGATTTTTCGGCGCGGGCGCCTATTAAAGAAGGATATGATGATCTTGGCGGTCTTACTAAGGCTTTTAATACCATGACATGGCAACTTCAAAAACAACAACAAGATATTTTAGCGGCAACTGTTAAACTTGATGAAAGAAGACGTTTTACGGAAACGGTGCTTTCTGGGGTTTCTCCGGGGATTATGGGACTTGATTCAAAAGGCATTATTACCCTGTCCAACAAGTCGGCATCACTGATGCTGGACGTCAGTGAACAGGACTTAAAAGGGTGCAGTATTAACGATGTTATGCCCGAGATATCCGATCTATTCAATAAAATATTAAAGGCTAAGGATGAAAAGATAGAAGATCAAATTGTTCTTAATCGCGCCGATAATTCATTAAATTTAGTGGCGCGTATCACTGCGGAAAAAAAGGAAAATCGTGATGGAGGTTTTGTGATTAGCTTTGATGATATCACCGAACAAGTTGCCGCCCAAAGAACTGCGGCATGGGCCGATGTAGCGCGACGTATTGCCCATGAAATTAAAAATCCTTTAACCCCAATTCAACTTTCAGCCGAACGCCTTAAACGCAAATATTTAAGTGAAATTGTCAGTGATCCTGAAATATTCATTCAATGTACCGACACGATAATCCGCCAAGTCGGTGACTTGCGCCAAATGGTTGACGAGTTTTCTTCCTTTGCCAGAATGCCAAGCCCGATCATTCAAAGTGAAAATCTGGTGGATATTGCCAAACGCGCTACTTTTTTGATGGATTTAGACAGTAATGAAATTGAAATCAGCACTGATTTTCCAACCGATGAAGTAAGGATTGATTGCGACGCCCGTCAAATTGGTCAGGCTCTTACCAATATTATCAAAAATGCTTCTGAGGCCTTGGTTGACCAAGAGAATGCAAAAATAAACATAACATTGCTTCATGATGATCAAACGACCTCCATTAAGGTTGTTGATAATGGTAAAGGTATGCCAGAAGGCATGATTGATCGGCTGACAGAGCCTTATATGACGACACGGGCTAAAGGAACAGGGCTTGGCCTGGCTATTGTCAAAAAAATTATGAAAGATCATGGCGGCGATATTATATTGGAAAATAATAAGGGTGCTGGTGCGTCTGCAACCTTGGTGTTTAAGCAAGTGATGATGGACGATAATAAAATAACAGAAGAAGAAAATAATAAAATAAGGATCGTTCATGGCGCTTGATATATTAATTGTTGATGATGAAGAAGACATCAGGGATTTAATTTCTGGGATATTAAACGACGAAGGTTATGATACTCGCGTTGCAGGGGATAGTGATAGTGCTTTAAGTGAAATCGATGCAAGAAGGCCTTCGTTATTGATTCTCGATATTTGGTTGCAAGGCAGTAAACTTGATGGCTTGGAAATATTAGAAGAAGTTAAAAAACAGCATAAAGACCTGCCTGTTATTATCATCAGTGGTCATGGTAATATTGAAGCTGCAGTTACAGCTATTAAGCGCGGGGCTTATGATTTTATCAGTAAGCCATTTGAAACTGAAAAATTGCTTATTTTGGTGGAACGAGCCACAGAAGTTGACAGATTAAGGCGAGAAAATAGTGAGCTTAAAGAAAAAGTTGGTTATGAGGATAAGCTCACGGGAAAATCTTCGGCCATAGGGCTTGTGCGTAATACCATAAGTAAAGTTGCCCCAAGCGGTAGCCGCGTTCTTATTACAGGAGCGTCTGGAACTGGCAAGGAATTGGTAGCACGGCTCATTCATAAACATTCAAAAAGAGCAAATGGAGCTTTTATTGTTGTTAATGCCGCGAGCATGTCGCCAGAAAATATGGAACGTGAATTATTTGGCGTTGAAGAGAGCGGCGTTGTGGTCAAAATAGGTGTTTTTGAAAAAGCCCACGGCGGCACATTATTTTTTGATGAAGTGGCTGATATGCCGCAAACAACACAAGCTAAAATATTACGCATTCTAACTGATCAAACATTTGAACGGGTCGGGGGCAATAAACGGGTTCAGGTTAATGTGCGGGTTGTCAGTGCCACAAGTCGTGATTTGCGTAAAAAAATAGAGGCACAAAGATTTAGAGAAGATTTATATCACAGATTGAATGTGGTTCCGGTGCAAGTGCCTTCTTTAACCCAGCGCCGCGATGATATTCCACTGCTTATTAAACAAATGATGGCTAATTTTACGGGTATGACGGGTCGTACGTCCCGTAAAATTAGTGAAGATGCGATGACAGCGCTACAAGCCCATGATTGGCCGGGCAATGTCAGGCAGTTAAAAAATACGGTAGAGCGCATGCTTATACTTTCGTCAGATGAGGACGTTATCACCGCTGATATGTTACCTATTGATATCCTAGGCAATAGTGACATTATTAGGCCAAGTTCAAATACGGAAATAATGACATTACCGCTTAGAGAGGCGAGGGAGAGTTTCGAGAGGGAATATCTTAATGTACAAATACTGCGTTTTGCTGGTAATATTTCCAAGACAGCAGAATTTGTCGGTATGGAACGCTCCGCATTGCATAGAAAGTTAAAAGGATTAGGGGTAAATAGCCTTGATAAAAAATAAAAAACGCTTTTTAGCCATATAAGGATAAAAGAATGAAAGTTATTGTATGTGGTGCGGGACAAGTCGGGTTTAATATTGCTCGCCATCTTGCTAGTGAGCAAAATGATGTCACCGTCATTGACCGGTCAGAAGAATTGATCAATAAGGTTAGAAACTCATTGGATGTCCACGCCTTAGTTGGTTATGCCTCCCATCCTGATTTACTTGAACGGGCCGGAGCTGAAGATGCGGATATGATTATCGCTGTTACTCTTTTTGATGAAGTGAATATTGTTGCCTGTCAGGTGGCCCATTCATTATTCAATGTACCGACGAAAATTGCCAGAATTAGGGCACAGAATTATCTAAACCCAGAATGGCGTGATTTATTCAGCCGTGATCATATGCCTATTGATGTCATTATCTCGCCGGAAATTGAAGTGGCAAAGGCCGCTATTAACCGCCTTGAAGTCCCCGGAGCGAGTGATATGATCCGCTTTGCCAATGACAGAGTAAGGGTGGTTGGTGTAAAATTAGATGAGAATTGCCCGGTTGTTGATACGCCGCTGCGCCAATTAACAGAGCTATTTCCGGATCTTAATATTGTCGTTTGCGGTATATTGCGCAACGGTAAACTTATTGTGCCGGGGGGTAATGACCAACTGCTTGTTGGTGATAATATCTATATTGCCGCTGCAAAATCACATGTAACACGGGCGTTAACGGTATTTGGTCACGAAGAGGAAGAGGCTAGAAAAATTGTTATTGTTGGTGGAGGGAATGTGGGATTATTCATTGCCGAACAATTGATTGAAACAAATAATAAATTTCAAGTAAAAATCATTGAAAGAGACCAAAAAAGAGCTATTGCTATTGCCGAGAAAATATCAAAGGCCGTTGTTTTGCATGGTGATGCACTTGATATGGAAATTTTAAAGGAAGCTAATATTCAAGGAACGGAAGCAATTATTTCTGTAACCAATGATGATAAAGTGAATATTTTGTCTGCTCTGCTTGCCAAGCAATTAGGCTGTAAAAGTGCCATTACACTCCTTAATGACCATTCGTTTGGCGAACTTACGAGTTCAGTGGGGATTGAGGCCTTTGTCGATCCTAGACAAACAACGGTTTCTAGTATTCTTCAACATATGCGCCGGGGGCGGATCAGCTCACTGCAAAGCCTCGCTGGCGGTGAAGCCGAGGTTATGGAGGCGATAGCTGTTGAGTCATCTCCGCTGGTCGGTAAAGCGCTTCGGGACGTTAAATTACCCGCTGGGATTATCATTGGTTCTGTCATTCAAGATGGTAAAGTATTGGTACCAAAAGGGGGAACCATCATTAAGGCGGGCGATACGGTTATTGTATTTACCTGTTCTGATCAGATCCGAAAAGTCGAAGAATTATTTTCTGTTCGACTTGAATATTTCTAAGTTAAAAAACAACTGGGTTTGAATAATTTATGATCACTAAAGTAGGACATCTTATTGGCTATCTTCTGATTATCTTGGGGATCAGTGAGTTTACACCTATTTTAGTCGCTCTGGCATTCAATGAAGAATATTTAATATTACCATTTTTCATCTGTGCCATGTTGACTATTTTTATCGGACTGGGGTTTTATTATGCCTTTACTGACGACCCAGAAAAGCCGAGCCGTTCTGATATTATTACATTCTTAGTGGTTGTGTGGTTGGTTCTTCCCATCATTGCCTCTATTCCTTTTATGGTATCTGGGGTGCTTACAAAATTTACCGATGCTTATTTCGAGGCCACATCAGCCCTTACAACGTCAGGGGCGACAATTCTGGCAAATCCCGCCTTGGCCCCTAAAACTATTCTTTTTTGGCGTGCTTTATTACAATGGCAAGGAGGGATATTTATTTTCGTTTTGGCGGTTTCGATGATTCCTTTGAGCGCAATAGGGGGCGCGGATTTATTTAAAAGCGCCTTACCCCACGGTGAGGGCGAAGGTATTGTTGCTAGAAGTAAATCAGCCTTTAAACCTCTGATTAAGGTTTATATCTTTTTTACACTTATTTGTATGATACTTTTAAATTTTAGTGGCATGGGTTTGTTTGATGCTCTTTGTACGGCCATGGCGACATTATCAAGCGGCGGTTTTTCTACACATGCTAATTTTGGTGTTAATTCCTACGGTAATCTTTCAGAGTTTATTTTAATTCCTTTCATGATTATTGCTGCCACTAATTTAACGTATCATTGGTCATTTTTATCATCTGGAAAATTTAAAAAATATCGTCAAGACAAAGAATTAAGCTTTTTTCTCTTTATTTTTCTTGTGGCGACCTTGGTTATATTTTTGACCTTAACGGGATTATCCGAAGGGGACAATACATCGCTTCTTAAAAAAATGGGGATCGCCTTATTCACCGCTGCCTCAGCCCTAAGCACAACGGGCTATTTGCCGGATGGGGCGAGTGGGATGCCTCTTGGTGTTGGGATTATTTGTATTATATTGCTATTCATTGGTGGGACGATGGGCTCTAGTGCGGGTGGCTTTAAAATATTACGCTTAAAAATTCTTTTCCGTCAGGCCAATAGTGAAATTAGCCGACTGGCCTATCCTCACGGCCTTGTTCCTATGCGTATGAATGATATGAATGTGACCAATTCTATTTTAATGAGCATCTGGACTTTGTTATTTCTTTTTCTTTCGTCGATTGCCATCATCTCGATTATTTATGGCATTCTTGGATATGAATTGCATACAGGGATTGGCCTTACGGTGGCCAATTTGTTCAGTGCGGGGGCGATGACAGGGTTGATTGCGCCAGATTTTGTAGGATATAATAGTATGAGCCATGTGGGTAAATGGCTAACTTCGATCACTATGTTACTGGGGCGAATTGAAATAATAGCCCTGATAATTTTCTTGTCACCGTCTTTTCGCAAAAATTGATATTTTATAAAAAACTTAGATGTGTTATAGTCATTGTGCATTGATATGAAGTAGTAATCAGGTTAATACTGTACTAAGGCTCAATAATAATAAAAAATGGAATAATAAAATGTCTGAAAAAATACATAATTTACAAGATGCCTTTCTTAATCACATTCGTAAAAATAAAACTCCGATCACCGTATTTCTTGTAAATGGCGTAAAGCTACAAGGAATAGTCACATGGTTTGATAATTTTTGTATTTTACTTCGCCGCGATGCTAATATTCAACTTGTCTATAAACATGCCATATCGACCATTATGCCGGGCGGTACAATAAATCTATTTGAAGCAGAAGAAGTAGATACTGGTGAAGATGAGTAGATTTACTCTATAATGACGAAAGATACCGGTAAACAATCGTTAGAGTTTCGCAAGAAGAATTTTGATACAGTTTGGGGTGAGCATGATCAAGATGGTGATCATAATGTTGGTGTGCGTACGCTTGTGTTTTATCCAGATGTTCGTGTTCGCAACAACAGCAGTCATTCCTTAAGAACAGCACAAAGAACAGCACAAAATAAGCTTGATGAAGCCGTATCGCTTTGTGCGGCGCTTGAATTGGATATTATCCACGCTGAAATTATTAACCTTAGTAAAATTCGTTCATCAACCTATCTTGGTAAAGGAAAGCTCGAAGAAATGGCAGCCTTGGTTGAGGGGGCTGATATTGAGCTTGTGGTGGCGGATTGTGAACTTAGCCCCGGTCAACAAAGAAATCTGGAACGGGAGCTCAAAGTAAAGGTGATCGACCGCACTGGTTTAATCTTAGAGATTTTTGGCGAACGCGCCCAAACCAAAGAAGGAGTGATGCAGGTAGAGCTTGCCCATTTATCCTATCAAAAAAGCCGTTTGGTAAGGTCATGGACCCATTTAGAGCGCCAACGTGGCGGTTTTGGCTTTTTAGGAGGGCCGGGGGAAAGCCAGATTGAATCTGATCGCCGTCAAATTGATGAACGTATTGCCAAAATTAAAAAACAGCTCTCCACCGTGTCCCGTACGCGGGATTTACACCGCAATAGCCGCCGTAGGGTGCCTTTTCCCATTGTCGCCCTTGTTGGTTACACAAACGCTGGTAAATCCACATTATTTAATTATTTAACCCACGGCCATGTTATGGTTGCTGACCTGTTGTTTGCCACGTTGGATCCTACCATGCGTACTGTGGAGATGCCCAACGGGAAAAAAGCGATTTTTTCTGATACTGTGGGATTTATTTCTGAACTTCCTACCCATTTGATAGCCGCTTTTCGCGCCACACTCGAAGAAGTGATCGAAGCGGATATTATTTTGCATATTCGTGATATTTCCCACCCAGAGACAGAAGCACAAAAAGAAGATGTGCTTGAGGTTTTAAAATCATTAGGGATTAAGGAAGAAGACAATGAAAAGATTTTTGAAGTGTGGAATAAAATTGATTTAATTGATGAAGATGGGCGCGAAATTCTCGTTAATATGGCGCAGCGCAAAGATAATGTTGCTATGGTTTCTGCTATCTCTGGTGCGGGTTGTGATGATTTATTGGCAAAATTGGACGTGGTTTTTGCAAAAGATAAGAAAGAGTTTGAACTGACTTTTTCTCATGCCGAGGGTGCGGATTTGGCATTATTTTATAAATACGGCGAAATTTTATCGCGCCAAGACAGTGAGAAAAATACAAAAATTACCGTACTCCTTAGCAATGAGGCTATTGGCCGACTGACCAATATGGGAAAATTGAAAGAATTTATCTAGGGTGGTTGAATTCTATAGAGATTATTTTTCTTGAATAAGGGAGTATTGTACAAGCATCTTTTCACATAAAAGTATTAAGCTGTGGAGCGAGACGACAAGGCTGTTATGATGCGCCTAAGTATACTCCCAGACTGAACGATCATTCCTGTTTTCGGAGCGGCCAGTTGTAAGATATATCAGGCGCGAGGAAACCACCCGCGCATCATTTAATCGAGGGATCAATGAAATAAATAATAAACTAAAGAATATAGTGTATTATTAGACTTTGTTTTTGCAAAAGGGAAAGAAATGTCGCTGCACGATAAATTAGCGCAAAAAGCATTCGCGATGGGAAAACGTTCGTCAGATTTTTCTGATGCCGCAAAGAAACACGCCGACGCCACTTGGATTACTTTGATTTTTTCAGGCGTAGTCTGGTACTTTCTTGGTTGGTTGTGGGCTTTAATACCAGCTGCGATTTGTGTCTACACTACTTTTCAAAGTATCAGTGCAACATTGATTTCAGCTAGATTAGAAAGTCTTGTGTCTAGTCCTCAGGCATCAAAAGTTGACTTTTTGCAGATAGTTCAGACATATGCAAAAACAATGGAAACAGCTACACCCGTGCCGGGAACTGTAGCCGATACAAAAGAACTTCCTTACTCTAAGTTGGATATAAAAAATGCAATAATTAAAGCCTTACTTAGTACGGACGATCCTCAAACGAAAGAACATTTAAAGGTTGGCTATGTCATGTTGTCCGATTGGCAGGAGGGTGTAGGCGAAACAAATCAAGGAATTGATACGACTTCACTCGATATGTCTTTAGATGCAGTGTCTCTTGCTCAATCAGTTCTGGAACAATCAAATGGTAGCAATAAATGGTTAGCTATGGCACGAAATGAACAAGATGTATTAAAGCGTGAGTTAGAGGAATTAGGTTTGTGGAAATAAACACAATTTAATCTCAACTTCAACTAAAATATTACTTGTAATCGCATTGATAAAAGAAATGTTTTACGAAAATAGAGAAGGTAGCTCCAGTAATAATTTCTTTTCTTCTTCCTTTGCCTTTATCCAAAATTCTTCGAGCTGATCAAGAGAGTATTGATCGAAGGATTTTTGTTCATTTTCAATATATTGCTCTATTTTCTTAAAGCGATTAGTGAACTTATCATTGGCCCGTTTTAAGGCTGTTTCTGGATTGATTTTTAAATGACGGGCTAGATTGGCATAGACAAACATCATGTCGCCGAATTCTTCTTCTATTTTATCTTGATCTTGTTGATTGGCGACCAACTCGGCGGAGAGTTCGGCCATTTCTTCGTTTAATTTGTCAATCACTTGTGATGTTTTTGGCCAATCAAAGCCCACTCTAGCGGCGCGGTTTTGCAATTTCACGGCGCGGTTAAAGGCTGGCATTCCAACGGTGACACCGTCCAATATGCTGGTTTTATGATCTTTTTGTGCGCGTTCTTGCTCCTTTTGATCTTCCCATGCTTTTGTTTGTTGCTCGGACGTGCGGTAAGTTTGATCAGCAAAAATATGAGGGTGGCGGCGGATCATTTTATCACTGATGGCATCAACCACATCGTTAAAGTCAAATGTGCCGCGCTCTTGGGCTATTCTTGCTAGAAAAATAACTTGAAATAATAAATCACCAAGCTCATCTTTGAGGCCGTCCATATCATTCAATTCAATAGCCTCTGCCACTTCATAGGCTTCTTCGATGGTGTAGGGGGCGATTGATTTAAAATCCTGCTCTAAATCCCAAGCACAACCTTCTTTTGGATGGCGCAATTTTTCCATAATTTTTAGAAGATCTTTTAAATTATCCATTTTTGACATTTCTTAATTTTAAACTTGGTTGGCCTTCGATCATACAATCAACACTATCACAAGCTCCTATATTATTAGCCACTTTAACAGAACCGACATTTCCCTTCATGATCAGTGATGAAAAATGGCTATATCCAAGTTGATTATAGGCGTGATCGCGCAGTGCCATTGCCGCTTCAGTAGCATATCCGTTACCCCAATATGGTTTTGCAAATGAATAACCCAGTTCGATAAGCTCGACTATTTCACCCTCTATTTCAACCATTTCTGGACTATCCCAATAGAGCCAACCTTTGTTTGGATGATTGACCCCATGAAAGATTGAAAATCCGCAACGACCTATTGGCAAATGATCCGATTTTCGCAACACCAAAAGATGACCAAGCTTGCGCTGATAAAGGTTTTGCATTGCGGCAATAAAACCGAGATTTTCATTGTGGCTACGGGTGTGACCACAGGTATAGCGCGTCACATCAATATCACTATGCATGAAATTCAAAAATGCTATGTCTTCTGTTATAAAAGGCCGTAAAATAAGCCGCTCTGTTTCCACGCTATACATCAATTGTTCTTTAATTTTTTTTGTAATTGTTTTTTTGCCTAAAATTGAAGATTATACTTCTATAAAATTATTTCAAGGATCATATAAACTATTTACAGCAATTGAATTTTCTGTGAAGGTGGGAACATTAAAAATGTAAGGATAGGGGAGTATCTTGAAAGTACAGTTTATGGCGCTGATGGCGTCAATTTTTTGTTTAAATACAGCAACCGCCACAGAAATTAGCTTTACAGAGGGTACTAATTTCGCTTTATCACTTTCGCCTGACGGCACGACCTTTGCTATGGATTTGCAAGGGATCATGTGGACATTGCCAGTAGGAGGTGGTGAGGCGACAAAAATGACTTACGGTCAACAGCCGGAAGTGCGCGAGCCAAGCTGGTCTCCAAACGGCAAACAAATTGCCTTTCAAGGCTTTTACCGTGGCTATTTTCATATTTGGATTATCAATGTTGCCGATAAAAAGCTAACGCAAATTACCACGGGCGATTTTGATGATCGTGAACCATCATGGAATGCCAAGGGAAATTCTATTGTTTTTGCCTCTGATCGCAGTGGAAATTATGATATTTGGCAAATAGATTTAAAAACAAAGGCTTTAAGTCAAATTACCACCCATAAAGATGATGATGCTCACCCTCAAAGATCACCTGATGGTAAAAGACTGCTTTTTACCCGTGAAATTAAAGGCCAATATTCTGAAATTATCTTGCAACAAGAAGGCAAAGAAGTGTCGCTATTCAGAGGGACGGACACCAGTTTTTTCCGCCCATCGTGGAATATAGATAATTTGGGGTTTTCCTATATTTCCCATAATGATAACCAGATAAAATTAAACTATATCGCTGATGTGGATAGCCGCCTAGCCCAAGCAAACGAGACTGTCTTAGCCCAAGGGGATATTTTTCCCTTTAAAACCATATGGACACCACTCGGTGCTTATTTTAGCGCAGATGGCCAAATAAAATTCATCGACGCCTTAGAACATAAAACCAGCACTATTGCCTTTAAAGCATCAATAAATTCCGTAACGCCAAATTATAAACAAAAAAAGCGCAATTTTAATTTAAAAGAAAGCATCCCTGTTTTGGGAATCGGCAGTATGGATATATCCATAAAAGATAACGCCATGGTCTTTAGCGCCCTTGGCGATATGTGGTTGCAGCAAGGATATGAAAAACCGATCAATATCTCTAATGACATAGGCCATATCCTTGATCCAACATGGTCAAAAAACGGTGATTATCTTGCTTATGTAGCAGAACATAACGGTCAAATGGATATCTGGGTACGTCAGATGAAAAGTGGCACTGATAAGCAAATGACCAATGATAAAAACCGTGAATACCGACTGGCTTGGTCTCCTGATGGACGCTCAATAGCTTTTCTTTCGACCCGCAGTATATCAAATACGTGGGGACGCGCTGATTTGAAAATACTCGATGTCGATTTTGGCTCTACCAATGTTATTGAAGAACGGATATTTACCCCAGGACGCCCTCAATGGTCGCCCGATGGTAAAAATTTATTACTGGCTTATGTAAAGCCTGCTACATCGCGTTTTCGCGAAGGAATGCACGGCATAAAGCAGATTAATATACAAAGCGGTAAGTCAAAATTCTTAGATCTGCCCCATAATATAGGGCTTAGCACCCGCGATGGCAGTGGCCCTGTAATCTCCCCGGATGGTCAGAAAATGGCTTATATTTCCGAAGGTGAAATTCGCGCAGTGATGATCAATGATGCAGGTGAAATCACCAAATCCATTGATAATAAATGCTTGGATACAGCGCAAATGCCGCGTTGGGGTAATAATTCAACCGTGCTTTATTACCTGTCTGGTAAATCATTTAAAAGTTGCGATATAGGTTCAGGCAAGAAAATCAACCATAAAATTGATTTGAGCTGGCGCCGAGCGCGGGCCTTTAATAAAACCATTCATGTGGGCAAGTTTTTTGACGGCCTTGCCAATCAATATAAAGAAAATGTTGATATTTTTATCGCAGAAAATCGCATCCTAAAAATCAAACCTCACGGTCAAGATAAAGTGATAGGGACTTTGATTGATTATTCCGATAAAACCATTATCCCGGGCATTATGGCGGCCCACAGTCATCAATCGGAACTGATGGGGGAAAGACTTGGCCGTAATTGGTTGGCATACGGTGTTACAAGTGTACGTGATCCGGGCTCAAACCCCTATAAATCTTTGATGCGTAAAGAAACATGGGATAGTGGTAAATCTATGGGGCCAAGAATGTTTCACGGTGGATGGCTTACGGGCGGTGCGCGGATTTATTATGGTCAGTCTTATAATGCTCTCAACGAAAAAGCGTTAAGGCACGAATTACAAAGGGCGAGGGAACTTGATTATGATCTGCTTAAATCATATGTAAGATTGCCTGATGAATATCAACAAATATTGGTAAAAGAAGGCCATAATCTTGGCATTCCCATCACGTCTCATGAAATTTCCCCTGCGGTTCAAAATGGTATGGACGCGGTCGAGCATATGGGAGCGACCAGTCGGCGTGGTTATTCACCAAAATATTCTAGCCTTTCAAAAAGTTATAATGATGTTATGGAAATTATCAGTAAATCTGGATTGATGATTACCCCTACCGCAACATTGATGAGCGGCTTTGATGTTTATAATGCTCGCTACCCACAATATATGGATCAAATGAGAAGTAAGATATTCCTCGATCAAAAGCAACGCGATGGCTTGAAAACGCAATTAGAAAATTCATGGGCGCGAGATGAAGCAGAAAATAACCCTTCCGTACTCCAAAGCATTAAAACCCTTCATGATATGGGCGCCAATATTACCGCTGGTACGGATTCGCCGTTCATTCCTTATGGCATTGCGGAGCTTTTTGAAATTGTCATGTTTGTTGATGCGGGGCTTACCCCATACGATGCACTTCGGGCAGGGACGGTCAATGTGGCTAAGTTAATCGGTGTGCAGAAAGACCTAGGCACATTGGAGGTTGGAAAATTAGCGGATTTAGTCGTTATTGACGGCGATCCGCTGAATAAAATTACCGATATATTTAACGTGGTAGCCACCATGAAAGATGGGTTTTTATATAAACAAGAAGATTTAATCATTGACCGAGGTGAAAAATGACAAAGGCTGATAATTACTGGAAGGAAAATGTGCGACTAGTGCTTAAGCTATTGGCCATTTGGTTTGTTGTTTCTTTTGGAATGGGCATAATATTTGCGGATTTTCTTGACCAGTTTCAATTTTTTGGTTTTCACCTTGGCTTTTGGATGTCTCAGCAAGGCTCAATTTATGTGTTTGTGGCGCTGATATTCATTTATGTCAATAAAATGAATAAACTTGATAAAAAATACAACGTCCATGAAGACGAGGGAAATACACCCATTGAAGACTTAAAGAAGGGGGAGAATTAACATGGATATTCAAACCTTAACTTATATTTTTGTCGGGGCGACCTTCACTCTTTATATTGGTATAGCCATCTGGGCCAAGGCCGGGACGACCGATGATTTTTATGTGGCGGGACATCATGTCCATCCATTAGCGAACGGTATGGCGACGGCGGCTGACTGGATGTCTGCGGCCTCTTTTATTTCCATGGCAGGATTAATATCCTTTATGGGGCGTGATGGTTCTATGTATTTGATGGGCTGGACAGGGGGCTATGTGTTGTTAGCATTGTTACTGGCCCCTTATTTAAGAAAATTTGGTAAGTTCACTGTACCTGATTTTGTCGGGGATCGTTATTATTCCAATAGCGCTAGAACGGTGGCGATTATTTGTGCGTTATTTATTTCTTTTACCTATGTTGCGGGGCAAATGCGTGGCGTCGGTATTGTTTTTTCACGATTTTTAGAAGTTGACATCACAACTGGAGTGATGATCGGCATGTCGATCGTTTTTTTCTATGCGGTACTTGGAGGAATGAAGGGCATTACCTATACCCAAGTGGCGCAATATTGTGTGTTGATTTTTGCTTTTATGGTGCCGGCGATTTTCATCTCAATCCTTATGACTGGAAATCCGGTTCCTCAATTCGGCTTTGGTAGTGAACTTGCTGATGGCTCAGGAGTTTATTTGCTTGAAAAATTAAATGGTTTATCGACGGAGCTTGGCTTTGGTCAATATACGAGTGGTCGAAAATCCACATTTGATATGTTTTGCATTACCGCCGCCCTAATGGTGGGAACGGCGGGACTGCCCCATGTGATTGTGCGTTTTTTCACGGTACCCAAAGTGCGTGATGCACGCCTTTCTGCGGGTTATGCTTTGGTTTTAATCGCTATTTTATATACGACAGCCCCTGCGGTTGCGTCGTTTGCCCGTTTAAATCTTTTTAATACGGTCAGTAATGCGGAATATAGCACGACACCAGAGTGGTTTAAAAATTGGGAAGATATTGATTTAATAGCGTGGCGCGATAAAAATAACGACGGTAAAATTCAATATATTGCGGGCAATGCATTTGTAGGCAAACCTGTTTTCGATAGCGGACGTGGGGCCAGTGGGGAGAGAATTCTTGCCAATGAAAATGGCGCTTCGGCCAATGAGCTCTATATTGATCAGGATATTATGGTGTTAGCGAACCCTGAAATTGCAGGATTACCCAATTGGGTAATCGCTCTTGTGGTAGCGGGAGGATTGGCGGCGGCACTTTCCACAGCGGCGGGGTTGCTTTTGGTTATTTCAACATCAGTGGCTCATGATTTATTTAAAAAAAATGCTATTGCCGAACATTACCGATAAACAGGAATTAATGTATGCACGTATGGCTGTGGCCGTAGCCGTACTGATTGCGGGCTATTTTGGTATTAATCCACCAGGGTTTGTTGCTCAAGTGGTTGCTTTTGCTTTCGGCCTTGCCGCCTCGACATTTTTCCCAATAATTCTTATGGGGATATTTTATAAAGCAATGAATAAAGAAGGGGCGATAGCGGGTATGATTACGGGACTGGTATTTACCTTGGCCTATATCAGTTATTTTAAATTTATCAATCCTATGGATAATAATGCGGAACATTGGTGGTTAGGCGTATCGCCAGAAGGGGCAGGGACATTGGGTATGACACTTAACTTCATTGTCGCTTATGGGGTCAGTAAATTTACTGACGAGCCACCTCAAGAAGTACAGGATATGGTAGAAATGATCAGAGTACCAAGGAGTTAAGGTAATATTGTTAACCTATTTACTTTATGGTGGTAAATATGTACTTTGCCCATATTGAGTTATTAAAAGTTGAGAAATTGAATGCCAAGAGAATTTAGAAATATATATTTTACGGAAAATGAGCTAAAAATTGCTTTAATGCAATTCTCGGCGCGAAAAAAAGTTATTTTTAAAGTTGATAATATCAATGAAATTAACATTCAAACTGAAAACCCCATATCTGTTGCTTTAAAAGTTTTTGATGTTGAGAGCAATCAATTAGGCGCAATTAAATATAGTAACGCAGAAGTCGCCGCCGCCTTAATGGGATATTGTATGTATCTAAAAATCCCCCTTCCTAAAAATGGTAAAAATAAGGTGGTCCTGTTTGTTTGGACAGGTTTGCAGCTTATTTAAGGTGTATCCT
>ERZ890510.1109-NODE-1109-length-18671-cov-5.710249_pt1 | contig 18671 bp, 13 predicted proteins | sample MGYA00521265_ERZ890510 | MGnify/ENA primary metagenome ERZ890510 (study PRJEB32303, sample SAMEA104408624) | aquatic metagenome | biome: Brackish water; feature: Chemocline; material: water | place: Baltic Sea | collected 2014-10-26T21:54:00 | depth 110 m ...
CGCGCGGTATGCGTTGAACAATTTTACCGTAAAAACCAAATCGCACTTGTTGACTAAGGGACCCTAAAGTTAAGCCATAATGTTCCGCTTCTGGTTTTAAAGAGAGCTGTAATTCCTGACGCGTGCGGTCGCGATTATCATAAATTTGTGTCAGACCCTGAATATCAAGCATTTCAACTTTTATTCTCTCCACCGCTTCTTCAAGATCATTTTGATTACTGGCAGCAACAAAAAAGCTCAAATCACCACCACGATGGTCTGTGTTTCTCGAATTTTTTAAAGTCACTTCAACCGCTTCAGGAACTTCGCCTACTTTTTGTTGCCAAGTGTTCATCACTTCTTCTGCATCTATTATGGACATGGCTTCTGATGACATTTCAAGGGACATAAAGATATTATTACCAAAAACAAAGCTGCTATAATTGGGGAAAAGAATATTTCTTTCCATACCTGTTTTCGCTTCATATTCTTCTTCTACACCGCCCGGCCCGCCAATCGCCTCGACCATTCTATCATGAAGGGCCTCGCCCGTTCCTTCTGGGGCTGTGTCCGATAATTCGACAGCAAATCTAATAATATTACTGGGAATTTCAGGATTAAAAGATGACCTTACAAAACCAAGCACATAGGCGGTTGAAAATAAAAGCAATATGCTGAAAAATATACTCACGGTTAAATATTTTGCCCTAAGGCATTTTTCAACAAATGGCTTATATTTATATCTAGCAAAATCGATTAACCATTGGGCTATTTTATTTTGAAAGATACTAAATTTTTTATACCAATTAAAGTTCAACTCGAACGGCTTGCCTGCCGATAAATGGCACGGTAATATAAGGAGACATTCAACAAGTGAAAATATCAACGCGCCTGAAACCACAACGGCAATATCCCGTGCCTGTTGACCTGTTTCTGATTCAAACATTAAAAGAGGCACCACCGCTAATATGGTGGTAAAGACAGAAAGAATTACCGGCAATGCTAAGCTTTGGGCACCAAATATAGCGCCTTTTAATCCTTTTGATCCTCTTCTTTGGGTCGCATGTATCCCCTCGCCGATAACAATGGCATCATCAACAACAATTCCCAATACCAATAAAAAACCAAATAAAGATATCTGATTAATAGAAAAGTCAAACAACTTCATCACCATGAAAGCGCCACTGAAGGCAATGACGATGCCAAAGGTCACCCATAGTGCCAAATCAAGCCTTAAAAACAACATTAACAAAAAGAATACCAGAACCAGACCCGTCAGACTGTTTGATATGAGCATTTCAAGGCGTTGGAAAAATTCGACACTATCATCACGCCATGTGGTGACGGTAATGCCTTGTGGAACATCTGGTGCCGCCGTCTTCAAATAGGCTTTAATGGCTGAGGTAAGTTTCAAAACATCTTGACCAGGGCTAAGCTGGGTTTCCAATATGATCGACGGCTTTCCTTTTGACCTGAATAGAAAAAACCTTTCGCTAATACCGTCTTTAATAGTTGCAATATCGCCTAATTTAATTCGGGTGCCGTTAGATTGTTGCAATATGGTAATATCGGCAAACTCATCAGAATAATAAGCTCTGCCCTCGGCTCTGATTTGTAAAGATCCCATTCCGTTTCTGATGGAACCAAGTGATATATCAACGGAACTATCGCTTATAGCATTTGCCACACTGGCCATAGATAAACCAAAACGACGCAGGTCAATTTCTGAGATTTCAATACTGATGGTGTTTGGGGGCATTCCCTGAGCATCAATAAGCGTTACTTCGGGAAGGGCAAGCAAGTCCGAACGCACTTGCCTCGCAACCCCGGCCAAGGTTTTCTGATCCGTATTGCCGGAAATGATGATATCAATAATATCATCATTTTGAATTTCCTGGCGTACTTTTGGTGGCTCAATATCACGAGGAAATGAACGAATACCATCAATGCGCGACTGAACCTCATTCACGACGGTTTGAATATTAGCACTATGGTTTAATTGAAGGGTGACCCGGGACGAGCCGCGCCCTGATCGTGATGACATTTTCTTAACATCAGCGACCCCTTTTAAGGCCTCCTCGATCGGTATAGTAATATTCTGCTCAACTTCATTGGGACCAGCGCCAAGATAGCTGACTGAGACCATAACCTCATTTGGCGTGACAACGGGGAAAACCTCTGTGCGTAAGAGAGGCAAACTGACAATGCCGCCAATAATGATCAAAATCATAAGCAAATTTGTTGCGACATGATTACCCGCAAACCAAGCAATTAATGATTTCATTGAATAGTTCCTCCTCTGGTGGCTTGTCTATTTGCTTTGGCCGCCGTACGTTGTTCTGGCGTCATATTGGCTCTATTAGGTCGAGGTTTTGTGTTTGCTGCGGCGTCTTTTGTGGCGTCTTTTGGGCCCGGTTGAGTTTTTGTACTCATTGCCGCCGAACGATTAGCACTAGACGCGCCGTTCGACCTTGCTCTTGCCCCCATGGGAACACCGTCTAAGCTCGCCAATTGAGATTTCATTCCCGGCACATATGAAAATGGAGGCGAAACACAGATATAATCGCCTTCCTCAATTCCTGATATAATGGTAAAAAATTTCTCATCGCGGTCTAGCACTTTAACAGGTTTCGTGATCAATTTATTATCTTCAAAAATAAATATATTATTGTCATCCCGCATGGCTTTTATTGGAACCTTATAAACATTTTCAATTTTCGGGCCTAATACCTGCAAATCAACAAAAACGCCTGGTAATAATGGGGGGGTCGCTTTATCTTTATTGAGGTTCATGGGGTCCATTATTGTGCCGATTGCGTAATAAACCCTGCTTTTTCGATCAATTGAGCTTTCAATACGGAAAATTTTAGCCTGCCAGACAATATCCCTGTCACGGGTTAAGTCACGCACATTAACCTCTAAAACTTCATCTTCACTCAAAAATCCCACGCTTTTAACATTCAGAAGATCAATTTGTGTCTGACTAAGCGGCATACGGATCTCTGCTTCTTCTGTGCCAAAAACACCTGCTAAATCCTGATTATTTGAAACAACTTGCCCCAAATCCACTTTTTTATCGCCAATCATAAGGGGAAACGGAGCCGTGATTTGTGTACGTTTTAATTTAATATTTTGGGTTTCATAATTGGCCTGCGCCCCTTTTAATCCGGCTTCGGCCTCTTTTAATTGTGGAATACGTAAAACAAGATCACTGGCCTTACCTTGACCATATTTTTCCCAGTCTAAGCGTGCCAAATCTGCCTGTTCTTTTTCCACGCTTAAAGCCTGTTGTGCTTTGGCCACATTAACTTCGGCCTGAACAAGTGCTAGTTCATAATCACTGGGGTCGATTTTTAAAATAACATCGCCTGTATCAAAAAAACCACCCGTCAAGAAATTTGGTGACGTATAAACAACCTGTCCTGTCACTTGAGATTTTAAATAAATATTATGGCGGCTTTCAACAACAGCCTGGGTGCTGACAATCGGAAAGACGTCTTGTTTTTTAGCAGACATAGCTTCGATTTTTTCAATAAGGTCTTCAAGTTTTTCCACAGGTGCCGTTGGTTTAAAATAAATCATTACAGCAAATAAAAAGGTCGTCAGCGCAATAACAGCGGCTATTATTTTAAATTGTGAGCGCTTTTTCATCATTATGAATTTTCCTGATTATTTTGAGCCATCTGATTGATATAGCTTTCGATATTTTGACCACCCAGAGCCAGATGTAAGGTGGCACGATTTATTAAACGCCTGTGTTTGACCCGAAGCAAACTTTGTTGCGCTGAAATACTGCGCCTTTGAACATCGAGCAGCGATAAAATATCTATTAAGCCTTTCGCATATTCTTCCATGGCTTTTTCTTCGCTGGCAAGGGCGCGATCAACGGCAATTAATAAATGTTGTTGCTGCTGTGCTAGTGTTACCTCAGCGGTTAATGCATTTTCCGCTTCAAGATAGGCATTGAGAATGATTTTAAGATAATTAGCGAGACTTGTGTCCAAACTAACTTCATTTATAACCACCTGTTGGCGGCGGCGGCCACCGTCAAGAACCGGTTGAATAATATTGCCAACCACGCTCCAGACCAAGCTATCAATATCGACAATATTTCTTAAATTCTCTGCACTCGCCGACGCATTTGTGGAAATACTTAATGATGGGTACAGTGCTTTTTTAGCGACTTTTAAATCATAATTTGCTTCCAAAACACGGTTTTTTGCTGCCATAATATCTGGACGGTTGTTTAAAATGGTTGTGGGCAAGCCCATTTTTGTAACATCATCAAGCTCAGGTAATTTTGCATCAAGTGGCACCAAACCCGAAGGATATGACCCTATTAAGGTTTCTAAGCTGCGGGTTCTTTCGCTGATGGTTTGTTGCTGGCTCGCAATATTAGAGCGTGCTGTTGCCACATCAGTTTCAATCCGCAAAACATCAAGAACGCCAACCAACCCACGCCGATAACGGCTACTCACTAAATCTTGGGATTGAAGTATTTTTTCAAGATTTTGTTCGAGAAGCTTATTTTGCAATATTGATTCCGTTACATCAAACCAACGTTGTGCCGTGCGTATAGTTAGTGACATTTTTGCATAATCAAGATCGTTTTTGGCGGCATATACCGATTGCTGAGAGGCGCGACTATCGTTGGCTAATCTACCCCAAACATCCGCTTCCCACGCCAGACCACCACGAAGAGAAAAACTATTTCTATCTGTTATAGTGCTTTGAAAATCACCATTGCGCGAAGCCGTCACACGAATATCACCCGTGACACTTCGATTGCCATCCGTGATTTGTTGTTGAGCCAGGGCGGATCTGAGGCGATTTGCCGAAATCCTTAAGTCTGGATTATTTTCAAGAGCCTTTATAACGATTTGCGGTAATTGCGCCCACTGGTTTTGTTTCAACCAGTTTAGATCAGATTTAATAGTGTTTAGATCAGGGCTTTGCCACGCTGCGGGAACCGCCACCATATCAAGTTGATTATCCACATTAATATCTTGTGCGCAGCCCGTCATCAGCAGAGGGGAAAGCGCAAAAAGACTGATCATCTTGATGTAATGTCTAGTAACCATTTTTATTCCAGTTTTATGCCTTATTCCTTATACGTAATATATAAATAAATCCTGCTTTTAACCCCATTAAAACCTTAAGGAAAGGCAACTTAAACCACCATCTATTTTGCGAAATTCACAAACATCGACTTCTCTGACTTTATATCCCGCAGATTTTATAGCAGCACAAGCTTTTGGATACCCTAGCGGCACAAGCACGGTTCCATTAATCCATACACTATTGGCGCTATAGCTTTCACTTTGATCAATTTCAATAATATTGTATTTTTGAAATTCAGCCTTTGTTAAAAATTCACCGCAAGCCACAAGATTATTATCTTCTAAATACCCAAGTCCCGTTTTCAAATGCAACACTTCTGAGAGTGTAACAACGGACCCTGTCATATTATATTTTTCCAAAATAGCGATCATTTGCTCCGCACCTTGTTGGTTGGTACGCGCAGAAAGTCCAATATAATAATGATCGCCGACCATCATAATGTCCCCTGCCTCTATGGTTGCGGGTGACGTTATTTGTTCTATATTGTCATAAAATTGCTCAACCGCAGCCGAAATGTGTGCCACTTCACCGCGCCGGCTTAAGGCGCCAGGATTGGTTAAAATGGCACAAGATGGAGTCATCAAAGCCACATCCTCGACAAAACAGCTATCGGGGAAATCTTCACAAGATTCAAGCACCGTAACATTAAGACCGCATTCTTTTAAAGCTTCAATATAATCAGCATGTTGAAGACAGGCTTTATCAAAATCAGGGCTTCCTAAATCTGCATCAGAAAGGCCATTAATCATTGATTGAGAGGGAAGACGTACTATCGCATTTTTAAACATATTCATTCATTCCTAATGATATAAAATCCAAGCACCAATGATAGCCATAATAGAAAATCCTGTCGCTATAATTGATACTAAAAATGTCATATAATTTATTTTTATTCCTAGTTTTTGATCCGTAATTTGTAATTTTAAACTGGCCATGGCCGAGCCTAAATATGCAATAAGGACGGTGAAAGTTGAAATTATAATCATAAATTCAAACGCCGCCAGTAATCCTTTTGTGGAATTAATTATGATCACTAGCATCGCAAGGATACTTGATATCATGATGGCATGGACGGGGGTACCACTATTATTTTGTTTGCTAAAAATAGCAGGAAATAGATGATCACGCGCACCAGCCAGAGGAATTGAGCCCGTTAGCAATATCATAGAATTTAAAGCGCCGCCAATGGCGATGAGCGCACCGATTCCCACAATTATAGACCCTGTGCTGCCAAATATCATCATGGCCGCATCGGAAAATGGTGAGGTTGAATTTTGTAAATCTACAACTGGAATCAATGCCATAACCCCCGCCATGGCGATCACATAAATTGCCGTCGCCGTTAACGTTCCCAATATTAAAGCGCGCGGAATTGTTTTTTTAGGCTCATGTGTATCTTCCGATGGAATGGTCGCCGCCTCAATGCCGATATAAGACCACATAACAAGCAAGCAAATACTGGCAATCATCACCAAAAAAGGTTCTCCTTTTGGATTTAGAGCCGGCACATCGCTTAAATCTCCCATCACTAAACCTACGGCACCGATCACAATAAGAGGGATCATTTTTAAAATGACCGTAATCAGCTGGACAATGCTGGCCTGTTCAACGCCGCGAACATTGATGGCCGTAAACAGTGCAACCGCCATGATTGATGCCAATGATGACAATATTGAATTTTCACCTATGACCGGGAAAAATACCGCTAAATACCCAGAAAATGACACAGCAATAGCCGCCACACCGACCCAAAGTGAGGTCCAATATCCCCAAGCGACAATCATTGCTGAATATTTACCATAAGCCTCATAAACATAGGCGTAAGGCCCTCCTAATCTAGGGTTTCTTGCCGCCAAATGGCAAAGAGAAAATGAAATTGATAAAGCCCCAAGTGCCGTAATGCCCCAGCCAATAAAGCTAATGCTACCGTAAGGGGCGAGCACGGCTGGCAAGGTAAATACGCCAGAACCAATAATCGTACCAACCACCAAAGCCCAAGAACGCCATACCCCTAATGATTTTTTCATAATCATACTTTCTTATTTTTATTATTTTTTTTCTGTTCATTATGGACAAGACTATATATGTACGGTCAATTATGATAGAAAATTATAATCCATCAAAAATCCCTTTTTTAAACATCATTTATCATGATGATGATATACTCGTGCTTAATAAACCTTCGGGATTATTATCCGTTCCCGGGCGTGAGGTTAAACATCATGACAGCCTACAAAGCCGCGCTATTGAAAAATATCCTAGCGCCTTGAACGTACACCGATTAGATATGGACACGTCGGGCATTATCATTATGGCCTTAAATAAAGCCGCCCACAGACATTTGAGCATACAATTTCAAGAACGAAATGTTGAAAAAACTTATCGAGCGCGGGTTTACGGTATATTAAAAGAGGATCAAGGTTTAATCGATTTGCCGCTGATCTGTGATTGGCCCAATCGGCCCAAGCAGATTGTTGATTTTGACGTGGGCAAACCATCGCAAACAAAATGGAAGGTTATGGCGCGCAATGACCAAGAAACCACACTAGAGCTTACCCCGATAACCGGGCGTTCGCATCAATTAAGAGTGCATTTGCAAAATATCAATCATCCTATTTTAGGGGACCGTTTTTACGGCCATGAAGACGCCTTAAAAATGAGCGACCGTCTTTGTCTTCATGCAACAGCTTTGACCATAAGTCATCCTGTAACATTGGCTAAAATGACTTTTAAAAGTGAGGTTGATTTTTAAAAAATAAGATCACCAGTTGTCGGTATTTCAAAATGAGCCATCACCATTTCAGTGCTAACCTCTTCCACTGTTTTGGGAAGCCATTTTGGATTATGGTCTTTGTCAATAAGAATGGCGCGCGCCCCTTCATAAAAATCACTGGCGTAGGATGTTATAGCGCAAACAATGCGGTATTCCATGGTCATGCAATCATTGAATTCAAGTTTAGAGCCGCACGTCAATTGCTCCATAATTAATTTTAAACTAAGGGGAGAGCTTTTCTTTAAAACTGCCAATGTCTGCTTGGCCCATTGATGATCAATGATTTCTAAATGGTCAATAATATCTTCTATGGTTTTTTCACTAAAAGCCGCGTCTATTAAATCTCGAAATTGATCGAGAGCGGCCTCGCCCGGGTTTTCGGCAAACCGAGCGATAATATTGTCAACATCACGATCCGAAGAAATATCCTGATTGATCAATTCATTTTGAAGGGCTTCAAACTTATTTGAATTCATATAAGCCGTACCAAGACCCGCATATAAAATATCCGCCCCCATAAGGTGCGCCCCGGTCAACCCAAGATAAAGTCCAAGCGCCCCAACAAGCCGTGGTAAAAAATAACTCGCCCCCACATCAGGAATAAAGCCAATGGCGGCCTCGGGCATGGCAAATACCGTTTTTTCACAAACAATTCGCTGCGAGCCGTAAATAGACACCCCAACACCACCACCCATTGTGATCCCGTTAAGCAAGGCAATAAAAGGTTTAGGAAAATGAAATATTCGCGCATTCATTTTATATTCAGTAGCAAAAAATTGTCTTGCAGAAATATTATTATCAGGCCCCTGTTCGACCACAGCACGAACATCGCCGCCCGCGCAGAATGCCTTATCTCCTGCTCCTTTTATAACCACGGCTTGAATATGTGATGCGCTTTGCCAGTCGCTTAATTTCTGATCCACCATAAAGCACATCTGCGTCGATAAAACATTAAGAAGCTTGGGCCTGTTTAATATGATAAAGCCAATGCCGCCATTTTCTTCGAATATTATTTCTTTATCCATCATTTATAATGTGGTAATGGCCATTGTCGCATTTATCAGCCAGTCCTTTTCCTCACCTTTAAGCAGGGGGGCAATATGTTCACGAACCGTTGCATGATAAATATTAAGCCAGGTGATTTCGGCTGTTGACATCATATGAGCATTAATAAGACGCGTATCAATGGGGGCCAACGTTATGGTTTCCAATGTTAACATGGGTCTTTCTTCTTCTTCGAATTGACTAGAGCGAACAATCACCAGATTTTCTATGCGAATGCCATATTCGCCCGTTTTATAATAACCTGGCTCGTTAGATATAATCATTCCCGGTTTCAAGGGAACATTAAACCCTAGCGGCGAAATACTTTGCGGGCCTTCATGGACCCCTAAATAACTACCCACACCGTGACCTGTTCCATGATCATAATCCAAGCCCACATCCCAAAGTGATTTACGGGCCAGCGTATCCAAATGCGCGCCCGTGCGACCCAATGGGAACCTTGCTTGTGCGAGGGCAATATGCCCCTTTAGAACGCGGGTAAATCGTTCTTTCTGTTCTTCGCTTGGCGTTCCTATAATCACTGTGCGGGTAATATCCGTTGTCCCGTCCAGATATTGCCCTCCAGAATCCACTAGATAAACCATGTCATTACCAAGTGTACGACATGTGTCTTTTGTCACTTTATAATGAACGATGGCGCCATTTGGTCCCGCCCCACTGATGGTGTCAAAGCTATTCCCCTGAAAAAGGGCCACTTGTTCGCGAAACTCATAGAGTTTATTTACCGCGTCAATTTCATTAATTTTACCGCTCGACCCATGCTTATCAATCCAACAAAGAAATCTTGCCACCGCCACTGCGTCGCGTTTATGAGCCTCACGTGCCCCGTCAAGTTCTGCATCATTCTTACAGGCCTTATCCATTTGGATCGGATCATCGGCTTCAATGATCTTTACCTTGGCCTTCTCTAAGGTTTCAAAGACGGCACTATGGGTTTTTTTAGGATCAACCACCGCCGACAAGCCGTCATCTCCCAATTTTTCCAAATGATTAACAAAATCATCTTTTGCAAAACAAGAGACCTTCTGGCTTAAATGATTTAAAACATCTTCATTCAACTTATCAGGATCAATGAATAGTTTTGCTTTGCTATTGCTATATAAAATCGCAAAGCTAAGCACCAACGGTGTACAATCAACATCAGAGCCTCGAATATTAAAAATCCATGCAATACTATCAAGAGACGTCAATATCAAGGCATCCGCGCCCATAGCCTCTATTTGTGCGCCAATGCGGTTTCTTTTAATAGATGATTTTTCGCCCGCATATCTTTGTCTTTGAATAGTGACAGGGTTCTTAGAAGCAGGGGGCTGATCTGACCATATGTCATCAATAAGATTATGATCTAGTGCTTTAAGTGTTATATTTTTTGCCGCCAATTTATTTTTTGCTTTATTAAGCCAGACTTTACTATGAAGCCACGGGTCATAGCCAACAATATCGCCTTCTTTAAGATTATCAAAAAACCAATCTTGTGGCAGATCATCATGCAATTTTAAGGGTGTGAACTTTTTTAAATCTACCTGGTCTTTTACTTGTAAGCTATAACGGCCATCAACAAATATAGCCGCACGATCAAGACTAATGGTTGCAAGACCCGCTGAACCCTTAAAGCCCGTAAGCCAAGCCAAGCGTTCGGCATAGCTTGGCGTATATTCAGACTGATGCTCATCTGAATGGGGGATAATATATCCAGTTAAATTTTGCTCTCTTAATTTTTGTCGTAAAGCAAGTAATCGATTATTCATTATAAGTCTATAGTCCTATAGTCATTCAGATTGAACCTTTATATTCAATGGGAACTCTAAATATTGCAAGCACAATAGTAGGCAACCTTGATAAAAATAAGAAATATTTGCAGGCAAGAAATGCCTTAATCTAATGGTGTCTAAAATAACAGCATATATATCAAGGCGTTATAACTGGCATAGATTTTGCTTTTATTTTAAGGGCAAACAGGAGCCAAATAATGAAATCAAATATTTATCAAATAAAAGAATATAAAAACTCTCATGAAAAAAATATAAATATTGCAGAGAATATTTTTATTGAAATGGAAAATCTGGGAATAGACCCTAAGCCTTTTCTTGAGATGGCCGCTCTTGATTTATATAATCAATATGGCAATGATGCGCTTCATTTTGCCGATCGAATTTATCAAAACTTTTTTGATCTAGGTGATGTTCAGTCTTCTAGAATATGGAGAAAATTAATCAACATCCTGATGCTGATTGACCAAAAGACAGATTTAATTGCCCATTAATTAAATTAAAAAAATCTTTAGAAAACTTCTTTTAAGAAACTTTCTTAGCGACGAATCCGCTAAATAACCCTATCGAAATAGCAACAAGGACGGCAATAATACCGTAATAGGGTGGATATTCGTGGGCAAAATTATAAATAAACCGCTCTAACCCCTGCTTATCAACAAGAAGGTCTGTACGGTGATTAATGATGATGTCACCGTCTTTAACCAAGTAAACATCTGCCTTATAATCCCCTATGGGCATATTGGCAGGGAATGCTATGCTAGCACGAAATAATATTTCATTCTTGACTGTAACATTACCATCACTTTCAAGATAAAGTCCCTTTTCTATCATATTTCTAATCAGGGCTTCTTTAAATTCTGTTATGTCATCATTGCTATCGCTAGTGAACTTTAAATTATCTAACCCCAAGCCATATTCAATTTGTTTTTCTTGGGCTAAAAATTTATTCAATGGCCGTGTTGAACCGATAACATAATAGCCGGGAATATCGCGAATGGTATGATTGGCTTTATTAAGCCAAATCCCTGCCACATTTTCTTTTTTACGAATGACAAGTTCTGTAGGTTGCGACTGCACCACAACGATAATATCATAATCAATCCCTTGCACGGTAATTTCTTCTGATAGAGAGTTCCCTTCTACGTGGCGCTCTATGGCGCCGAAAAGTAAAAGTTCTTGCCCAGAAAACTGTGACGTTATTTCAATCTCATGCTGACTTAAATCCGTGATCATGGTTTCGGCGCGAACAAAAGAAATCATTAAAAGAGATGAACTCAATAACACTGATAGAAATTTAATGGTTTTTATGGCCTTGTTGATCAATTTGCTTCCCCATCAAGGGCAGAAACTGAAAAGAGCTCTGTTGGTTCAACCACAAGATCATAAGCCATCTTAGTACAGATAATAAGCACCATACCCGCAAGCAATATTCTTAATTGCTCACCCTTAAGCTTAACGCCTACCCTGACACCAATTTGGGCACCGATCACGGCGGCGGTTAATAAAATAACCGCAAGCACTACATCAACGGTTTGAGTGTTGATTGAATGAAGATACGTTGCCGCCGCGGTGACAAACGTTATTTGAAACAGTGACGTGCCGATCACAACCTTTGTCGGCATATGCAATAAGTAAATCATCGCCGGAATCATAACAAATCCGCCACCAACACCTATGATCGCAGCAAGAATGCCAACAAGGGCGCCAATGGAAAGCGGCATAATGACGCTCACATACATTTTTGATTTTCGAAAGCGCATTTTAAAAGGAAGTCTATCAATCCAAGACCGTTGACGCCGGACAACTTTTACCACTTCGCCTTTACGGCTTCGAATGATGCTAGCGATACTTTCCACAAACATCAAACCACCGATACTACCCAAGAAAATAACATAAATTAAGGAAATCATAAGATCAACTTGGCCAATAGACCTAAGATATGTAAAAATCATTGCGCCAATATAAGTGCCAACAAGGCCGCCAGCGATGAGAACAAAACCCATTTTAAAATCAACACCACCACGGCGCCAATGAGCCATAGCACCCGAAACGGAGGCTGCTGTAATTTGATTTGATTGTGTTGCCACGGCAATGGCAGGGGGCACGCCGGCAAAAATCAACAATGGGGTCATAAGAAAGCCGCCACCAACACCAAACATGCCCGATAAAAACCCCACACCACCGCCCATGGCAAACAGAACAAAGATGTTCATAGACATTTCAGCAATGGGCAAGTAAATCTGCATTTATAAAACTGTGTTACTAAAGTGTTAAAAAAAATGCCAAATTTGACATTACGTTTAAGGGCTTAACGGCATATTTAATGGCTTCTTTCATTAAAAAGAATCCCTCATTGGCTCTATATAGACCCAAAAAACATATCCTGCAAGCGAACAATAAAATCAAAATTTAACTAACTTTCTATTGTGATTTTATAGGTATCACAGATTGATTAATAATAGGTTTACCCCCTATTATTAATTTTAAATTTGATATAGATTTAAGTAGAATAACAATATGAAAAAAAATGCTGTTGATAAACTCATACTATTGATAATATATTTACACTATTAAGCGCATTTCGTCATTTAGATTAAACTTTAAAAGGATTCCCAATGCCCACATATCATGCACCGGTAAAAGACTATAAATTCCTCATGCATAATATTTTTAATCTACAGCAATATAACGATATAGAATCCTATAAAGAAGCCACCCCTGATCTGATTGATGCCGTACTAGAAGAAGCGGCAAAACTGACGGAAAATATATTCCAACCGATAAATCAAAGCGGTGGCAAGGAAGGATGCTTGCTGCAAAATGGAACGGTCAGTACGCCGAAAGGCTTTAAGGAAGCCTATGATCATTTTCGTGAGGGCGGATGGCAAGGCATCACAAGTGATGTGAAATACGGCGGTCAAGGACTTCCGAGAACCTTAGGAATCGCCATTAGCGAAATGATGGTATCGTCCAATTGGGGGCTTGCTATGTATCCCGGACTTACGGACGGTGCCGCTGAAACCATTCATACATGGGGTACGGAAGAACAAAAAGATACCTTCCTTCCCAAAATGACATCAGGGGAATGGTCAGGGACTATGAATTTAACGGAACCTCATTGTGGAACCGACCTTGGACTGCTTCGCACTAAGGCCGACCCTAACCCAGATGGGTCTTATAATATAAGCGGTACAAAAATATTCATCTCTGCCGGTGATCATGATTTGACCGAAAATATCATTCATCTTGTTTTGGCCCGAATTACGGGAGCCCCTGAAGGAATGAACGGCATCAGTCTTTTTATTGTTCCTAAAATCACTATCAATGATGATGGCTCGCTCGGAGATAGAAATGGAGTAACCTGTGGCTCGCTCGAAGAAAAAATGGGCATTCATTCAAATGCCACATGCCTGCTAAATTATGACAATGCAAAAGGATATTTAATAGGGATCGAAAATAAAGGCATGCGCGCCATGTTTACAATGATGAATGAAGCGCGCCTTGGTGTTGCTGTTCAGGGTCTCGCCATTGCAGAGGTTGCCCAACAAAATGCCGCCGATTATGCCAGAGACAGAATTCAAGGACGGTCGTTAACGGGGGCAAAATACCCTGATGCTGCGGCCGACCCCATCATTGTTCATCCTGATGTGCGCCGCATGTTAATGACTACCCGCGCTTTTAGCGAAGGGGCGCGCGCCTTGACCATTTGGGGAGCATTACAGGTTGATATTTCAAAAGGGGCTGCGGACGAAAAAACCCGCGAAGGGGCCAGTGATATGTTGGCGTTACTAACCCCCGTCCTCAAGTCATATTTTACCGACCAAGGGGTCGATGCTGCAAGCCGAGCCATGCAATGCTTAGGCGGACACGGATATATTACAGAATGGGGTATGGAACAATTTTTACGTGATGCGCGCATTGCCCCCATATATGAAGGCACTAACGGTATTCAAGCGATGGATCTGGTTGGTCGCAAACTTCCCATGAAAAATGGTCAAGTGATTAAAGACTATTTTGCCATGATCCAAAAATTTATAGACGATAATAAAGAAAATAAAGAAATGCAGCGCTACACGACTTTATTGGAAAAATCCCTGCAAAGGCAGCAGGCCGCGACCATGTGGTTAATGCAAAATGCCATGAGTAATCCAGATCATGCTGGGGCTGCGGCTCATTATTATTTAAACCTTATGGCCCTGGTTTTTATGGGATATATCTGGGCTACTATGGCCTTAAAAGCACAAGAAATGCTCGCTGCCAACGAAGGTGATAAAGAATATTTGAATAGTAAAATCATTACTGCCAATTTCTTTTATACACACATTTTACCAGAAACAACGGCGCTTAGAATTAAAATAGAAGCGGGCGCAGACGATGTAATGGCCCTAGATGCCCACTCTTTTTAAGGAATAAAAAATGACTGATGCTTATATCTTTGATCATGTAAGAAGCCCGCGCGGACGCGGTAAGAAAGACGGAAGTCTCCATAGTGTTACCCCTATAAATTTACTGGCACAAATGTTTACGGCCATTAAAGATCGTAATGATTTTGATGTTACGGCCATTGATGATGTAATCACAGGATGCGTCACTGCGGTCGGTGAACAAGGCGGTAATATAGGGCGTTTTGCGGCAATTATGGCCGATTATGGTGATGAAGTTCCGGGAATGCACGTTAACCGTTTTTGTGCATCAGGTTTAGTTGCTGCCAATTATGCCGCCGCGCGCGTGATGGCGGGCCAAGCGGATTTGATGATCGGTAGCGGTGTTGAAAGCATGTCGCGGGTACAAATGGGTTTTGATGGCGGGGCTTGGCTTATAGATCCTCAAGTAACCAATAAAATCAGTTCCGTATTGCAAGGGATCAGCGCCGATATGATCGCCACTAAATATGGCTTTAGCCGTACTGATTGTGACCAATATGCTGTTCTAAGTCAGGAACGCACCAAAAGCGCTTGGGATAAAGGCCATTTTAATAATTCCATTATCCCCATCAAAGACAGCATCGGTCAGGTTTTACTGGACCGCGATGAACATATGCGCCCGGGCACTACCGTAGAAGATTTGGGCAACTTAAAAAGCTCCTTCAATGATATGGGAGAGATTGGCTTTGATAGCGTGATATTACAAAAATATCCTGAAATTGAAAACGTAATACATGTTCACCACGCGGGTAATGCTAGTGGTATTGTTGACGGGGCCGCCGCCATGTTAATCGGCACAAAGGAGGCGGGGGAAAAACATGCCTTAAAACCACGCGCCCGATTAGTTTCTTTTGCCGACACAGGGACCGACCCAAGCATTATGCTGACTGGCCCCGGAAAATCGGCCCGCGCCGCCCTTGCCCGCGCTGGCCTGAGCAAAGATGATATTGATGTCTGGGAAATCAATGAAGCTTTTGCCTCTGTTGTTCTTCGTTTTTGTCAAGAAATGGACCTCTCTACGAAGCAAGTTAATGTCAATGGAGGTGCCATTGCCATGGGCCATCCTCTAGGGGCCACAGGAAATATGCTGCTCGGCATCGCCCTCGATGAACTGGAGCGCACCAATAAAAGATATGCCTTAGTGACCCTTTGTGTCGCAGGCGGCATGGCAACTGCAACCATCATTGAACGTATATAAGGAGCGCATGACATGACAAATAAAGCCATTAAGTTCGAATTAGACAATGACAATATTGCCCTTCTTACAATTGATGTAGAAGGCCAATCAATGAATGTCATTAACGAAGATTTTCTTCGTGAATTAAAAGCACATATCGAGAAAATATCAAGCGATGATAATATTAAAGGGGCCGTCATCTGCTCAGGAAAGGATAATGCTTTTCTAGCAGGTGCTGACCTTAATATGCTTTTAGGTGATCTTGCCATGAATGATCAAGCATCACCAGAAGACATATTTAAAACATCCTTTTCATTGAACAAATTATTTCGCTCCCTTGAAACATGTGGAAAACCAATTGCCGTCGCCATAGCCGGCCTCACCCTTGGTGGTGGACTTGAGCTTGCCATGAGCTGTCATTACAGAGTGGTCGCGGACAATGATAAAATTAAAATGGGTCTTCCTGAGATTCAAGTCGGCCTTATTCCCGGTGCCGGCGGTACTCAAAGATTGCCCCGCCTGATGGGAATTCAAGCGGCGCTTCCTTATATGTTGCAGGGTAAAAACATGTCTCCAAAGCAAGCCCTTGCCAGTGGTGTTATTCATGAAATTGCCCCAGTAGGTGACATTATTAATAAAGCAAAAGCATGGATATTAGGGGGCGGCAAAGCCGAGCAACCTTGGGATCAGAAACGCTTTAAAATTCCTGGTGGTCAAGGAGTGTATGACCCTAATATCGTGCAAACCTTCATGGGTGCGCCCGCCATGACGCAAAAACAGACAAAAAATAATTATCCCGCCGCCGTTGCCATTTTATCGGCTGTTTATGAAGGACATCAGCTTCCTATCGATCTGGCCTTAAAAGTAGAAAGCACATATTTTGCCCAACAAATTATGGGCACAGTGGCGCCGAATATGATCCGCACGCTTTTTGTTAACAAAAATAAAGCCGATAAACTTATTCGTCGGCCTAAAGACCAGCCAGAAATGAAAACCAAAAAACTGGGCATGCTCGGTGCGGGTTTGATGGGAGGCGGAATTGCTTATGTGTCGGCTATGGCTGGTATTGAAGTGGTCTTGCTTGATCGCGAGCTCGAATTTGCTCAAAAAGGAAAAGATTACTCAAAAACCCTACTAGATAAAGCAGTGAGCCGTAAAAAAATCAATCAAGAAAAAGCGGATCATATTCTCAGTTTGATTACACCAACAGCAGATTATGCTGATCTTGAGGGCTGTGATTTGGTTATTGAAGCAGTGCTTGAAGATGTAGACGTTAAAGCCGATGTGACGAAGAAAACACAAGCCGTTGTCCCCGATAGCTGTATTTATGGCTCTAACACATCAACTTTGCCCATTAGTATTCTTGCCAAAGCATCAAAGGATCAACAAAAATTTATCGGCATTCATTTCTTCTCACCAGTAGATAAAATGCCCCTTGTTGAAATTATTTTAGGTAAAAATACGGGCGATGAAGCTCTAGCCAAAGCCCTTGATTATGTGAGACAAATTCGCAAAACGCCTATTGTTGTTAATGATAGTCGTGGCTTTTATACAAGTCGCTGCTTTATGACGTATCCTGTTGAAGCCTCCAATATGCTAGCAGAGGGGGTTTCACCTGTGCTTATTGAAAATTGCGGCGTTTATGCAGGCATGGCCGTCGGACCTTTTGCCGTCAATGATGAAGTGGGTATTGAGCTTAGTTATCATATCGGTCAAGCGACCAAAGCCGCCCTTGGGGATGCCTATAAAGCTGAGGCCTGCGACGGGGTTATCGAAAAATTATATAAAGAACTTGGCCGCAAAGGTAAGAAAAACCATAAAGGATTTTATGAATATCCAGAAGGTGGTAAAAAATTCATCTGGCCCGGGTTAGCAACACATTATCCGCTTGCACCAGAGCAGCCAAACCAAGAATATGTCACCAAAAGATTGATGTATCGCCAAGCATTAGAAGTGGCGCGATGCTATCAAGAAAATGTGGTTACCGATCCAGAAGATGCAGATATCGGCGCCATTTTTGGTTGGGGTTTTGCGCCGTGGACGGGTGGGCCGTTAAGTATGATCGACACCATCGGCGTTGATAAATTCGTTGAAGAATGTGACGCATTAGCCCAAAAACATGGTTCTATGTTTGACGTGCCAGAAAATTTAAGAAAAATGAGCGCGAATGGAGAGACATTTTACGGCTCATAATGTGAATACATCTTGCAACAGCGTGCCCCTTATGGGATATAAATTAATGTGATCTTCATTCACATATAATTTAACTCAGGGTGTCATAATGAATAAAAATAAAAATTTTAATTTTGTGGTAGGCACATTGTTTGCGCTTGTTGCAAATATTTTAGTATCCAACGGGG
>ERZ890510.1110-NODE-1110-length-18656-cov-6.346325_pt1 | contig 18656 bp, 17 predicted proteins | sample MGYA00521265_ERZ890510 | MGnify/ENA primary metagenome ERZ890510 (study PRJEB32303, sample SAMEA104408624) | aquatic metagenome | biome: Brackish water; feature: Chemocline; material: water | place: Baltic Sea | collected 2014-10-26T21:54:00 | depth 110 m ...
GAGCACCGGCCGCAACTTCGACGAGGTGCTGCGGCTTCTCGAGAGCTGCCAGCTCACCGCCAAGCACCAGGTGGCGACGCCGGTGAACTGGAAGAACGGCGAGGACGTGATCATCGTCCCGGCGGTTTCCGACGAGGCCGCCAAGGCCAAGTATCCCAACGGCTGGAAGGCACCGAAGCCCTACCTGCGCATCGTGCCGATGCCCAAGTAAATCCTCCTAACCGCGCGCGCGCTCGGCCTGCTGACCGAGCGCGGCCAGCGCGGTGGCCACGATCTGCGGTGCATTGAGGCCGGCCTGTTCGTACTGCTTGGCCGGCGCGGCGTGATCGATGAAACGGTCGGGCAGGATCATCGGCCGGACCTTCAGACCGTGGTCGAGCAGGCCTGCGGTAGCGAGGTATTGCAGCACTTGGCTGGCGAAGCCGCCGACCGCCCCTTCTTCTATGGTGATCATCACCTCGTGCTCGCGTGCCAGGCGCCGGATCAGGTCGGTGTCGAGCGGCTTGGCAAAGCGCGCGTCGGCTACCGTCGTGCTGAGGCCCTTGGCGCCCAGATCTTCGGCCGCCACAAGACACTCGCCGAGGCGGGCGCCGAAGTTCAGGATCGCGATCTTGGCGCCTTCGCACAGGACGCGGCCCTTGCCGATCTCGAGCGGCGTACCCCTGGCCGGCAACTCGACGCCGACGCCTTCGCCACGCGGATAGCGAAAAGCCGAAGGGCGATCGTCGATCTGGGCCGCCGTCGCCACCATATGCATCAGTTCGAGTTCGTCGGCCGCCGCCATGATGACGAACTCCGGCAGGCAGCCGAGATAGGCGATGTCGAACGAGCCGGCATGGGTGGCCCCGTCGGCACCGACCAGGCCGGCGCGGTCGATGGCGAAGCGTACCGGCAGCTTCTGGATGGCGACATCGTGCACGACCTGGTCGTAGCCGCGCTGCAGGAAGGTCGAATAGATCGCGGCGAAAGGCTTGAAGCCCTCGCAGGCAAGGCCGGCGGCGAAGGTGACGCCATGCTGTTCGGCGATGCCGACGTCGAAATGCCGTTCGGGGAACCGCTCGGCAAACTTGTCGAGACCGGTGCCCGACGGCATCGCCGCGGTGATCGCCACGATCTTCCTGTCTGCCTCGGCCTCGGCGAGCAGCGCCTTGGCGAACACGGCGGTGTATTGCGGTGCGTTGGCCACCGGCTTGGACTGCTTGCCGGTGACGACGTCGAACTTCACGACGCCATGATACTTGTCGTCGCTCGCCTCGGCCGGCGGGTAGCCCTTGCCCTTCTTGGTGACGACATGGACCAGGATCGGCTTGTCGAGCTGGCTGTCGCGGGCGTTCTTCAGCACCGGCAGCAGATGGTCGAGATTGTGCCCGTCGACCGGGCCGACATAGTAGAAGCCCAGTTCGTCAAACAGCGTGCCACCGGCGACGAAGCCGCGCGCGAACTCCTCGGCGCGCCTGGCCGCCATCTCGAGCGGCTTGGGCAGCGATTCCGCGAAGGTGCGGCCAAGATTGCGCAGCGTCACATAGGGCCGGCCCGACAGCAGCCGCGACAGATGGCCCGAAAGTGCACCGACCGGCGGGGCGATCGACATGTCGTTGTCGTTCAGCACTACGATCAGCCTGGAGCGCAGCGCACCGGCATTGTTCATGGCTTCGTAGGCCATGCCGGCGCTCATCGCGCCGTCGCCGATCACGGCGATGACGTTGTTGCTGCCGCCCGCCAGGTCACGCGCCACCGCCATGCCCAGCCCGGCCGAGATCGAGGTCGAGGAATGGGCGGCACCGAACGGATCGTATTCGCTCTCGGACCGGCGCGTGAAACCGGAAAGCCCGCCTTCCTGGCGCAAGGTGCGGATGCGCGCGCGGCGGCCAGTGACGATCTTGTGCGGATAGGCCTGATGGCCGACGTCCCAGATCAGGCGATCCCTCGGCGTGTCGAAGACATGGTGGAGTGCCACAGTCAGTTCGATAACCCCCAAACCTGCGCCGAGATGGCCGCCGGTAACCGAGACGGCTGAAATCGTTTCCTGGCGCAGTTCGTCGGCAAGCTGGCGCAACTGGTCGCCATGCAGCCGGCGGATATCGGCCGGCGTGTCGACGGTATCGAGAAGAGGCGTCGTGCTCTGGCCAGTCATGGCTCCACTATACTCCCGCGCAGCAGCTCATGCCCCACCCTCATGTGCGGCGGGCGACGACAAAATTCGCGGCCTGCCGTAGCAAATCGGCCGCCTCGTCGAACGGTTCGAGATGCGCGGCGGCCTGCTGCGCCAACAAAACCGCCTGGGACCGCGCCCGCTCGATACCCAGGATCGACACAAACGTGGCCTTGCCGGCCACCGCGTCCTTGCCCGGCGTCTTGCCAAGTTCGGCCGCATTGCTTTCGACGTCGAGAAGGTCGTCGACGATCTGGAAAGCGAGGCCGAGGTCGTGGGCGTAGGCCGAGAGTGCCGCGCGCATCGGGTCGCTCGCCTTGCCCAGGATCACCCCGGCCGAACAGGAAAACGAGATCAAGGCGCCGGTCTTCAGGCGCTGCAGGCGAGTGATCGCACCGATCGACCGCTCCTCGGTCCGGGACTCGGCCAGGAGGTCGAGCATCTGGCCGCCAACCATGCCGTGCGCGCCGCACGCCCGCGCGAGTTCGGCCACCAGCGCGCACCGAACGGCAGGATCGCCATGGGTGTCCGTATGCGCCAGCACCTCGAAGGCCAGCGCCTGCAAGGCGTCGCCCGCCAGGATCGCCGTCGCCTCGTCGAATTGCTTGTGGCAGGAGGGCTTGCCGCGCCTCAAGTCGTCATCGTCCATCGCCGGCAGGTCGTCGTGGATCAGGGAATAGGCGTGCACGAATTCGATGGCGCTGGCAGTTCGCAGCGCCGGGGTCGCCGCGACCTTGAACAGCGTCGCGCTGGCCAGGACGAAGAACGCCCGCAGCCGCTTGCCGCTGCCCAGGCTCGAATACCGCATGGCCTCGAACAGGCGCGCTTCGCCCTCGTCGCCGCTCGGCAGCAGCCGGTCCATGGTACGGTCGACCGACTCGGCGGCAAAGGCCAGCGCAGCTTCGAACTGGCGGTGCGACGACAGCGGCATGCGATACCGAAATCAGCCGAGATCGGCGGGCTGGGTACCGACCGAGCCGTCGGCGGAGAACACGATCTTCTCCACCTTCATCTTGGCCTCGGCGAGCTTTTGCTCGCAGTGCCGTTTCAGCAACGCGCCGCGCTCGTAAGCCTGTATCGCCTCGTCGAGCTTCACCTGGCCACGCTCGAGTTGCTGAACGATGCCTTCCAGCTCTTTCAGCGCATCCTCGAACGACAGGGCGGCAATATCCTTGGGCAGCGACGGTTCTTTGGCCAATTTAGCCTCTCACGGGATCGGGCCGATAACACCCGTCTCCGTACCGAAAGGTGCGAGCCGCGTCACCTATTCAAGGGCAAAATGCCCGAATCCGTGCGGATATTCGTTCTTTTGCAACTTTGGATAGCGATTCACGCACTTGTGACATGGCGGCCTTGCATGTTCGCTGGTCAAAATCCGGCCTTGCGCATTGCGGCACTCCCAAGGCGGTGGCAATTTCCGCGCACTGGAAAAATAAACAGCCATTCACCGGAGAAAGCGCCATGGGTAACGTCAGCCATCTCGTCACGCGAACCGCGGCATTCCAGAGTTCGGTGGAGAATGGTCTCGCCGAAGGCAGCAGCGGCAAGGACCGCCAGTTCGTGACGGCACTGGCGCGCGGCCTCGACATCCTTCGCGCCTTTCACGCCGGCGAAGGCATGCTGGGCAACCAGGAAATCGCCCATCGCACCGGCCTGCCGAAGCCGACGGTCGCCCGCCTCACCCACACGCTCACCGAACTCGGCTACCTCAATTACATTCGCCGTTTCCGCAAGTACGAGCTCGGCGCCTCGGTTCTGGCCCTGGGCTACGCCGCGATCTTCAGCATGGATATCCGCCGTGCCTCGCGTCAGCCGCTCGAGCAGCTCGCGCACGCACTCAACGCCTCGACCGCGATGGGCGGACGCGACCGCCACTCGATGATCTATCTCGAAGCCTGCCGCGGCCCGTCGGTCGTGGCGATCACCCATGATGTCGGCACGCGCGTTCCGATGGCCACCACGGCGATCGGCCGCGCCTACCTGTTCTCACTGCCCGACGCCGATCGCAACAAGCAGATCGATGCGATCCGCCGCCGCTGGCGCGACGACTGGTCCAAGGTCAAGACCGGCCTCGAGCGCTCGTTCAAGGAGCTCGCGGATCGCGGCTTCTGCGTCACCTGGGGCGAGTGGCTGCCGGAGTTGTGCGGCGTCGGAGCCCCACTGCGCAATTCTGACGGCACTGCCGCCTATGCAATCAACGCCTCGGCACCGATCTATCAAGTCAGCCGCGACCGCCTCGAAGCCGACTGGGGGCCGCGCCTGGTAAAGATCGCCCGCGACATCCGGACGGGCATCGCTTCCCAGCCAGCGGTCACCCCGACCGCTATCGCCGCACGGCCTGTCGCCCCCAACGGCAACGGACACCGGTCGCCCATGTCGACGATGGCGCGCCGCTAAGGCACGCTTTCTCCTTTTCAGAACATGGCGATCCAACGTCCAGCGGACGCGCGACCGGTCGCGTACGGCTTCCGTGGCTTCAACGAGTCGATCGGCCACAAGGTGGTGGCGTGGCGACCAGGTTTCGTCGAGATGCACCTCGTCGTGCGGGCCGACCTGTGCAACGCCAACGGGCTGCTGCATGGCGGTGTGCTGATGACCCTGCTCGATGGCGCCAGCGGACTCGCCTGCACCTTCAACGAAACGGCAACCGCACGGCGTCTCAGCGTGACGCTCGCCTTCACGACGCAGTTCATCAAGGCAACGCGCGACGGCGACGTGCTCACAATCCTCGGCGCCTGGCGGCCGTCGACCAGCCAGAGCACCTTCGCCGCCGAGACTGAGATCTACGACCAGCACGGCGACCTCGTCGCCACCGGCGCCGGCACCTTCCGCTATCTGAAGGGCGAACGGACCGACGGCATGCTGGTCTTTCTCGACCACAAGGCGGCGGATTAGGCGAGCGCCCCGCGGCGGGCTGTCACGATTGAAGCAAAGGCACGTGCGCCAAGTGCCGATGGGTCGTCTGCCCCAGAAGACTGTGCACGAGGACGACTTCCCGCGCCGTCCAGCCGATTCGTTCGATCGGCTGTTCGGCAACGCGACGGCCGTCGCGGAGCAACGTCACATGCGGCACGAAGCGGCGCGCTGGCCGGGGACTGGCATCGAGCGCATCGCTCAGCCGCTGCTGCAGGATTTCAAGTCCAATCACGCTGTCGTCGCCGCACAACACGAAGGCCCCATTGCGAAAGCTCATGATGCGGTCGAATTCGACGCGGAAGGCTGGCATCGCGACGCCAGCGGCCCGCGCCATCAGCGCGTCGATCAATTCAGGCGGCGGTGGCCCAGCGGCGTCGCCCACGTGACAGAGCGTGACGTGCAGATGCTCGGCCTCGAGCGGCTTGCCCGTCAGGCCATGGGCAGCGCGCCAACACTGGGCGCGTTCGACAATTTGCGCCGCCGTCTCTTCATCGGGACGAACGGCAAAAAACAGGCGGTCGGTCGCCTGCTGCCGCCCCGTTGCGCGCGCTATGCCGGCGTGCCGTTGGCGCAGGCGCCGGGTCGCCAGTTGAGAGGGCGCCCGGCTCTGAAGTCCCGAAGGCGCCTGCCAAGGCTGGAAAGTGTCGAACATCGTCGCAAAAAGATCGGCCAAAAGACTGCCTCCCGCATTGAATGTTCACTATATGTTCTATTTAGAGGTGAAGCAAGTCTCCTGTGGATGGATATCGGTATGGCATCTGTTTCTGCCCTGTTTATTGGTAACGCCGCCGCCGCCCAATCCGCCTAGACTGCGGCCATGGCGCAGGAATGCCAGGAAAATATGAATCGCCTCCGTATCCGGGGGCTCTATGAACTCGGCCACACACTATACGTGCTAGATGCGGACCTGCACGGCTTCAGCCGCAGCGACATCGAACGCGTCGAATGGTTCTGGACCTTCGGCGACCTGCACAGCAGTGCGGCGGGCTTCGTGCTGCGCCTGCGCAACGGTCGGCGCGCCTACCTCGATTTCCTGCATTGGCACGGGTTCGAGCAGGACGAGGATTTCAGGGTCGAGGCCGAGTTCCTCGCAAAGGATCAGGCCTACCCCTCGTTCTCGTCGGCCCAGGAGCCGCTCGGCGGTTGGTCATCCGACACCGCACACCTCAGCAAGCTGTTCACCGCCTAGAACGAACTCCAGAGGAACGCGAGGGTGCGCCTCTCCCGAGACCGCCGCCGTCATCCCGACCGCAATGAGGGACCATTGCGGCCGTGAACGGTCGGCCGCTACTTGACCGTGATCTCCGCCCCGCCCAGACCGACGAACTCGGTCTTGGCAACGCCCGGACCCGACAGGAACTGCGGCGGATGCACCGAACCGGTAAGGATCACGTCGCCAGCCTTCAGCGCATGGCCGTTGGCGATCAGCCTGTTGGCCAACCAGGCGAGCGAGATCATGGCGCCGCCCATCACATTGCTTCCCGGCCCCGCCGCCAATTCCTTGCCCTCGTGCTCGGAGCGGCCTTGGACGGTGGCGAAATCGAGCTTCTGCCAGTCCTTGATCTCGGTGCCGACGATGCAGGCCGCCTGCAGCACGTCGTCGGTGATGCGGCCGGGGCCGCCCAGCTTGGAGGCGTCGCCGTAGCGGTTGTCGACCACTTCCATGCCGCAGTAGAGGTTGGCGACATAGGCCTTGATCGAGTCGGCGGTGTATTGCGTGCCGGCTGGTGCGTCCTTGGCCATGCGCGCCACCATCTCGCACTCGATGCCGGCCTTCAGCGGCCAGCCCTTCTCGAACACCGCGCCGCTCTGCTTGATGCCGCTGGTGTAAATGCCGGCGAAGGCCGGACCTGAAAGCTTCAGCGGCTCGTATTGCGCGGGCACGGCGAAGGCGACCTTCCAGCCGGCGAGCTTCATCCCGCCGGCACCCAGGCGGTCGTGAACTGCGAACTGGACCTTGTAGGCATCCGCCTCGGAAAGGCTCGCGGTCGCACCGGCGAGCCAGTCCATCGTCATCCTGTTGCGCCGGCCTTCGGCAATGCGGTCGGCGAGTGCAGCGATTTCCTTGGCGTCCACGGCGTTTCTCCCTCAGTCGAGCATGTGTTCTTGCCCTTCTCTTACTTCGCCCGGCGCCCAAGCTCAAAGCTCTTGTTCCTCCCGCCCGCGCGATGCGGTTGCCCTCCCGGCCAGGGCGTCAATTGCCCTCGAAGCCGATGTCTCGCGACATGACAAGATTGACCCGAATAACCCACCTCCGACAGTCGCCGGTCGACGTGCCATGACGCGGTAGCTTGATCGTACCGAACGACAGCCAGTGGCTTTCGCTCCGCGCGACCTTCAAAGCCACGCGCCAACGCCGATCCATGCTCCCCAGGCGATCAGGATAGCCCCGGACAGACGGCTGATCTGCCAATTCGCCGGCGCCAGTTTCTCCGCCAGAAGAAACAGGGCCAGCAGAGCCATCCACATCAAATTCATGACGCCGACGACGAACATCACCGCCATCAAGGTCCAGCAACACGTCACGCAGTAGGCGCCCTGCCGCAAACCCAGCACAAAAGCACCACGTCCGCCGTCGCGCCATTCAGCCATGAAGAAGGCCAGCGGTGACCGGCATTGGGTCAGGCAGGCATTCTTGAGTGAGGTAAACTGAAAGGCTCCGGCCGACAGCAGGATCAGCGCGCTGACGGTCACGCTGCTGCTGCCCGTCATCGGTGAAACCAGCATGGCCCTCGTCAGCACCAGCTGCGCGCCCGCGGCAAGCACGGAATAGCCGATCCAGGCGGCGAGATAGCCGCTCACATAAATCGCCGTTGCGCCCGCGGGCCCCTGCGAAGGATGTCTCCGGCCCGTCAGGGTCGCAAAAAGCGCGATCGCCGGGACGGCGGTCGGCACCATCATTGCCACCATCATCACGCTCCACATGGCGACCGTGAAAAGCAGCTCAAGTGGCAGCGAACGCCCCGACTGCATGGCGTCATGGGACATGGCCGGGGCCATGGACGAGGCCATGCCCGGCATGCCGGGCATGTTGGCGCTCATGTGCGCGAGATAGAACCAACTCAAGCCAACGAGGACGGCAAGCCCGATCCAGATAGGAGCCTGGCCAAGCCTTGTGACAAGTTCGAGAGATCTATTTTTCATGGTCGTGCCCCGCTCATTGCCTGCCGAAGAGTCGTCCCATGGCGAACCGCCATGGGACGCGCTCCGCTATATCCTGTGCATCTGCCTGGGCCTGCGTAGGGCCATCACGTCGAACTGTAGGAGAATGCGGACCGGAAGCCGTTGCGTCCGGACAACGTCCAGTCGAAGCCGAAGTCCTTCAGGCGGAACCGGCTCGAACGGGCCACGGTGGCAGGTTCGCCAGGGGCAATGCAGAGAGGATGATTGCTGATCGTAATCGGTTCTCCGCCTTGCCCTTCCAGCATCGCGATGTCGGCCTCGACGAGGCCGGGGATCGTCAGGGAGGCGTTCTTGCCATCGCTCTTGAATTCCATCGGAACGTTCTTCGCGCCCACCATTTCGCCGATGAACGATGCGAGTACAGCGGGGTGGCCGCCCGACTTGCCGGAAAAGATCGCATGCAGTGCATCGTTTTGCGCCGCGTTGGCCTTGTCGTCGAAATAGGCGGCAACCTTCCACTTGGTCTGCACCATGGTGCCAGGAGCTTCAACGGCCAGCGCGACATTGAGCCCATCGAGAGCGACATCGCCGAACTTTCCCTTGTCGATGTGCCAGGCAACCAGGGCGGTGCAGTTGCCCTCGGTTGGCGGGCTGGTGAAGACGCAGGGGCACGCGGCTTCGCAATTGCAGGTCTCGAAATAGGTTCCACTGAGGTTCCACTGATTCATTCCGTCCTCCATCAATTGATGAGCGCGCCCGATGATCGAACGTGCCAGAGCCGGTCGATGACTTGACTTGAGCAGAGGGTGGACGAGAGATGCCGGAAAAGCTTTGATGGGTGATTGATTTGCCCATGAGGTGATCTTGGTTTTTCATTGAGAATGAGCCCGACGCCGTCGCCGCGGCAACGAGAGCGAGAAAGGGTATTTTGATATTTTCGTTCGACGCCTACACACTCGACACCGGTACTCGGGAGCTTCGGCGTGGCTCCGAATTGGTGTCACTCGAGCCACAAGTCTTCGATCTGCTTGTGCTGCTGATCGACAATCGCGGTCGCGTCGTCTCGAAGGACGATATCATGGCGTCGGTCTGGGAGGGCCGCATCGTTTCGGAATCGACCCTTGGCAGCCGGATCAATGCCGCGCGCAAGGCGATCGGCGACAGCGGCGCCCGTCAGGAGCTGATCCGCACCATTGCACGCAAGGGATTCCGGTTTGTTGGCGCTCTCGACGAGCCGGCGCCCGACTCAATGCCCGAACATGCATCGGGCGACCACGCGCGACCAGCCTTCCCGCTGCCGGATCGGCCATCGATTGCAGTGCTGCCCTTTATCAATATGAGCGGGAATTCCGAACAGGATTATTTTTCGGACGGAATCAGCGAGGACATCATCACGGCCTTGTCTAAGTTGCGCTGGTTCTTCATGATCGCGCGCAACTCTTCCTTCATTTACAAGAACAGGTCGGTGCATCTGAAACAGATCGCCGGCGAACTCGGCGTCGGCTACGTCGTCGAAGGCAGCGTGCGCAGGATCGGCGGCCGCGTCCGCATTACGGCGCAGCTCAATGACGTGGCAACCGGTAGCCATCTGTGGGCCGAGCGCTACGATCGCAGCGTGGCTGACGTGTTCGCCGTTCAGGACGAAATTACCGAAGCGATCGTGGCGGCGATCGAACCGCAGCTCTATGCCGCCGAGAATTTCCGCGCCCGGCGCAAGACGCCTGACAGTCTGGATGCCTGGGACCTGGTCATGCGCGCGCTGTCGCACTATTGGCGTGTGACGCGACAGGACAACGTCGTCGCGCAGGCGTTGTTGGAAAAAGCCATCGCCATCGACCCGGACTATGGCCAGGCGTCCGGCGTCCTGGCGACGAGCTACATGTTCAGCGCACATATGGGCTGGGCCGACATGACAACGGCGGTGCCCCAGGCAGAGCATGCGGCTCTGGCCGCGATCAAAAGCGATAGTGAGGATCCGTGGGCGCATCTGGCCCTGGGCCAGGTCTACCTGATGGCTCGCCGGTTCGACGATTCTCTGGCCGAATATGAACTGGCCTTGCGCCTCAATCCGAACTTTGCGCTGGCTCAAGCTTACTATGGACTGTCGCTGTCCTATTCCATGCGTTGGCAGGAGGCGAACGAGGCAGCCGGCCGCGCCATTCGCCTGAGCCCCCGCGACCCGTTCGTCGCAGTCTACGATGGCATCGCGGCCTATGCCCAATTCGTTGGCCGCAACTATGCGGAGGCCATCGATCTCGCACGCCAGGCCATTCGCCAGAGGGCTGATTTCGTGGGTGGCCATCGCGTGCTTACCGCGGCTGCGGCGGCAGCGGGCGACATTCGAGCGGCAGAGCGAGCCCTGCAAGACCTACGCCGCGCCCAGCCGAACATTTCGTTGGCCTGGATTGCCGCCCATCTGCCAATCCGCCTCGATGCCGAACGCGAACACTACCTCGCGGCATTTCGGAAGGCCGGGCTCGAATGACGGATTGTCCGTGACGTCGAACCGGGTTTGGCCCTGGACCGTACCGACAGGTCGGGTTCGTCCATCTGTTTTCCAGCTATCGAGAATACATGCGTCATGTGCCGGTTTCCGCTGGTATTCCCGCGACACGGCATGGCAGGCGACCGGAGTCCGCATCGACATCGGATGCGGACATCTCAATTCAGGCCAGGGTAAAGGCGGCCGATGAACTTACGGGCTATGCCGCCTTGGCCGGCTGGTAGTTGCCGTAGAAGCTCTCGCCCTTGGCTGCCATGTCGCGCAGCAGCTTCGGCACCTTGAACTGGGGGCCGTACTTCCGGGCCAAGGCATTGCATTCGGCGACGAACTTCTTCACGCCCACCTGGTCGATCAGGCTGATCGCCCCGCCGGTCTGCGGCGCGAAGCCCAGCCCCATGATCGAGCCGACGTCGCCGTCCTGCGGGTTGGTCAGCACTTTGCTTTCGAGGCAGCGCACGGTGTCGACCGCCTGCACGTAGAGCAGGCGCTTCTTGATCTCGTCCTCCTTGGCACGCTTCTCCTCGCCCTCGCCGTAGAGCAGCTTCGGATCGGCCGGGAAGTGGGTCTGCAGGTCGGGCCACAGCCGCTTCTTGCCGTCCGCGGGATAGTCGTAGAAGCCCTTGCCGTTCTTGCGGCCGAAGCGCTCCAGCTTCTTCACCATCAGCTCGAGGATGTCCTCGGTTCCCGAGCCCAGGTACTTCTTGCCGGCCGCCTCGGCGTCCTTGCGTGCCTGGTCCATGATCTTCCAGCTGAGATCGATTGCGACCTCGTCGTTGAGCGACAGCGGGCCCACCGGCATGCCAGCGAAGCGCGCGCAATTCTCGATCATGGCGGCGGGAACACCCTCCTTCAGCAGGCGATGGCCTTCGCTGATGAAGGCGCCGCAGACGCGGGAGGTGAAGAAGCCGCGGCTGTCGTTGACCACGATCGGCGTCTTGCGGATCTTCTGCACAAAATCCATGGCGCGGGCGAGGGTCTCTGGCGAAGTCTTCTTGCCGACGATGATCTCGACCAGCGGCATCTTCTCGACCGGCGAGAAGAAGTGGAGCCCGATGAAGTTCTTCGGCCTGGCCGAAGCCTGGGCGAGGCCGGTGATCGGGAGCGTCGAAGTGTTGGAGGCGAACACCGCATCCTTTGGCAGCGACGCTTCGGCCTTCTTGGTGGCCTCGGCCTTGACCTCGCGGTTTTCGAACACCGCCTCGATCACGATCTGACAGTCCTTCAGCGCGCCGAAGTCAGGCGTAGCCTCGACCTTGTCCAGCATGGCGTCGCGCTTGGCCTGATCGAGGCGCCCGCGCTTCACCAGCTTGTCGAGTTCGGCCGCGATGTGCGCCTTGCCCTTGTCCGCCGCCGCCTGGTGGCGGTCGACCAGCACGATGTCGAGTCCGGCCTGGACGGAGACCGTGGCGATGCCGGCACCCATCAGGCCCGCGCCCAGCACGCCGATCTTGCTGTACTCCTGCTTGGGCACGTCCTTGGGCCGGCGCGCCAGCTTGTTAGCCTCCTGCAGGCCGAAAAACAGCGTGCGGATCATGCTCTTGGCCACCGGATCACGCAGCAGCGACACGAAATAGCGCGTCTCGACGCGCAGCCCTGAATCGAACGGCAACTGCAGCCCCTCATAGACGCAGCTCATGATCGCCTTGGGCGCCGGATAGATGCCGTTGGTCTTGCCGCGGATCATGGCGTTGCCGCCGATGAAGGTCTGTACGCCGACCGGCCCCCAGACCTGGCCACCGGGGAAGCCCGGCACCTTGAAGCCCTTGCGGTCCCACGGCTGCACCGCGCGGCCGTCGATCGGCTTGGCGCCCTTACCGGCGTATTCCGGCACGACCTGCTCGCCTGCCGGCGCCATGAGCCACGCCTTGGCCTTGGCCAGCAGTTCCCCTGCCGGCACGACCTCATGGATGAGGCCGAGGCCCTTTGCGGCATCGACCGTGAGGTCCTTGCCCTCGAGCAGGATCGGCGCCGCGTTCATCACCCCGATCAGGCGCGGGATGCGCTGCGTGCCGCCGCCGCCCGGCAGCAGGCCGATCTTGACCTCGGGCTGGCCGAGCTTGGTCTTGGGATTGGCCGCGGCGATGCGGTAGTGCGTGGCGAGGCAGATCTCGAAGCCGCCGCCCAGCGCCGTGCCGTTGATCGCGGCGACCATCGGCTTGCCGCCGGTCTCCTGGCTGCGGAACAGCTTCTGGAGCTGGCTGAATTGCTCCATCAGCTTCGTGGCGTCGGATGTGTCGACGCCCAGCAGCATTTCCAGATCGGCGCCGGCGATGAACGAGTCCTTGCCCGACGTCACGATGATGCCCTTGACCTTGTCGTCCTTCATCGCGGACTCGAGCGCACCGGCGTAGGCGGTCATCGAGGCCTCGTTCAGCACGTTCATGCTGCGGCCCGGCATGTCCCAGGTGATGGTGGCAATGCCGTCGCTGTCGACGTTGTAGTTGATCATGGTCGGTATTCCTTAAACGCGCTCGATGATGGTGGCGGTGCCCATGCCGCCGCCGACACACAGCGTGGCAAGGCCGGTCGAGAGATCGCGGCGCTCGAGTTCGTCGAGCAAGGTTCCCAGGATCATCGCGCCAGTGGCGCCCAGCGGATGGCCCATGGCAATGGCGCCGCCGTTCACGTTCATCTTGTCATGCGGCATCTTCAGTATCTGCATGTAGCGCAGCACGACGGCGGCGAAGGCCTCGTTGAGCTCGAACAGGTCGATGTCCTGGACCGACATGCCGGCGCGCTTCAGCGCCTTTTCGGAAGCGGGCGCCGGACCCGTCAGCATGATCGCCGGCTCCGAGCCGATCGAGGCGAAGGAGCGGATGCGCGCCCGCGGCTTGAGTCCAGCCTTCTTCCCGAAGGCCTTGCTGCCGATCAGGATGGCGGCGGCGCCGTCGACGATGCCGGAAGAATTTCCGGCGTGATGGACGTGGTTCATTTTCTCGACCTCGGGATAGCGCTGCAGCGCCACCGCGTCGAAGCCCGGCATCATCTCGCCCTGCATCCGGAAGCTGGGCTCGAGCGCCGCCAGCGTCTGCATGGTCGTCTGCGGCCGCATTAGTTCGTCGCGGCCGAGAAGCTCGACGCCATTCTGGTCCTTCACCGGCACGATCGACTTCTTGAAGTAGCCGTTGTCCCAAGCGGCCTTGGCGCGCTTCTGCGATTCGACGGCATAGGCATCGACGTCGTCACGGCTGAGGCCATACTTGGTGGCGATCAGGTCGGCCGAAATACCCTGCGGCACGAAGTACATCGGAATGGCGACCGCCGGATCGACCGGCCAGGCGCCGCCGTCGGAGCCCATCGGCACGCGCGACATCGCCTCGACGCCGCCGCCGATGGCGGCCTGGCTCTGGCCCGACATGACCTGTGCTGCCGCCATGTTGGTGGCTTCGAGGCCCGAGGCGCAGAAGCGGTTGACCTGCACGCCCGACACGGTCTCGGCGTAGCCTGCCATGACCGCCGCGGTGCGGGCGATGTCGGCACCCTGCTCGCCGACCGGCATGACGCAGCCCAGCACGACATCGTCGATCATGTGCGTATTGAGCTCGTTGCGGTCGCGCAGCGCCTGCAGTGCGGTGACGGCAAGCCGCACCGGCGTCACTTCATGCAGCGAGCCGTCCTTGCGGCCCTTGCCGCGCGGGGTGCGGACGGCGTCGAAAATGTATGCGTCGGTCATGGTCGGTCTCCTTCAACTCGGGTCCAAATTCCTAAAGCGTGCGTCCGATCAGCTCTTTCATGATCTCGTTGGTGCCGCCGTAGATCTTCTGCACGCGCGCGTCGGCGTAGAGGCGGGCGATCGGGTATTCCCACATGTAGCCGTAGCCGCCGAAGAACTGCAGGCATTCGTCGATCAGTTCACACTGCAGGTCGGTGGTAAAATACTTGGCCATGGCGGCGGTGGCGACATCGAGCTCGCCCTTGAGATGACGCGCCACGCAATCGTCGACGAATACCCTCGCGACATGGGCCTTGGTCTTGAGTTCCGCCAGCTTAAAGCGGGTGTTCTGGAAATCGACGATCGCCTTGCCGAAGGCCTTGCGCTCTTTCACGTAGGCGACGGTGTGCGTCATCGCCGCCTCGATGGCAGCGATTGCCTGGATGGCGATCACCAGCCGTTCCTGCGGCAGCTGCTGCATCAGTTGCGCGAAGCCCATGCCGGGCCCGCCCAGCAGGTTGTCGGCCGGCACGCGCACGTCCTGGAAGAACAGTTCCGACGTGTCCTGCGCCTTCATGCCGATCTTCTCGAGATTGCGGCCGCGCTTGAAACCTTCCGTCCTGGTTTCGACGGCGATCAGCGACGTGCCCTTCGCCCCCAGTTTGGCATCGGTCTTGGCGACCACGATCACCAGGTCGGCGAGCTGGCCGTTCGAGATGAATGTCTTGGAGCCGTTGATGACCCAGTGGTTGCCGTCCATCACCGCCGTGGTCTTGACCGACTGCAGATCGGAGCCGGTGCCCGGTTCGGTCATGGCGATGGCCGTCACCAACTCGCCGGCGCAGGCCTTGGGGATCCATTTCTTCTTCTGCTCCTCGCTGCCATAGTGCAGCAGGTAGGGCACGACGATGTCGTTGTGCAGCGAGAAGGCCGGACCCGACGCGAGCGCCCGGCCCTGCTCCTCGATCAGGATGGCGCTGTAGAGAAAATCACACCCGGCGCCGCCGTATTCCTCGGGCATGGTCATGCCCAAAAGCCCCTGCGCACCGGCCTTGCGCCACAGTTCGCGCGGCACGACGCCCTCTTCCTCCCACTTCATGTGGAAAGGAACGACTTCCTTGTCGAAGAACCGCCGGCAGGTGTCGCGGAACATCTCGTGTTCGGGCGTGATATGCGCGGCCAGGGCAGTCACAGGCATCGTCCTCCAACGATCGATGGTCAGTCTTCTTAGCCGGACTGTGGGCCGCCGGTGGTTGGTCCGCCAGCACAGGGTAGGTAGTTTACCTTTACGTAAACGTCAACGGGTTGCGGCCATGCCTTTAGTAGCTGCGTCCCGCCCTCAACCGCATTGATCTGAATTGCCGTTAGATATACATTTTACCAAATGTATATCTAGGGAATGGCACAATGCAGGTTGCAAAATGGGGCAACAGCCTCGCCATCCGCCTTCCCGCCGCCGTGGTCGAGGCATTGAAGCTCAAGGAAGGCGATGAGATCGAGGTCCACGTCGCCGACGCGCGGGAATTCGCTGTCGCCCGCAAGCCCGACCGCGCCGAACTGCTGAAGCGGCTGCGCGCATTCCGGGGGCGCCTTCCTCCCGATTTCAAGTTCGACCGGGAAGTGGCGAATGCCCGGTAGCTTCTTCGACTCGAATGTCCTGCTTTACATCACCTCTGGCGATCCGGCGAAAGCCGCGCAGGCAGAGGCGACTATCGGAAGTGGCGGCGCGATCAGCGTGCAGGTCCTGAACGAGGTCGCCAACGTCGCGCGCCGCAAGATGCAGATGTCGTGGCAGGACACTCATGCACTGCTCTCCCTGTTGCGCGGTCTGCTGACTGTCCATTCAGTCACGGCCGAAACGCACGAAACGGGATTGGCCCTCGCCGAGCGCTACAATCTTTCGATCTATGACGCCATGATCGCCGCCTCGGCGCTCCATGCAGATTGCGACACGCTGTGGTCGGAAGACATGCAGCACGGGATGGCGGTAGATGGCCGGCTGCGCATCGCGAATCCCTTTCGCACGGCGCGTTGACCTTCGGCCAGGAGTGCCAACCGCTCCCTCACTCCACCGTCGTCGCACTCATCCCCAGCATCGCCCGCCGCCTGAGCCACTGGCTCGGCCGGTAACGGTCGTCGCCGGTGATGGCCTGCATCTGGACCAGGATCTCGTGGCATTCCTTGACGCCCATCCAGTCGGCCAGCGCCAGCGGCCCGCGCGGATAGTTGAGGCCGAGCGTCATCGCGGTGTCGACGTCGGCGGCCGAGGCGATGCCGATCATCGCCATCTCGCAGCCGAGGTTGGCGATCATCGCGCACATGCGCTGGGCGATGAAGCCGGGCGAGTCCTTGATCACCGTCACCTTGGCGCCTGACCTGGCGAGCAATGCCACGGCAGCATCGCGCACGCCCGCGTCGGCGCCGGGTGCGGTCATGACGGTGATGCGCTTGGCCGTGTCGCCGGTGAGGTCGACCGCGATGGTGCGCTTGGGGTCGAGGCCGAGCTCGATTGCCGTCGTGGTGCAGTCCTTGCCGATGGGCGCCACCAGGATCGGGCTCTTGCCGTCGTCGGCACCCAGCATCTTGGCGCCATCCGAGGCGATCAGGCCGACCAGCTTCTTGTTGTGCGTGTCCATGATGACGACGCTCGACGCCGGCACCACGGAGGTCGGATGGTCGGCGCCGGGATCGACTTTTACGCCCTTGGCATCGTAGCTGTACCAGCCGCCGCCGGTCTTGCGGCCGAGCCGGCCCGCTGCATAGAGGTTCTCGTGATAGGGGCTGGGCGTCATGCGCCGGTCGTGGAAGAAGCCCTCGTAGATGATCTTGCGCGCCGGAAAATTCACGTCGATGCCGGTGAGGTCCATCAACTCGAACGGCCCCATGCGGAAGCCGCAGCTGTCGCGCATCACGGCGTCGACCTGGCTCGGAGTCGCGCGGCCTTCCTGCATGATGCGCAGGCCCTCGGTGCCGATCGCGGTGCCGCCGAGATTGACCAGGAAGCCCGGCGTGTCGCCCACCACCACCGGCACGCGGGTCTGGCGCTTGCCCAACGCCACCATGGCATCGACCGTGGCCTGCGAAGTGTCGGCGGCGCGAATGACTTCCACCAGCTTCATCAGCGGCACCGGATTGAAATAATGCATGCCGCAGACGCGGTCGCGATTCTTCAGCGCGCGCGCGATCGAGGCGATGCGAATCGACGAGGTGTTCGACGCCAGGATCGCGTCGGGCGCCAGCACAGCCTCCAGTTCACCGAACAGCTTCTGCTTCACCTCGAGGTTCTCGAACACCGCCTCGACCACGATGTGGCAGGGCTTGAGATCGGCCATGGTTTCGGCGACGCCGAGGTTGGCGTCGACCTTCGCAAGATCGGCGTCGGTCAGCCGGCCCTTGGCGACCAGCCCCTTCAGCGTCTCGAGGATCGCGGCCTTGGCCTTCGCCGCCCCACCGGGCGCGGCATCGAACATGACGGCCTTCATGCCACCCTGCGCCGTTACCTGTGCGATGCCACGGCCCATGGCGCCGGTTCCCACGATGCCCACGGTGAGATCGGGGCGGTTCACATCGAGACTCATCGCAACTCCTACTTGTTGGCGAAGCCGGCCGTCTTGAGGCCGTCGTTGATTTCGTCGAGCACGGCCGGATCTTCGATGGTGGCGGGCAAGGTCCAGGGCTGGTTGTCGGCCATCTTCTGCATGGTGCCGCGCAGGATCTTGCCCGAACGCGTCTTGGGCAGGCGCTGCACGACCAGCGCGCTCTTGAAGAAGGCGACGGGGCCGATGCGGTCGCGCACCATCTGGACCACTTCGCCGGTGATCTCCTGTGTCGGGCGGTTGACGCCCGCCTTGAGCACCAGGAAGCCCAGCGGCACCTGCCCTTTCAGCTCGTCGGCCACGCCGATCACCGCGCATTCGGCGACGTCGTTGTGCGCGCCCAACACTTCCTCGATCTGACCCGTCGAGAGGCGATGGCCAGCGACGTTGATCACGTCGTCGACCCTGGTCATCACAGAGACATAACCGTCGGCATCAATAAAGCCCGCGTCGCCAGTTTTGTAGTAGCCGGGATACTCGGCCATGTAGCTCTGCTTATAGCGGTCGTCGGCATTCCACAGCGTCGGGAAGGTGCCCGGCGGCAATGGCAGTCTGCCGGCAAGCGCACCGACCTCGCCCGGCTTCATCGCCTTGCCGTTCTCGTCCAGCACATCGAGATGCCAACCGGGCGACGGCACCGACGTCGAACCCAGCTTCACCGGCATGGGATCGAGGCCCTGGAAGTTGCCGCAGATTGCCCAGCCGGTCTCGGTC
>ERZ890510.1111-NODE-1111-length-18652-cov-7.401516_pt1 | contig 18652 bp, 16 predicted proteins | sample MGYA00521265_ERZ890510 | MGnify/ENA primary metagenome ERZ890510 (study PRJEB32303, sample SAMEA104408624) | aquatic metagenome | biome: Brackish water; feature: Chemocline; material: water | place: Baltic Sea | collected 2014-10-26T21:54:00 | depth 110 m ...
CCATATCCCCCACAACTTCATCAGAGGCGACGCCACGGGTGTGGCCGGTCTCGGTGATCCTCGAAAGCTTGGGAAGCTCGGCGGGCTAACGCTCGGCTTCTTCTGGATCTCCCTTCTGCCTGCCATCGTCATCGGTATGGCGACGACGGCGGTCATGCTTCGGTTCGCGCCCGAAATAGCGATGCCTGTTGCGGCGGCTCAGGCGGCCCCGGAGCTACCGGGCTTCGTAGATTTCTTGGTCAGCCTGATCCCGAGTAACCCGTTCGCGGCGGCGAGTGGCGGTCAGTTGTTGCCCTTGATCGTCTTCACAGCGCTCCTCGCCGCTGCGACCGGCACGTTGCCAGACCATCACAGGACGACGCTGATCGGTTTCGCGACAGCCGTAAGTGAAGCGCTCATCAAACTCGTGTGGTGGATCCTGTGGGCCGCGCCCCTGGGTGTATTCGGTCTGGCCGCCCCGGTCACAGCACTGCTAGGGTGGGGACTCGTCCAGAGTCTAGGGGTCTTCATCATCAGCGTGATCGTCGGCCTTGGCGTCTACATGGCCTTGATCTTCTTTCCACTCCTCAAGTTCGTGGGGGGGGTGGGCCCGGTTCGTTTCGTGACGGGGATGTTCGGCGCGACTTCGATCGCCTTTTCCACCACGAGCACCGTTGCGGCGCTGCCGGTCACGCTCGAGGAGGCCCGCATGAACTTGGGCGTCTCCGACACGATTGCGGACGTCGTGATCCCGCTGGGAGCCTCAATGTACAGAACGGGAAGTGCGCTCTTCCAGGGTTCTGCCATCGTCTTCCTTGCCCACCTCTTCAACGTGCCGTTTCCCCTCGCGGCTGCCGGCGGTGCGATCCTCGCCACGTTCCTGGTATCGCTCACCGTCGCGCCGGTGCCATCGTCGGGTGTGGTCACGCTCGCTCCAGCGCTCGACGCAGTCGGAATCCCGCTCGCCGGCCTGGCCATCCTCCTCGGCGTGGACCGAATTCCGGACATGTTCCGCTCCACCATGAACCTGTGGGGTCAGATCACTGCGGCGGTCCTGATGGAGAAGTGGGTTGGCGAAGGCCTAAGGCCCGTCAGCGGGGGCGGTGACAGCGCACTTCCGGCGGGCCCTTCAGAAGATGTAGAAGGCTGACATGAGCGGCCGGCCTTGGCTCCTCAGCGAGACGACCTGGAAAGAGGTCCGAGACGGCGCATACGATGTCGCAGTGCTCCCGTGGGGCGCGACGGAACCGCACAACTACCACTTACCGTTCGCCACCGACGTCTATGAAACCCAAGCGATTGCAGCGGAGTCAGCCCGCATCGCCTGGGAGCGTTGGGCGCGCCCGCTCGTGCTGCCGACGGTCCCGTTCGGTGTGAACACGCAGCAGTTGGACCTGCCCGGCACGATCAACCTTCACCCGTCTACGCAGGCCACAGTTCTGGCCGACATCATCGAGAGCCTTGAGGGTCACGGTTTCGAAAAACTCCTGATTTTGAACGGTCACGGAGGCAACGACTTTCGTCAGATGATTCGCGAGGCGCAGGACGCGACCCCGGTCTTCCTCAGCACGCTCAGTTGGTTCCGTATTCCGGGAACTATGGATCACTTCGATGCGCCGGGAGATCATGCCGGAGAGGCCGAAACGAGCCTCATGATGCATCTGCATCCGGAACTCGTGCGCCCGCTCTCCGAAGCCGGTTCTGGGCAAGCCAAGACCTGGAAACTGGCGGCGATTCAGGAGGGTTGGGCGTGGGCGCCGCGGCAGTGGTCGAAGGTCACCGATGATACCGGAGTGGGTGACCCCTCACTCGCCACCGCGGCGAAGGGGGAACAGTTCCTCAAGCTCGTGACGGAAAAGATCGCGGGGTACCTCATTGACCTCGCGGCAGCCGACCCAGACGACCTATACGAATAGACCGAGACCTCGTTCGGTCCTTCGCTTGCCCAAAGTCCGTCGGCGACCGATCCTGGGCTCGCTGCCTTGTCCTCTTCCAGGGTCCATAATGCGCCGTCTCCTTTTCGCTGTGCTCGCGGTCTTCGCTGTGCTTCCCGTGCCCGTCTGCGCCCAGGAGAATCCACCGGCCTATGACGTAGTCATCCGTAACGGGCGGGTGCTCGACGGTGCTGGGAATCCCTGGATCGCGGCGGACGTGGCCATTCGCTCCGGCAGGATCGTGCGCATTGGGCGCGTCGAGGGCGCGGGGAGACGAGAGATCGACGCAACGGGTCTCTACGTGTCCCCGGGGTTCATCGACATGATGGATCAGTCGGGCAGTGTCCTGCCACGCAACGGGCTCGCAGAAAATAAGCTGCGCATGGGTGTCACCACGGCCATTGGCGGCGAAGGAGGTACGCCCGTCGGCGTGGAGGGGATAGAGGCATACTTCAGAGGCCTCGAGGAAACCGGTATCTCGATCAACTTCGGTTCGTATTTCTCGGAGTCCCAGGCGCGCAGAGCTGTGCTCGGCAACGCCAACCGGGCCCCAGATGATGCCGAGCTCGACGAGATGCGCGAGATCATGGCGTCCGCCATGCGCCAGGGCGCGATGGGCATGACCACGGCGCTCATCTACCCCCCGTCGTCGTTCGCCTCCACGGACGAGTTGGTAGAAATCGCCAAGGTGGCCGGCGCCTATGGTGGCATCTACGCGAGTCACATTCGGGACGAGGGTAGCGGGCTGGTGGGCGCAGTTCGTGAGGCCATTGAGGTCGGCGAACGAGGCGGGCTTCCTGTCGAGATTTTTCATTACAAAGGCGCGTACGAACCAGGCTGGGGCACGGTCATCAAGGAGGCCGCGGAGGAAATCGAAGCGGCCCGGGCCAGAGGTGTCGACGTGGCCGCCGACATGTATCCCTACACGGCGGGAGGAACCGGCCTCGAAGCCACGATCCCGTCCTGGGTGTTTGACGGCGGAATGGATTCGGTGAAAGCCCGGATCGGCCGCGACGACGTGCGCGTCCAGCTGAAGCAGCAAATCGTCACCGGGTATGAAGGGTGGTGGAACATCATCGAGGCGGCCGGCGGCTGGGACGGCGTGGTCTTGGTCAACGCCCGCAACGCGGACAATGCTCACTTTGAGGGCAAGAACATCACGACCATCGCCCAAGAATGGGGCAAAGATCCCGCAGACGCCGCCTGGGACCTGGTTGCAGAGGGCGAGGGTCGGGTGATGGCGATCTACCACATGATGGACGAGGACGATGTGCGCTGGGCGATCCAGCGGCCATGGATCAGCATCGGTAGCGACGCAGGAGCCTCTCTCACCCCAGGCACCGCCGACGTGCTCGGCCTGCCTCATCCGCGGAGCTACGGGACGTTTCCACGCGTCCTGGCGAAATATGTGCGCGACGAGGGCGTGCTCACGCTTCCTGAGGCCATTCGTAAGATGACCTCCTGGCCGGCTACCCGTATGAGACTCGAGCGCAGAGGTGTGATTCGTGAGGGTGCCTGGGCCGATATCACCATCTTCGATCTCGCTCGCGTGCAGGACCTGTCGACATACGACGAGCCCGTGCTGTTTCCAACTGGGATCGAGTTTGTTCTGGTAAACGGAGAAGTGGTGATTGAGGACGGCGGCACACACACCGGGGCCCGTCCGGGTCACGTACTCTACGGCGCAGGAAAAGGGAGCTCTCGATGACGTGCCAAGTTGAAACCGCCCGTCGGTCCTCCGACGCCCTATCTAGCGTGTGGGGAATCGTGGTCGCGTGTGGTGTGATGCTTTCAGCCCTCGCGAGCGGTGGGCTCGCCCTCCCGACAGAGGTGGAGGGCCAGATTTCAGCGCCCCCGGGACAGGCAATCGCCCGGGTCGCCGCGCGTCTCGAACCCGAGATTCAGCGTGCGATGCTCGAAGGGAATATCCCCTCGCTGGTCATCGCCCTGACAGACCGGGAGGGAGAGCTCTGGAGCGGAGCCTACGGCCAGTCGAACCTCTGGGCTCGCACTCCTGCCTCCACCAACACCGTGTACCTCATCGGATCCACCTTCAAGGCGCAGTCGACGGTGGCGCTCCTGCAGCAGATGGAGCAAGGCAAGTTCGCGCTCGACGACGCTGTTCACGACTACCTGGACGACTTCGATATCCAGGGCGAGGACCCCAGCAACCCCGTCACCTTTCGCCACATGCTCGCCCACACTTCGGGCATGCCAGGCGACTTTGGCCCGCACCTCGTATGGGGCGAGACTGTGCCGCTCAGGCTGGAGACCTTCCTCCAGGACTCGCTGCGTGTTGTGACGCCCCCGTCCCAGGCCGTCGTCTACTCCAACATGGCCTACACGCTCGTCGCCTACCTGGTCGAAAAGTTCTCCGGTGTGCCCTACAAGCAGTACATCCGCGACAACGTCTGGGGTGCGCTCGACATGGGCACAACCGCATTCGACCTCCGGCCTGATATGGAAGAGCGCCTCTCAACCCCTTACGTCCCCAATGAGACGGGACGCAATGCCCCGACCGACCGCCTCAAGGCCAACGTGTGGCCGGCGGGAATCGTATACGGGACGGTGCATGACCAGGCCAACTGGGTGCGTTTCAATTTGGGTGACGGGCGCTGGAACGGTCGCAGGCTGCTCACAAAGGCAACTTTGGACCAGATGCATACCCTCCAATACGAACAGTTCGTGGGGCAGGGACTGGGGGGCGGTTGGGGTTATGACCAACCCGGCTACGGACTCACCTGGTGGACCTCCAGCAGGGAGGGTGAGCAGTTCTTCGCCCATTCTGGCAGCCTTCCTGGCTACACGGCCTTCGCGTCAGGGAACAAGACGCGTGGATTCGGCGTCGCCTTTCTCACGAACGGGAACGCGTCCCACGTGCATCTGGTTCGGCTGACCACCCGAGCACTCGACCTGCTCGCGGAGGAACTGGGCGAATCGCGGGTCGGTCCCGCGTCTCGCGAGCCGGGCCTGTAACGCTGTGTAATCCGGGCGGCCGACCTACCTGCACCGGAACAGCTGGGCAGGGTCACGCTCGCGGATCTAGCCCCTCCGGGGCCAAGGCTCTCTCGACCCTGCCCAACAGCGTGTCGACCAGGAGCGCGAGGAGGGCCGCCGGAATCGCTCCTGACAGGATCATGCGCGTGTCGGCGAGTGCCAGGCCCGCCACGATGGGGTCACCGAGGCCTCCTGCACCAATAAAGGCGGCCAGTGTGGCTGTGCCGACGTTGATGACTGCAGCCGTGCGCACTCCAGCCATGATCATTGGTGCTGCCAGGGGGAGCCTGACGTAACGAAGAAGCTGTCGGGGTGTCATCCCAAGCGCCTCGGCCGAAGCGACCGCTGCTGCGTCCGCGTCGCGCACGCCGGTATACGTGTTGCGCACCATTGGCAGGAGCGAATAGAGAAAAAGCGCCACCACGGCCGGTGTCACCCCAATGCCGAATATGGGAATCATGAAGGCGAGCAGGGCAATGCTGGGGATGGTTTGGAGAAGTCCCACGAGTCTGATCACTCCCTCAGCGGCATGACGCACACGCTCAAGAAGGAGCCCCAGTGGGATGGCCACCATAAGCCCCGCCAAAAGCGACAGCGTGACCAGCAAGGCGTGTCGCCGGACCTCCGTGAGTGTGCTGGCTCGCCGGCCCCATAGGTAGGCGACGAACGAAGCGTTCCGAGCCCTTTCCTCCTGGACCGCCTCACCGACATCCCCGGCGACGAGGCCGAGGGACATCAGCGCCGAAGCCGCCACGAAGTCAACGCTCTCTCCATCGATCTCAACGCGACGATTCAGATCGCGAATGGTGCCGACATCGATCCGACCGGACAGTTCGGTGAGCACGCCCGCCACATCCGGTCGATTCTCGGCTATGTCACGGCCGACGACCGCGGCGGCGTCATAAGGTGGGAAGAACGTCCGATCGTCCTCCAGCACAGTGAACCCGTAGCGGGCGATCTGGCCGTCGGTCGCATAACCATCGATGACGTCCACTTCGCCAGCTGCGAGCGCCTGGTATTTGATGGCTTGCAGGAGCGGGCGAACCTCCCTCGGTGCGATACCGTAGACCCGTGCAAGCCCAGGAAGGCCATCCGAGCGTCCAATAAAGTCAGGACTGAATCCTGCGGTCAGCCCACCCGCTTCACGTGCCAGGTCGCTGAGGGTAACGAGGCTCAAGGAATCTGCGGTCTCGGCGCGCACCGCGATCGCGTATGTGTTCTCAAAGCCGAGCGGGGGGAGCCACCGCACGCCCCAAAGGGCACGGAATTGGTCGGCGACGCGCCGATATGCCTCTGGGCCGGTCGCGGGTGGGTCTTCGCCGAGCAAGACCAGCAACCCTGTACCGGTGTACTCCGGGTAGACATCGATCTCACCTTCCCGTAAGGCGGCAAACGCGATCTCAGTGGCCCCGAGTCCTGGGCGTCGGTCCACGACGTACCCGCGCGCTTCCAGCAGTTGCGAGAACATCTCGCCAAGGATGTAGGACTCAGCGAAGAGTTTTGTGGCCACGACTACGGGGGCCGAGGTCTGGACCTCTTGCTGGGCCACCAGGGGCTGGCTCATCAGCATTACCGCCCAAAGGCACAGCACGCTTACGAGCGGGCCAGACGCGAAGAACGATATCAGGAGGTTCCGGTCTCCGAGCCTCACGCCGCACCCGCCTTGTCCAAGAGCTCGGACACGTAGTCGGTCGTCGGTCGCGCCTGAAGCTCCGCAACCGTGGCTTCCTGTTCTATCGATCCAGATTTCATGACCGCGACGCGATCCGCGAGATGGAACGCCTCGCGAAGATCGTGCGTGACGAGGATGACGGTGACCCTGAGCTCCGATTGCAGGGCGCGGAAGGTGCGTTGGATATCCACGCGCGTAATAGCGTCCAGGGCTCCGAATGGCTCGTCGAGTAGGAGGATGTCAGGTCGGCCGGCGAGCCCTCGGGCGAGGGCAGCACGTTGTCTCTGACCCCCCGACAGCGCGCGCGGCCATCGAGCACCGAATTCGTTTGCCGGCAAGCCCACGAGGTTGAGTGCCTCGTCTGCGCGCCGCTCAAATTCCGGGTCGCCCCGCAACCATGGCACCATGCCTGCGTTCCTTCGAGTATTCCAGTGCGGTAGGAGTCCACCGTCCTGCTGCACGTATCCCACACCGTGTCTCAGGGCGACAGGGTCGACATGCGAGAGGTCTCGGCCGCCGACGCTGATGCTCCCGGCTTCTGGCTCGACCATGCGATTGAAGCAGCGGAGCAAGGTCGTCTTTCCTGACCCGCTCTCACCGACGAGCGCGGTCACGCTGCCTGGCTCGACGACGAGTGAGACGCCAGCCAGCGCCGTCACCGGGCCGTATCGCTTGAATACGTCACGCGCCTCGATCCTGACACCCGTTTTGTTCATCGGCTCAGGCCCTGGGAACCCAATGGTTTAGTTGTTGATTTCAAAACGATCTTCTGCGTCCGTCGGGTAGGTGTCTGTGCAGCGCCCCCCTATCTTACGTCGTCCCTTGCCATCCATCCATCCGTGCAGGACATGGACCTCAAGATCGGCCACCCTCTCTCTGCCACGGACGTATCCTTCCTCCTCACCGAGGCCAGGAGTCGGACGATGCTGCTCGTCGCGTCGCTTCCTGACGACGACCTGCGCCGCCAACACGACCCGCTGATGAGTCCCATCGTATGGGACTTGGGGCACATCGGACACTTCGAGGAAGTGTGGCTCGTCGAGAACGTGGAGAGTGGCGGCTCCGGATCCGAGGGACTCCGGGGCATCTACAATCCGTTCGAGAATCCGCGCGCGGTTCGTGACCAGTTGCCGCTCCCCAGCCTGAGTCAATGCTGGGACTATTTGAGCGGAGTACGACGCGTCGTGCTGGATGGGGTGGTACAGCTCGATCTCAATTCGAACGCGCCGCTGCTGAAGGACGGCTTCGTATTCAGGATGGTCCTCCAGCACGAATACCAGCACACCGAGACCATCCTTCAGACGTTACAGCTCATGCAGAACTCGCCCTACAGGCCGCCGAGACAGCTCGTGGCCCCGCCCGCGTCCGGTGACGCACCCCCGGCCGATGCGATGGTGTGGTTTCCTGGAGGTCAGGTCGAACACGGCACGAACGACCGCTCGACTGCGTATGACAACGAGCGCCCGAAGCACGCTGTGGATGTGGCTCCTTTCTGGATCGACGTCCACCCGACCACCAACGCAGCCTACCTCTCGTTCGTCAACGAAGGGGGATACGGTCAGCCAGAGCATTGGTCCTCACCGGGGTGGGCCTGGAAGGAGTCCGAGGCCTTGCAGGCGCCGAAATATTGGAGCCGTAGCGAAGAGGGTTGGTCCGAACGCTTCATGGACAAGATCATCAAACTGGACCCAACCCGACCCGTGTGCCATGTAGGCTACTGGGAGGCTGAGGCATTCGCGCACTGGGCGGGGAAACGACTTCCGACGGAGTTGGAGTGGGAGGTGGCGGCCTCCTGGGATCCCGAAGGGGGCAAGAAGCGGATCTACCCGTGGGGTGACGCAACGCCGACCGCTTTGCACGCCAACCTGGACACGGTGCTCTTCGAGACAGCGCCGATTGGCAGTTACCCGGCCGGGGTGTCCGCGCTGGGATGCTGGGGCATGTTGGGAGACGTCTGGGAGTGGACGTCCACGGACTTTAGTGGCTATCCGGGCTACGAGACGTTTCCGTACCCTGAGTACTCTGAGGTCTTTTTCGGCGATGAGTACAAAGTGCTGCGGGGTGGGTCCTGGGCCAGCCGGGTCGGCGCGGTGCGCAACACCTTTCGAAATTGGGACTATCCTATTCGCCGACAGATCTTCAGTGGAATAAGGTGTGTGCGAGATGAGTAACCCAGGCCCAGCTGTCCCGCGCACAGTCGCCGATAACCCAAGCGACCCCCATGACCGCGAGGTCATGCTCAAGGAGGTGCTTGAGGGCCTGCGCAGGCATCAGAAGGAGCTGTCGTCCAAGTATTTGTACGACGCGGTGGGCTCGGCACTGTTCGAGGATATCACACGGCTTTCCGAGTACTATCCAACCCGCACAGAGCGCGCGCTGCTTGAGCGCTGGATGCCGGAGTGGGTGGAGCTTGAACGACCCGCAGCGCTGGTCGAGCTGGGGGCAGGGAGCGCCGAAAAGTCCCGCGTTGTCCTCGACGAAATGGAGCGGCTGGACGCCGGGAATCTTTATGTCCCAGTGGATGTCAGTGGCGACTTCTTGCACGAGACCGCCGGGCGCCTGCGGGAAGAATACGATTCCCTGATTGTCCGACCGGCTGTGGCGGACATCACCGAGCCTCTCACGTTGCCGGGGAAGCTCCCTGAGCCTGCGTGGTTCGCGCTGCTTGGCAGCACGATCGGGAACTTCGATACACCACAAGCGACGCGCCTCCTATGTCGAATTGTAGGTCAGATGCGGGCAGGGGACCGCTTCCTGATGGGCGTGGATCTACGCCCCGGACCCAACAAGTCGCAGGAGCGACTCGAAGCCGCTTATGACGACGCGGCAGGGGTCACGGCCGAGTTCAACCTGAATGTGCTCACTGTGTTGAATCGCGAGTTGGGAAGCGACTTCGACCCACAGGGCTTCCAGCATGAGGCGCCGTACGTGCCGGAGGCGAGCAGAGTCGAAATGCACCTCAGGGCCACCTCCCCCAAAAATGTACATTTCCACGGCGCGGATGAGGACATCGTCTTCGTCACCGGAGAAACGATTCGCACGGAGATCAGCTGCAAGTACAACCGCACCGCGATTGACGGGATCTTCTCCGATGCTGGTCTGACGGTGGAGCGTTGGGTGCAGGACGACGACGGCCTCTTCGCGCTGATCCTCGCTCGCCGGGCGTAGCCTGTACGTGTTCGCGGCAACGCACCCGCGGTATCTCGCTGACGACTCGCTTAAAGCGCGAGCATTTTCGTAGAAATCACCCCGTCAGAGCCGATATCGATCGAGCTGTGTCCGTCCACCGCCTCCCACCCGGTCCCGGCGTCCAGGGGCTCCGACGCGAGCACGATTCCGTTGGGTGCGACGGAGGGCCGCTTGGCGACGTAGAGCGAATTGGTGACCGGTTGCGTCCCGCTACGAATCGCAGTGACCCTCTCACCGTCGCTCAAGACCATGTTCAACTGCGCCTCGACGCCCTGTCCGACGCGATCGTTCACGAATCGAGCGGTCTGCTCCAAAGCCTCAAGAGGTGAAGCCCCGGCCCGCAGCGCCGACACCGCGAGCAGGAACAGCGTTTCACTATCGGAGGTCCCCGCAAGCTCTGCGTAGAGGTCATCCGAGAGCTGCCCGCGAAGCGCCCGCATATGATTCGCCCTGAAGTCGGGGACGAACCCGTTCAACGCGAAGCTCCACTTCCCGAACATCAACGGCAGAAGCCCAGATCGGTCGACAGGAATGCCCACGGTGGCGTTTCGCAGAGCCGCGATGACACACGGCGACGAAAAAGCCGCCAGCGTGCGCCTGAGATCTGTGTCGTGCCATATGGGGCGCATCTCAGCGATTCGTACCAGCCCCGACGCTCCGTACCAGGCGACTCCGTATCCGTCGGCGTTCACTGAGCCAGAAAGCAACTCGGTGGGCCGCCAACTTTGTTCATAGAGTGAGTGCGTGCCGTCGAACACGAGTTGCTCGGGAGAGACCGGCTCGCCGATGTACGCGACCAGACGGCACACCTTCAGTCCGCTCCGATCAGAAGGCGCCCGAGCTGGGTGAGGTCTACGTTGCCGCCGCTCAGAACCACGACCACAGGAGCATCCGGCCGTACCGGAATTTTCCCGGTCAGAAGTGCGGCGAGCCCAGCGGCGCCGGCCGGCTCGACAAGAAGCTTGGTGCGCTCTAGTAGGAGTCGAAGTGCCTCGACGATTTCGGTGTCACTCACGATCACGACGGATCGGCCTTGCTCCTTCAGGATCGCGTGGTTCAGAACACCCGCCATGGGTGCCCCGAGGCCGTCCGCGATCGTGTCTACCGAGTCTAGGTGCAGGGCGCGCCCTGCAGCGAGACTCCGGTGCATGCCGGGTGCCCCCTCCGGCTCGACGCCCCAGACCGCCACGTCGGGTCGGGTTGCTGCGATCGCAACAGAAATCCCCGAGCACAATCCTCCTCCCCCCACCGGAACGACGACCGACGCGACGTCGGGCAGGTCCTCGACGATTTCTAGCCCGCAACTCGCGTGCCCCGCCACGACCTCCTCGTCATCGAACGGGTGTACGAAGGTCATGCCTCGCTCGTCGGCGAGTTCGAGCACCCTGGAGAACGCGGCCCTGGCGTCTCCATGGAGCACGACCTCCGCCCCGTATTCTCGACTCGCAGTCACCTTCATTGGAGAAGCCTTCTCCGGCATTACGACCAGACTCTTGATACCCGCCGCCGACGCAGCCCAAGCCACGGCCTGGGCGTGGTTGCCCGCGGAGACCGTCGCGACACCTCGTTCGCGCGCTTCGTCGCTTAAGCGGAGCAAGCGGTGAAGCGCGCCGCGTACCTTGAATGCTCCGGTCTTTTGCAGGTTCTCGCACTTCAGGAAGACGGGGGCCCCCACGCGGTCGGATAGAGCGCGCGAGTGGAGCAGGGGGGTCCGGTGGATCGACGAAGCGATGAGTGCCCGAGCATCTTCAAGGCGCTCCCTGGGAAATACTGGATTGATCATTCGGGAGATGATGCCGTCACGGTGCAGTCGTCGCCACCCCCTGAAACCCGGCCGGCCAACGGGGGTTCTACTCGGGCCGCCCGGTAGTCCGGTCCAAAAGAGCGGAGGGTCGGCTCCGCACGACGAGGCCGAAGCCTCGTTTTGCCAAAGCCAGGGTCTGGCGTATTGTTCCGCCCTTATTCCGTGTTTGGAGTCTCAATGACAGCACCCAAGGTCATTCACCCTGTTACGCTCCGCTGCGCCTTCTGCGGCACGAATAACCGTGTTGATGTGGAGCGCGCCGTGCAGCGTCCCAACTGTGGCAAGTGCAGCAAGCCCATGCTTCTCGATCGCCCTGTGCACGTCGCCCAAGAGGACTTCGACACGACGGTCTTGGGCGCTTCTGTCCCAGTCCTGGTCGATTTTTATGCGGATTGGTGCGGGCCGTGTAAGATGGTCGCCCCGCTCATGGACGAGATCGCGCAGACGCAAATCGGTAAGATCTTGGTGGCCAAAGTGGACACGGATCGTGCCCCAGAGGTCGCCGCCCGCTACGACATTCGCAGTATCCCGACCATCATCATCTTTCGCGAAGGGGTGGAGGTCGACCGAAGCCTCGGCTTCGAACCTGAGCGGGTTCGAGACTTCGCAAACAAGGCGGTCGCGTGAGCAAGCCGGTCCGGCATGGGCAGATCGTCCAGGCGATCAAGACTCACCGCGTTACCAGCCAAGAGGGCCTGCGCGAAATTCTGCACGCCCAGGGCACGGATGTGACGCAGGCCACGCTGTCACGCGACATCCGGGAATTACGGCTGGTGAAAGTGCCCGATGCGGATGGTGCTTCCCACTACTCTATTCCGGATGAGTGGGAGAGTACCCCCGCCCTCCAATCACTCCTGCCCACGCTTTTCCATTCTGCCGAGGGTGTCAGTCACTTCCTCGTGGTTCGGACCATGAAGGGCGCGGCACAGACCGTTGCGGCCGGTATCGATTGGGAGGAGTGGCCAGAGGTACTCGGCACCTTGGCGGGAGACGATACCGTTCTCCTCATTCTGCGATCCCCGAAGGCGGTGGCCGGAGTCCAGGCCCGAATCGAGCAGATGGCAGGCCTTCCGGGTTGACATCATGCAGTATTTGTGAATAGTTATGCTTCACGAACTGAGATGCTCGGTTCCCCAATATTCTAAACAAGGGGTCCGGGGCTGGAAGTTTGGGGCATTTGGCCCCCCGACACCTTGGCGGGAAGTCGTCGGTCCTTCGGTCCCGGGCCCCGGTTTTTAGCCCCGCGCGAGCCATCGCGCTTGAGGAAAAACCATGAAGGTCGTCCTAGGGTACTCCGGTGGGCTCGACACGTCCGTGATCGTGCCGTGGCTGAAAGAGAACTACAACGCCGAAGTCATCTGTATGGCCGGCGATGTCGGCCAGCAGGGCGGTCTTGAGGGCCTGGAAGCAAAGGCCTACGCCACCGGAGCCAGTGGCTTCTTTGGCGAGGACCTGCGCGACGAGTTCGTCGAAGACTTCGTCTTCCCGACCCTGAAGATTGGCGCCGTCTACGGCCGTAAGTACTTGCTAGGCACCGCGATGGCTCGGCCACTTCTCGGAAAACGTCAAGCCGAGATCGCGCTTCAGATAGGCGCCGACGCGCTCTCGCACGGCTGCACAGGGAAGGGAAACGACCAGGTCCGATTTGAGTTGGCGTACTCGGCTATCGCTCCCGGCATCAAGGTGATCGCCCCCTGGCGCGAATGGGACATCCGGTCCCGTGAGGACGCGCTGGCCTACGCCCGGGCGCGCGACATCCGCCTCGACGGTGTGGACGAGAGCAAACTGTACAGCCGAGATGAGAACCTGTGGCATATATCCCACGAGGGCGGCCCGCTGGAAGATCCGGGCTTCGAGCCCGAAGAGTCGATGTATCTGTGGACCCTCGCCCCGGAGCTGGCACCGGATCGGCCTGAATACCTCGAAATCGGGTTTGACGGCGGTGTGCCCGTGATGCTGAACGGCGAAGTCATGGGCCCGGTCACTTTGCTGGCTACGCTCAACGAGATCGGCTCGCGGCATGGGATTGGACGCGCGGACATCGTTGAGAACCGTCTCGTGGGTATGAAATCTCGGGGTGTGTACGAAACCCCCGGGGGAACCCTCCTATACGGGGCCCTGAAGGACCTCGAGTCAATCACGATCGACCGGCAGTCAGAAGGCCTGAAGGACGAGATGGCGCAGCGCTGGGCAGATATGCTCTATGAGGGCCGCTGGTGGACCCCCGAGAGGGAGGCGCTTGCCGCGATGGCCAATGTGTTGTCCAAGGACGTGACCGGATCGGTGAAACTGAAGCTCTATAAGGGATCTTCATGCGTCGCCGCTCGAACGAGTCCGGTCTCTCTTTACCGTGAAGACCTTGCGAGTTTTGGGCATGCCGCCACGTACGACCACGCCGACGCTACAGGGTTCATCCGGCTCTTTGGCCTCCCCATCCGCGCTGCGGCTGGCCTGAGCGCTTCGCGCGCCGAGGGTGACAAGGCCGTGACGAAGCTGCTCGAAGAGGTTCTCGAAGCCAGCGCGCTCTAATGCGCTGTAGCCGAGCAGCCGGGCCGCCCTCTGCACAACGGAGGCTTGGGAGGCTAAGCTCTTCCTTATGAGCGACCAAACCAAGCAACCGGATGGGAACGCATCACTGTGGGGCGGCCGTTTCGCCAGCGGCATGGCGCCTGAAATGGTTCCCCTCAACCTGAGCCTCAATGTCGACCAACGACTTTGGCGCGAGGATCTTCGCGGCAGCGCCGCATGGGCGAAGGCGATCGGGAACGCGGGGGTACTAAGCCACGACGAGGTCGAGCGAATCCTCGTGGGACTGGAGGCCGTGGCCGCGCGAATCGAACGTGAGGGTTTTGAGGGAAGCGCGGACGAGGATATCCACGCCCTCGTCGAGCGACTCCTTGGTGAAGAGGCCGGCGAAGTCGCCGGGAAGCTTCACACGGGGCGCTCACGCAACGACCAAAGTGCGACCGGGGTGCGCCTCTTCGGCATGGGTGCCACCGCGCGGATCGAGTCTCAGCTCCTCGGCCTTTGCAGAGCCCTGCGTGAGCTGGCGAGTCGAGGCGTAACCGTGGTGATGCCGGGCTACACGCATCTCCAGCAGGCCCAACCGATACGTGCGGCACACTGGGCGCTCGCTCATCTGTGGGCCTTCCTGCGTGACGTGGAGCGTGTGCGCGCGGCCGGAATGTCCGCATCCGTACTTCCGCTCGGTTCCGGGGCCATCGCCGGCTGCCCGTTTCCGGTTGATCGCGAAGCGCTACGGGCCGAGCTCGGCTTCAGCCGGACCAGCGAAAACTCGATAGATGCGGTAAGCGATCGCGACTGGATTTGTGATCTGACATACGCGGGGGCCATGATCGGTGTGCATCTTTCCCGGCTCTCTGAGGACTTGGTCCTGTTTTCGAGCACAGAGTTCGGCTTTGTCCGGCTTTCCGACGGCTACAGCACGGGGTCTAGCCTCATGCCGCAGAAGCGTAATCCCGATGTGGCGGAGTTGGCCCGCGGCAAGTCAGGCAGGTTGGCGGGCAACCTCACAGCGATGCTCACCATTCTGAAGGGGCTCCCGACAGGGTACAACCGAGACCTGCAAGAAGACAAAGAAGCCCTGTTCGACACCGTGGACACGCTCGATATAACGCTCCCGGCGGTCGCGGGCGCGATCGAAACCGCGTCTTTCCGTCCGGAGCGTATGCAGGCCGTCATGGACACGCAGCTTCTGGCCACGGACCTCGCAGACTACCTGGTGCGGAAGGGTGTGCCGTTCCGCACGACCCATGAGGTCGTCGGCCACCTAGTGCGCCGGGCCGAAGAGGAGGGCTGCTCGCTCTCGGAGCTCTCGCTCGACGCCCTTCAACAGGAGCACTCCTCGTTTGAGGAGGACGTGCGAGACGTTTTCGACTGGGAGCGGTCGGCCGATTCCCGTGACAGCGATGGTGGCACATCCCTGCGCGCCGTCCGCGCCCAACTAGAGGAAGCCAGTAACCGGATCGCAGCGCTGACCTAGTGTCGTGGATCAGACGTATCTCGGGCATTCGAGAACTTCTGATCCACCACACGAGCAGGCTTTTGAACGGCTCATGGCCCCCAGAGCGTTTCGCGGGCCGTGGGAGGTACAGGCCCCAGGTTAGCCTGCCGCGACCTCCGCTCCGGCGAGGCCTCGCCCGGCAGCGTGCGCGAAGAGTCCCAGCTGTTCCATAAGCGAGTCGAATTCGGCGAAGTCGAGCGACTGATCTCCGTCAGACGTGGCCGTCTCAGGGTCCGGATGGACCTCGATCATCAGCCCATCTGCTCCGGCGGCTACCGCGGCGAACGCCAGAGGGGCGACCAAGTCGCGCCGCCCTCCCGCGTGGGACGGGTCCGCGACCACCGGCAGGTGGGTCTCCCGCTTCAGGACCGGGATCGCGGCGAGATCGAACGTGTTCCGTGTCGCAGTTTCGAAGGTGCGAATGCCGCGCTCGCACAGTATAACGTTCGTGTTTCCCTGGCTCATGACGTACTCGGCCGCGAGAAGTAGGTCTTTCACCGTCGCGGCCATGCCCCGCTTGAGGAGTACTGGCCGGCGCAGACGACCGACCTCCATGAGCAATGCGTAGTTCTGCATGTTGCGTGCGCCGATCTGGAGTACGTCCGCGTATGCCGCCACGAGGTCCACCTCGCGCGTGTCCATCACCTCGGTGACGACTGGGAGCCCGGTTTCGGCTCGGACTTCGGCGAGCAGCTTGAGCCCGTCTTCACCCATCCCCCGAAACGAGTACGGTGAGGTACGGGGCTTGAACGCTCCACCTCGGAGCGCCCTCGCGCCTGCCTGCTTCACGCGCCGGGCGGTCGCGCCGAGCATGTCACGCCCCTCCACGGAACACGGACCGGCGATGACGACCACATCGGCCCCACCGATCTCCACCGCACCCAGTTGGACTCGGGTCGGGTCGGCCGCAAAGTCTTTCGACGCCAGCTTGTAAGGTTTCAACACCTCGTGCACCGTCTCCACTCCTGGCAGGGACAACAGGGGAATGTTTTGAAGGATCCCCTCGTCGCCTAAACACCCGATGATGGTGCGATGCTCCCCGCTAGAGACGTGGGTGCGGAGCCCTAATGCCTCAACCCGCTCGCGTATGTGGTCGAGTTGGTCCTGGGTGACGCCCTTTCTCGTGACGATGATCATGTTGGATGCCTGTTGGAATAAAAAAGGCCCCCGACGGAATGTCGGGAGCCTCGGTGGCCGATCGTGATGTCTATCAGTGCCTAAAGGGCACGCGGCCTCCGGGCCCCCGTAGGTGGGGCATACGCATAAAATCGATACCAGCGTCCGTTACCGTTCATGGCCGATAGGTTGACGGCGGGTCGCCGCAGTGTCAATAGAGAAGCCCCGTGCTGGAAGTGAAGGTGAGCCCCAGGTATATTCCCTCACCAAGTCCCGGATCATCCTCAACTCGTTACGACGGAGATCGTTCATCCATGGAACTCACGCCGGCCGAGGCCTTAAAAAGAAAGGCCGCTGAGCGCGCGTTGGACTTCGTAGAGAGTGGAATGGTGTTGGGACTCGGCACGGGGTCCACGGTGGCCCACTTCCTCGACCTCTTGGGCATGAAGCTGGCTGCGGGCGCCCTCGTTGATATCGTGGGTGTGCCGACTTCCGTGCGAACTGGGCGAGAGAGCCGTCAGGCGGGCATCACGATCATCGGCCTTGCGGATCGGGACCGGATCGACCTGACCATCGACGGTGCTGACGAGGTGTCTCCGGCGCTCGACCTCGTGAAGGGTATGGGGGGGGCGCTCTTGCGGGAAAAGATGGTCGCCCAGGCGTCCGACCGTGTCGTGATCATTGCTGACGCCAGCAAGATCGTGGACCGTCTCGGAACCCTCTCGCCTCTGCCGGTGGAGGTCGTGGATTGGGGACAGGGTGGCCACATTCGTTTTCTTGAAGCCCAGGGAGCGTCGGTCTCGATGCGCATGATGGAGGACGGGCCACCACAAAAGAGCGACAACGGCAACCTCATCTTGGATTGTCGTTTCGCAGACGGCATCCCAGACCCAGCGGCGCTTGACCAGGAATTGCACAACCGCGCCGGCGTCGTCGAGACCGGCCTGTTTTTGGGCATGGTCCACGCGGTCGTCGTCGCGGGAGAGGATGGTATCCACGTCATGGAGCGCTCGACATGAAGATCGCGCCGTCGATTCTGTCCTGCGATTTCTCACGGCTCGGAGCCGAAATCAAGGCTGTTGAGGCCGGTGGGGCGGACTGGATTCACGTGGATGTAATGGACGGCCATTTCGTCCCGAACATCACGATCGGCCCGGTCATTACCGAGGGCGCACGCCGTGCCACAGCGCTGCCGCTGGATGTTCATTTGATGATCGAGGATCCAGACCGCTATCTGGAAGCGTTCGCCAAGGCGGGGGCAGACTGGATTACGGTACACGCTGAGGCCTGTACGCACCTACATCGGACACTGACCCACATTCGCGAGCTTGGCGTGCGCGCGGGCGTCGCACTCAACCCCGGGACCCCTCTCGCCTCGATCTCGGACGTGTTGTCCTGCATCGATCTCCTGCTCGTGATGTCGGTAAACCCAGGATTCGGGGGGCAATCCTACATCATGAACAGCACGAAGAAGCTCCGCCAGGCGAGGGCATTGCTCGATTCGGTCGGCAGTCCAGCTGAACTGCAGGTAGACGGCGGGGTCGATGCAGCGAACATCGCGGAGGTGGTGGCAGCCGGCGCGACGGTGATCGTTGCAGGTTCCGCTGTTTACGGGCACCCAGAGGGGGCCACAAAGGGCGTGCAAGCGCTGCGGTTGGCTGTGTCCTAGGGCGTGGCGACCAACGACCGCCGACGCTATAACGGTACCCACCCCACGGGAGGGTTCTTTAACCCGATCCTTTCTACCGATGACTGATTTGCAAGGCCTCGACCCCTGCGCGTTAGAACGACTTCGCGAATGGGGAGGTGACAAGCTCGTCGGCCAAATGGTCCGGCTCTTCCTCGGCAACTCATCGACCCGAATGGATTGGCCTGCCCCCGTTCTCAGTACCAGGGGTTATGAGAGTGTGATTACCTGCACCCCTTTCTCTGGGGAG
>ERZ890510.1113-NODE-1113-length-18634-cov-5.242747_pt1 | contig 18634 bp, 18 predicted proteins | sample MGYA00521265_ERZ890510 | MGnify/ENA primary metagenome ERZ890510 (study PRJEB32303, sample SAMEA104408624) | aquatic metagenome | biome: Brackish water; feature: Chemocline; material: water | place: Baltic Sea | collected 2014-10-26T21:54:00 | depth 110 m ...
CGGAGTGCACGGTGCGCGCCCATTTGGTAATGGGCCGGGCCAGAGCTAGGGCGTCATGGTCGACTTCGGACTGCGGTTGAATCCAATTGGTCGGCAGACGTGCGACGATGACGATCACCGGCGAGCACGCTTCATGTGCGGTTAGAATCCCGGAGACCGCATTGGGCAGACCTTGATCCGAAATAATCAACGCAACGCCGGGCTTGCCGGTGACGCGGGCGTAGCCGTCGGCGGCGGCGACCGCCGCTGTTTCATGCCGGTTGGAAATAATCGCGAAATCGTCTTTGTCGAGCGCATCAAGAAGATAGGTGTGCGATGCACCGGCGAGCGAGAAGACCGAATTGATCCCCATGTTTTTTAGGGTCCGGCTAATCACCATGCCGCCGGTGATTTCGTTGCTGCCGTGTTCTTCCTTTTTCCAGAAGGTATCGGCCTTTTGAGTCTTTTGAGATTTTTTTGTCTGACGCGCCACGCTTGATCCTCCTGTCGGCCTCAGCCGATTACCTCGCCCTCAATCAGGGCAATGGCCTCGATTTCGATTTGTAGTTCAGGCAGCCCCAGCGCCCCGACTTCGACAATCGTATCGGCCGGCCACGGTTGCTTGAAGTACTTGCCGCGAGCCTCGATGATCTTGGGAAAATTGGCCATATCGGTGAGGTAGATATTCACCTTGATAATCTTCTCCATCGACGACCCGGCGGCCTCGAGGACGCGCTTTATGTTGGCGAAGGTCTGTTCGACTTGTCGGTCGAAGTCGCCAACGCCGACCAACGCGCCGGTCTCGTCAATCGATGCCTGACCCGACAAAAAGATGAGGTTCCCCGCGCGATAACCAAGCGCGATCTTGAACGCATCGTACGGGTCGGGATTAGTTTTGATTCGGTAAGCGTTCTTATCCGCGGCTGGCGGTACTGCATCGCTCATTGTTCAAGTCCTCCCAGGCCAACCCTAGCCTAGCAACCGGTGGGCACCCAGGTTGAGGCGGGGGCCCGCACGCCCTGCGGCCAACACCCTGGCGGCGACGAGTCAGATCAGTACGGGTCCGGTCCCAGGTACGGTTTAGCCGCGAAGTGGGCGAGGGATGGCGGCAGGATCGGATCGTAAGGTGGATCGAACGGGCGCGAAATTTCGTGGTCCGACCACTGCGTCGTGAAGGGTCCCTCGCGCGAGCGAAACAAGCCGAGATAACCGGTCAGCGACGCGCCCGGACCGTGCGCGATTCCAGGAGGCCGCCAAAAGTACGCGCCCGGCCGCATCATGCCGCGCGGCCAACCCAACGATCCTTCGAGCAAGAAGAACTCCTCGACGCACGGATGGGTTTCGATCCGGCCGGTTTGCGGCAGGTCTTCGCGGCGATTGGTACCCTTGGTGAGCAGCCACGTGCGTTCGCCGCTGGCCGAATCATTGCGCAGAAACTTGATGGCAATGCCAGAGCCGACGAGGCTGTGATCGAAGTCACTGGTCCAATCCGCCTGGTCGCGGCTCTCCAGCGTAATGACCTGGCCCGCATCAAAGCTACTCGTGCCAGCGACCCGCCGCGGCGAACCATTAAAAAAGGTGAGGACGGCAGCACCGTTTGGCGCGCTCATGCGCTGGCGCGGAAACCCGCCCGGTAAGTAGCCGTAGCCATAGGGTTCGAAGATGTGGGTGTCGATCGTAAGCGACCCTTCAAGGACGAAGAACTCTTCGTCGCCGGCAACGTGGTGCGACTCGTCCAGCACCCAGCCCTCGGGGTAGCGAATGATCGCGCTGCCGGCGGACGTGTCAGGATCGTGACTAAGGACTTTGATGATAGCGCCCGGCCGACTGGAGCCTGTGTCCAGGTCGGTCCAGGGCAAGACTTGCGACTGGATGAATTCAATATGCGCGCGGGCCATGGTCGATCAATAGGGGTCAGTGCCCCGGTATTCGGTGGCGGCGTGGGACGCCAAAGTGGATGGCAGGGTCGGCCGGTAGGGCGCATCCCACACAATGGTTTCGGCCCGGTCCGTCCAGTCGGTGGAGAACGGCCCTTCCTTGCAGCGAAAAAAGCAGGTGCACCCGGCGAGCGACCCGATAGGCCCGTGTTGAATGCCGCCGGGGCGCCAGAAGTAGGCACCGCGGCGCAAGACGCCTTGGGGCATCGAGATTTCGCCACCAAGCAAGAACAGCTCTTCGACATGGGGGTGGGTTTCGAGCGGCGCCGCGGTCACCACAGCCGGATCGGTCGGCCCCATGTTGAGCAACCAAGTGCGCTCGCCGGTCTTTTCGTCAAGCCGCAGCATCTGCTTTTGCAATCCCGCACCAATGACCTTCGGATCGACACCGTCGCGCCAAGTCGATGGATCGCCAACGGCAATGCGCTCAACCAGTTTGGTGCGATCGAAAGCCTTGGTGCCTTCAAAGACATTCTTATGCGGCCCCTCGAAGAAGGTCAGCACAGTCGCGCCATTGGGTGCGGTCATGTTTGGGCGGGGAAAGCCGTCGGGCAAGTAGGCATAGGTCTGCGCGCCATACGCCGTCTCGCCGATTCGCAATTCCCCGTCGAGAACGAAGAATTCCTCGTCATTGTCGAGGTAATGGGGCCGGGCAATCTCAAACCCTGCCGGGTACTTGAGCACCACACTGACAGCGCCGGACTCGGGGTCCTTTGAGAGAACCTTGCAGGCCACCCCCGGTCGCGCTGCGGTGTCCGGCAGTGTAATCCAAAGTAGAACCTGACTTTGGATGAACTCAAGATGCTCGCGGGCCATGTCTCCCCCTTTTGCCGCAGTATCGCGCGCTCGCAGGGGACCACGCAAACCGCGACGGAACCGGCAGGGTAAAGCCGTGTAAACTATAGGACTGGGCGCAGGGAACATTTTTGGAATTGTCAGGATTACCGGATGATTAGAGGCATCGGACTAGGGGTCGTCGCCGCAATCCTACTTTCAGGGGCGGCCACGGCACAGGAGCGTCGCGACCGGGAGGATTTTCGGGCCGCGCGGTTTGTCGAACTGCTGGACACCGACGGTGACGGCAAAGTTGGCCTTGCCGAAATATTGGCCGAACATGGGCGCCTGTTCGCCGCCGCCGACATCGACAGCGACGGCTCGTTGTCGGTGGACGAGTTTCGCCGCCGGGGGCGTCTGTTTCAGAGCCTGGGCACCGCCACCCTGTTCGACATGATGGATACCGACGGCGACCACACGCTGTCGGCCGACGAGATCAATCAACCGTCGCGCCGCTGGTTTTCCCGCTACGATCTCGACGGCGATGGATCAATGGCGGCAGAGGAATTGTCCCAAGGGGGCCAAGCCGGTGGCTCCGACCGTCGCTAGCGCAGCACTCTGGATGGACCTGGGCGAGCAGACGCCCGACGGGTGCGTCGATGATAGCGCCGACCAAAGCGATGACGTCTTGGTTGAGCGGATTGCCGATGGCGACCAGCGGGCTTGGCGCGAGATCACGCGCCGCCACCTGAGTGCCATCGTCGGTTACGCATGGCATATGTTGCGCGACCGAGCCGAGGCCGAAGATGTCGCTCAAGAGACCATGGTCCGACTGATGCGCAAGGCCGAAACCTGGGAGCCGGGCGGCGCCAAAATCAGGACCTGGCTGTACCGGGTGGCCATCAATCAATGTATCGACCGGCAGCGGGCGCGCCGGACCACGTCACTGGAAGTCTTGGCCGAACAAACCGACCCGCAGACCGGCGGTGCGCGGGTCGCCCGCGATCACGCGCTGCGTCGCGCGGTCCGCGGGGCGGTCGACGCGCTGCCCGAGCGCCAAAAGCAAGCGCTGGCCCTGGTTCACTATCAAGGGTTTAGCCAGCAAGAGGCGGCAACCGCGCTGGATATCTCGGTCGAGGCCGTGGAGTCCTTACTGGCGCGCGCGCGGCGGACATTGAAGACACAGCTGAAGGATCTGGCGAACGATCTGCTGGAGGAATGGTGATGGATAACAAAAGCGACCCGATGACCCTGAGCGATTTCGACGCACTGCTGGATCGGTACGGGGCCCATTCGAGCGACTGGCCCACCGATGTGCGCGCCGCGGCGCAAGCGCTGCTGGCTCAGTCGGCGGATGCCGGTGCGGCCTTCCGCGAGGCCGAAGTCCTGGAACGCCTGCTGGCGCTTGTGCCTGCGCCTGCACCCAGCGCTGCGCTGGAGGCGCGGATCGCAGCGTTGACCGATGAGAAATCCGCCCATTGGATTTGGATGGTTGTTGCGCGCCCGGTGTGGCGACCAGCGTTGTTGGCCGCGGCCATGCTGGGCGGGGTGTACCTCGGCGCCGCAGCGCTCCCCACCAGCGTCGCGTTCGGTGACGGCGAGTTCGACTTGACCGGCGTGGCCGGGGGTGGAGAAACCCTCGGCATCGTCGAGTCGTGGGAGGAATAACATGTCTGTCGGACGTCGGCGTTTGTTTGGCATCGCGTTAACGGTGTCCCTTGCGATCAATCTTTTTGCTGTCGGCATTTTTATCGGTGTTGTCGTGACCGGGGGCGATAGGTTTGCGCGCCGCGGGTTTGACCCGATGGTATCCGGATTTCAGGCGTCGCCCGCGTTCATGGCACTGGAACCGGAATCACGTCAGCTGGCGATCGAGAAATTCCAAGAAAGCGAGCCGGCGTTGCGCGAGGAAACAATGGCGTTGCGGCGCGCCCAGCGTAATGTCGTGCGGGTCCTGACAACCGAGCCGTTCGACCCCGCAGCAGCCAGCGATGCCCTCCAGGACCTGCGGCTGCGTACCGACGCAATCCAAGCGGCAGTCCACCGCTACCTAGTCGACCTTAGCCGCGACCTAAGTGCCGATGAGCGCCGGGGCCTGAGCCGGTCAATCTTTCGCTCACCGGCCTATCGCATGCCCTTGGCGCACCGCGAACCCGCCCCACACATGCACGCAGGATGACCACAATGAGATTTCCCCGCCGCCGCCTACTGATCCTGGCCGCGGTGGCGATCGTCGTCGCCGGCCTTGCCTATGGACTGCGCGGTGGCGGCGAGAGCTCGATCGAGTACCGCTTTGGCGCGATTGACCGCGGTGATGTGGTCAACGCAATCGCGACATCCGGCACGCTTGGCGCCGTCGTGACGGTCGATGTCGGCACCCAGGTTTCCGGGCAGGTCGCCGAGCTGAATGCGGATTTCAACACCGAGGTCAAAGAGGGCCAGCTGATCGCGCGGATCGATCCACAGACATTCGAATCACGACTGCGCCAATCCGAAGCCGATCTTGCGATCGCCAAAGCCAACGTGACGATGCAAGTCGCGGCGCTGGCTCGCGCCGAGGCAGATCTGGCGAGCGCCCAGGCGAATTTGGAGAACCGGCGCGCAACCGACGATGAGGCCCAGCGCGAGTTAGAGCGCAAGGAGGATTTGCTGCGCCGCGGCGTCGCGTCGAACCGCGATGTCACGCAAGCCAGGGCGTTGGCCGTAAGTGCCGCGGCACAAACCCGCGCGACGGCCGCGGCCATGCGCTCCGCCGAGGCACAAATCAAAGTGGCACAAGCGCAGATCGAAAATGCCCGCGCACAGGTCCAACAGCGTGAGGCCAGCCTCGAACAAGCCATGATCGACCTGGAACGCACTTTCATCCGGGCGCCGGTCAACGGCGTGGTCATCAACCGGCAGGTCAGTCTTGGTCAGACCGTGGCCGCCAGTCTCAACGCACCGGTGTTGTTCACAATCGCCCAAGATCTGCGCCAGATGCAGGTCGAGGCCAACATCGACGAGGCCGATATCGGTCAGGTGCGTGCTGGACAGGACGTCGACTTCACCGTCGACGCCCACGCCGACCGGACGTTTCGCGGCCGCATCGAACAGGTCCGACAGGCACCGCAAGTGGTGCAGAACGTTGTTACGTACACCGTCATTGTTTCGGCCAATAACGCCCAACAATTGTTGCTGCCGGGAATGACGGCCAACGTGAACGTCGTGTTGGATCGTCGCGCGGACGTGCTGCGGGTGCCAAACGCGGCGCTGCGGTTTCGGCCGCCGAACGCCGCCGGGGACGGCGAGAGTGGCGGCGCCCCTACTGCGCGGCAGGCCGCCAGCGGTGCAACGCCTGGCGGGGGCGGTGGGCCCGGCGGCGCGGGCGGCAACCCGGCTGAGCAATTCGCGCAGTTGATCGAGACGCTGTCCTTGACGCTGGCGCAACAAGAACAGGCGCAGCAATTCGGCCAAGAATTGCGCGCCCGCATGCAAAGCGTACGCACCCAGGGCGGCGGCCGCGAAGAATTCGTTCAGGCCGCCCGCGAGGGACGCCAACGCTTCAACGAACAGCTCGTCGCGATTCTCGATGAGACCCAGCGCACTCGGCATGCCGAGTTGACTGCGCAGCGGCGCAGTGCTGGGACGAACGCTGTGCGGCAGGGGCGGATCTGGGTACTGGGCGCCAACGGCAACCCAAAGGCGGTGCCGATTCGTTACGGGATCACCAACGGCAACCTTACCGAGATTGTCGAGGGCGAGATCGCCGCCGGGGACCGCGTCATCATCAGCGCCGTCGCGCCGACCAAAAGCGCCGGGCTCACGGGCATTCGGTTCTAGAGCGCACGCGATGCCCGATGCCCTGATCCAGACGCGCGATCTAAGCCGCATTTATCATATGGGCGACAACGTCGTCCCGGCACTAGGCGGTGTTTCAGTTGAGATCGCCCACGGTGAGTTCGTTGCCGTCATGGGGCCCTCGGGTTCCGGTAAATCAACCTTTATGAACTTGATCGGGTGCCTCGACCGGCCGACCAGCGGCGATTACCTGCTGGCCGGCGAGAACGTGGCCGCGATGAACACCGATGCCTTGGCGGCAGTGCGCAATCGCAAGATCGGGTTTGTATTTCAAACGTTCAACTTATTGGCCCGCACCTCGGCCCTGCAAAACGTCGAAATGCCGTTGCTTTACAGCGGCATTGCGGCGGCGGCGCGCAAAGAACGGGCGACGGCACGATTGACCGACGTGGGGCTGGCCGAGCGGATGGATCACACGCCCAGCCAATTGTCGGGCGGCCAACAACAGCGCGTCGCGATTGCGCGAGCGTTGGTCAACGATCCCGTTCTGGTCTTGGCAGATGAGCCCACCGGTGCGCTGGACAGCCGCACCGGCGTTGAGATCATGGCGATTTTTCAAGACTTGAACGAGGCGGGGATTACCATCGTCATCGTTACCCATGAACATGACATTGCGCGCTACGCGAAACGGATTGTGACCTTCCGCGACGGCGTTGTGCTTGAGGATGTGCCGGTGGGCGACCGACTTTCGGCCCGCGATATTCTGGCCACCTGGCAAAACCCGGCAGAGGCCGCCCAATGAATTTGCTTGCGACCATCGCTGTGGCGTTGCGGGCGTTGCGGGTCAACGCGTTGCGCAGCGGCTTGACTATGTCGGGCATCATCATCGGGGTGGCGGCGGTCATCGCCATGGTGGCGGTCGGCGCCGGTGCCCAGGAGCGCGTAAACCAACAGATCGAAAGTTTGGGTGCCAACCTGTTGATCATTTTCAACTCGTCGAGCCGACAGGGCGGCACCCGGCAAGGCGCCGGCTCGCGGCTGAGCTTAACCTTGGACGACGCGCGGGCGCTGGCGGCGGAGATCGACGCCGTGGAAATGACCTCACCGACGGTGCGTGGGAGCACCCAATTGATCTACGGAAATCTCAACTGGTCCGCCACGACGCAAGGGACTACACCGGAATACTTCCCGCTGCGCGAGTGGGACGTCGTGGAAGGCCGCACTTTCGGTCCCGATGATGTACGCCGCGCGACCAAAGTCGCAGTGCTCGGCCAAACCGTCGTCGATAACCTGTTCCCCGATCAGGCGCCGGTCGGCGAGATGATTCGAATCAAGAAGGTACCATTTGAAGTTATCGGCGTACTCGCCGCCAAAGGGCAAAACTCGTTCGGACAGGACCAGGACGATGTTGTCTTGATTCCGATTACCACGGCGCGCAAGCGTGTCTTGGGAATCAGCGCGCGCGCACGACCCGACTCGGTGAGCATCATCATGGTCAAGGCGGTCAGTGCCGATCGCATGACCGAGGCGGAAGAGAGCGTGAATGCATTGCTCCGCGAACGCCACCGAATCGGTGCCGGGGAAGAAGACGATTTCCAGGTCCGCAATCTTTCTGAGATTACGGATGCACGGGCTGCGAGCCAGCGCATTCTCACGCTGTTGCTTGCCGCCGTTGCATCGATCGCCCTTCTTGTCGGGGGTATTGGCATTATGAACATCATGCTGGTGTCGGTGACCGAACGGACGCGCGAGATCGGCCTGCGTATGGCGGTGGGCGCGCGGCGGCGCGACATCCTGGTCCAGTTTTTGGTCGAGGCCATCACGTTGTGCTTGATCGGTGGCCTTGTCGGGGTCGTGGCGGGCCTCGGCGGCGCCTTGCTGGTTGCCAAACTGGCTGGTTGGCCGGTTTTGATCGAACCGCTAGCGTTGGTTGTCGCCGTGTTGTTCTCCGGCGCGGTCGGCGTGTTCTTCGGCTATTACCCGGCCCGCAAAGCCGCCCGCCTCGATCCGATCGACGCGCTGCGCTACGAGTAGGCCTTCGCAACGCGGCCCGCTGGGACGCTCCTGCGGGATGATTATCGAGGAGAACCCTTTGCCGTTCAGTCCTCCAGCAGGACCAGCAAATCCTTGGTGTCGACACGGGTGCCGGCGGGCGTGATGATGTCCGCCACTTTGCCGGCTCGGTCGGTGTAGACAGCGGTTTCCATTTTCATTGCTTCGATGGTGAGGAGGCGATCGCCCGGGGCGACAGCTTCGCCTTTGGCGACGCCGATGCTGACCACCAGCCCGGGCATCGGGGCCGCGATGTGCAGGGGATTGCCGTCATCGGCCTTGAGGCGTTTTACCGCGTCGGCAGCCAAGGATTCGTCGGCGACCTTGACCGTGCGGGGCTGGCCGTTGAGTTCGAAAAAGACGTTGCGCTCGCCCTCTTCGTTGGGTTCGCCGACCGCGAGGCGGCGAATGACCAGTGACTTCCCGCGTTCGATCTCAACGACGAGTTCGTCGCCCTCTTCTGGGCCATAGAAAAACGTCGGTGTCGGCAGCGCGCTGACATCGGCGAACTGCCGGCGGTGATCGGCGTATTCAGTGAACACGCGGGGATACATCAGGTAGGAGGCAAGTTCACGGTCGTCGATGTGGCGGTGAACCTTTTTCTCGGCCTCGGCGCGGGCCACCGCGAGATCGACTGCTTCCAACACTTGGCCGGGGCGCACCGTCAACGGTTCGCGGCCCTTGAGGACTTTCTTTTGCAACGCCTCGGGGAACCCGCCGTGGGGTTGACCGAGATCGCCGTGAAACAGTTCGACCACCGATTCGGGAAAGGAAATCTCACGCGATGGATCGAGAACTTCTTCGGGCGTCAGTTCGTTGGTCACTATGTAGATCGCCATGTCGCCGACCACCTTGGAGGTCGGCGTAACCTTGACGATGTTGCCGAACATCTCGTTGACCTGGGCGTAGGCGTGGGCGACTTCGGGCCAGCGCCACGCATCGATGCCGACGGCGCGGGCTTGTTCGCGCAAGTTGGTGTATTGGCCGCCCGGCATGGCGTGCTCGTAGACCTCCGCCATGCCCGAGCGCAGATCGCTTTCGAAAGCGGCGTAGTAGCGCCGCACCCCCTCCCAGTAGCTGGCCAAGCCACGCAAGGTGCCGCGGTCGAGGCCGGGGTCTCGGTCGGTGCCCTTCAACGCCTCGCAGATCGCGCCAAGATTGGGTTGCGAGGTCAGGCCCGACATCGAGTCCATCGCGGCGTCGGCGGCGTCGACACCGGCGTCCGCTGCGGCGAGCACGCTGGCCGCCGAAATGCCCGAGGTGTCGTGGGTGTGGAAGTGAATCGGTAGGCCTATCTCTTGTTTGAGCGCCGTGACCAACTGGCGCGCGGCAGCCGGCTTGCACAGCCCGGCCATGTCCTTGATGCCCAGGATATGAGCGCCGGCTTTCTCTAGTTCCTTGGCCATCTCGACGTAGTATTTCAGCGTGTACTTGGTTTCGTTCGGGTCGGACAAATCGCCCGAGTAGCAAATCGCCGCTTCGCAGAGCTTGCCGGTGTTGCGCACCTCGTCGATCGCGACCCGCATGTTCTCGACCCAATTGAGACAATCGAACACACGGAACACATCTATGCCGGCGTCGCCCGCCTGTTGAATGAAGTAGCGCACGACGTTGTCGGGATAGTTGGTGTAGCCCACCGCGTTGGCCGAGCGCAGCAGCATTTGGGTCATGATGTTGGGCATGGCCTCGCGCAACTTGGCGAGCCGATCCCAAGGGTCTTCCTTGAGGAAGCGCATGGCGACATCGAACGTGGCGCCACCCCAGCATTCAACCGACAGCAGTTCGGGCAAGGCGCGCGCATAAACCGGCGCGATCTTGGCCATGTCGTAGGTGCGGAACCGGGTGGCCAGCAGCGACTGGTGCGCGTCGCGGAAGGTCGTGTCGGTGATCAACAAACGTTTTTGGTCGAGCATCCATTGGGCAAAACCTTCGGGGCCTAACGCGGTGAGGCGGTCGCGCGACCCAGGCGGCGGGTCGCGGTCGGGGACCGGCGGCATATGTGGCGGCGGAAAACTCGTCGGCCTGATCCGACCCGCTACTTCCGGGTTGCCATTGACGATGACGGTGCCGAGGAAGGATAGAATCCGCGTTGCGCGATCGCGCCGCGGCTTGAAGTCGAACAACGAGGGGGTCTCGTCGATGAAACGGGTCGTGTAGTCCCACGCCATAAACCGTGGATTGCTGACGAGTTCCTCAAGGAACACCAAGTTGGTCTTGACCCCGCGGATGCGGAATTCGCGCAACGCGCGGTCCATCCGCAACGCGGCCTCTTCTGCTGACGGCGCCCAGGCAGTTACCTTTTCGAGCATCGAATCGTAGAACGGCGTAATCACGGCGCCGGAATAGGCCGTGCCGCCGTCGAGCCGGATACCAAAGCCGTTTGCGCCGCGGTACGCCGTGATGCGGCCATAGTCGGGTATGAACTGATTTTCAGGGTCTTCAGTGGTGATGCGGCACTGCAAGGCGTGCCCGTGCAGTTTGATGTCGTCTTGTCCTGGCAGGCCCGACACGAGATCGCCGAGTCGGCCACCTTCGGTCACTTTGATCTGCGCCTTAACCAAGTCCACGCCGGTGACCTGTTCGGTTACCGTGTGTTCGACCTGGATACGCGGATTGACCTCAATGAAGTAGAAAGCGCCGGTCTTGGGGTCCATCAAGAATTCGACGGTCCCGGCGCAGGAATAACTGACGGTGTGCGCAAGGCGTATGGCTGCGGCGGTGAGGTCGTCGCGTTGATGGTCGGTGAGATAGGCCGCCGGCGCGCGCTCAATGACCTTTTGATTGCGCCGCTGCAACGAGCAGTCGCGTTCGAACAAATGGACGACAGTGCCGTGCAGGTCCCCCAAGATCTGCACTTCGACGTGGCGTGCGCCGTCAACGAACTTTTCGAGGAACACTTCATCGTTGCCGAAGGCCGCGTTTGCTTCGCGTCGGCCGGACGCGACTTGTTCAAGCAACTCACTTTGCTCTCGGATCAGCCGCATGCCGCGGCCGCCGCCACCCCAGCTCGCCTTGAGCATGATGGGGTAGCCAACTTCGGCAGCGAGGCGAGTGATCTCGGCATCGTCATGCGGCAGCGCGCCGGTCGCCGGCACCATCGGCACATCGGACTGCGCCGCGAGTGCGCGCGCCTGCACCTTGTTGCCAAGCGAGCGCATGACATCCGGTGACGGCCCAATGAAACGAATACCCGCTTTGGCACAGGCCTCGGCGAAGTCTGGGTTTTCTGACAGGAACCCGTAGCCGGGGTGAATGGCGTCGACGCCAGCTTCGCGGGCAATACGAATCACGCTGGCGATGTCGAGATAGGCCTGGACCGGTCCCTTCCCCTCGCCCACGAGATACGCTTCGTCGGCCTTGAAGCGGTGCAGCGCAAAGCGGTCTTCGCGCGAATAGATCGCAACAGTGCGCAGACCGAGTTCGGTCGCGGCGCGGAAGACGCGAATTGCGATTTCGCCGCGATTGGCGACGAGAATTTTGCGGATCTTTTTGTCGTGGCGAGTCGGCATGGGCGCGACCTTAGGTCCGGCCTTGGCGACTGTCCATCGCATGGCGCCGGCTATCGATCGGTACGTGTTATTGTCGCGATCTTTCGCGGCGGCAGATAGACAACCTGGGCGACTTCTCCTTCAAATCGAGAAACCTCAGGCGGTCTTTGGCCTTGGCAGCAGGCCGCCAGCGACCTAGTGGGCGCCGCGCGGCAAGAAAAAACCTGCCACCATGCGACCCAACGCGACACCGAGGAACTGCGCGATTAGGCCCGCGATCGGGATACCGATCCACGGCGGGAATGACACCGACGCGATCACCGTGGCCCACTGCACCACCGGCAGCGACACAATGAAACCGCCGATGACACCCCAGCGCTGGACCCGGCTTTCCTCGCGCCGTAGCGCGTAACTCAGAAACGTCCCGGATAGGAAGCCGAAGAAGACATAAGGCGCGATTTCGTCCTGAACGTTGACCAGCGCCGCATCACCGAAGCGCGCCATTAAGATCAGGACTTGAAGGAGCGGCCATCCGATCGTCAAACCGGCCACTAGCATGGCGCGTTTTCTCATAGCTCTCAGGCGTCCGTGAGCGGCCCGGTCGGGTCGCGGGCAACCCGGTCCGCCACTTCTTCACAGGTGCGGGCGTTTTCTTCCATCTCGGCCGCGACCTCAGGGTTTTCCGCACCGATCACCCGGTAGTGCGCCGCGACATCGCGTAGCAGGCGTGCGGCAAGGTCGGCGTTGGTCGGCGGGTGTTTCGGCATCGGATGGTTACGAGGCTTTAACGCGGTCGCTGAAATGTTTGCGCACCTTGGCGACCTTGGGCATCGAAATATGCGCGATGTAGGGTTGATCCGGATTCAGCGCGGCGTAGTTCTGGTGGTAGTCCTCGGCCTCGAAAAATGTCTCAAGCGGCTCCAGGCTGGTGACGATCTTGTCGCCATACACTTTGGCGGCGTCCAATTGCTTGATATAGGCCGCCGCGACACGGCGCTGATCGTCGTCGGCGTAAAAGATGGCCGAGCGGTATTGCCGGCCAGTGTCGTTGCCCTGCCGATTGAGCTGAGTCGGATCGTGGGCGACAGAGAAGAACACCTTGAGAATCTGACCGAATGTGATGCGCGACGGATCGAAGCGCACCATAATCACCTCGGCATGGCCCGTCGTGCCGGAGCACACCGTTCGGTAGTCGGCGGTTTCGGGCGTGCCACCAGCATAGCCCGCCGTGACTTGCAGAACGCCGTCAAGCTGACGGTAGACCGCGTCGACGCACCAAAAGCATCCGCCTGCCAGAACGGCAACGCCTTCGGCGCCCGGAGCGATGTCTTCGGCAAGTTCGGGAAAGTCTTCCGGTGCAACGCGTGGCACAGCGCAAAAAGTCATGTTGGACCTCATTTCATCGAGGGAAATGTGTATTCGGCGCCCGCGCGGATACCGGTTGGCCAACGCGCGGTCACGGTTTTCAGCTTTGTATAGAAGTGAACACCCTCGGGACCGTGCATCGCGTGTGCCCCGAACAAGGATCGCTTCCATCCGCCAAACGAATGAAACGCCATCGGCACCGGGATTGGCACATTGATGCCGACCATGCCGGCCTGAACGCTAGACGAGAACTCGCGCGCGGCGTCGCCGTCACGGGTAAAAATCGCGGCGCCGTTGCCGTATTCGTGGGCGTCGACCAATTTCTTCGCACTGTCGAAATCAGGCGCGCGCACAACCGATAAGACAGGCCCGAAAATTTCTTCGCGGTAGATACTCATATCGGATGTGACATTGTCGAACAGCGTGCCACCGACAAAATAGCCGCCCTCGTAGCCTTGTAGCCGCGTGTCGCGACCATCGACCAGAAGATCGGCGCCTTCTTTGACGCCAGCTTCAATGTAGCCGCGGACTTTGTCGAAATGTTGCTTGGTGACCAGCGGGCCCATTTCCGAATCGGGATCGGTGCCCGGGCCGACTTTGAGCGAGGCAATGCGTGGCGTCAGGCGTTCAATCAAGGCATCGCCTGCGCTGCCCACCGCGACCGCGACAGACACCGCCATGCAGCGTTCACCCGCTGAGCCGAAGGCCGCGCCCATCAGCGCGTCGGTGGCTTGGTCCATGTCGGCATCCGGCATCACCACCATATGGTTCTTGGCGCCGCCCAGCGCCTGCACCCGTTTGCCAGCGGCCGAGCCGGTACGATAGATGTGTTCGGCGACAGCGGTCGAGCCGACAAAGCTGATCGCCGCGACGCGTGGGTCTTCGAGGAGCGTTTCAACGGCCTCGCGGTCGCCGTTGATCAGATTGAAAACCCCGTCGGGCAGCCCCGCTTCTTTGAGCAACGCGGCCATCAAAAGCGGCGCGGATGGATCTTTCTCCGACGGCTTGAGCACGAATGTATTGCCGCAGGCGATGGCGATCGGAAACATCCACATCGGCACCATGGCCGGAAAGTTGAATGGCGTGATTCCGGCGCAGACACCGACTGGTTGGCGGGACGACCACGAATCGACATTGGTGCCGACGTTCTCCGAGAACTCGCCCTTAATCAGATGGGGTATACCGCAGGCGAACTCGACGACCTCGAGACCGCGGGCGATCGATCCGCCGGCATCGGGCAAGGTTTTGCCATGTTCGGCCGTCACCAGCGCGGCCATTTCATCCTTGTGCCGCTCCATGAGATCTTTGAAGCGGAACATCACGCGGGCGCGTTGTACCGGGGGCGTTGCACCCCATGAGGCCAGCGCATCGTGCGCCGCGGCGATCGCCGATCGGGTTTCGTCGGCACTGGCGAACGGGACGGTGGACTCTTGCTCGCCGGTCGCCGGATTGTAGACGGGGCCAAACCGTCCGCTTTGCCCTTCGACTTTTTTCCCGTTGACGAAGTGATGCAGCGTTTTCATGCCCGCCCTTCCGGTGATGCTTGCTTGTTGCCCGCGCCGTTCAGTCCTGCCCGGGTCGAATCGGATCGTACGGGAAGCGCTGCGTCTCAGGCTAGGCCCGAGCGAACTATTCGGTTGTGCGCCGGCGTTCGGCTTCGGCGTATTGGTCTTGCGTCATAATTTTTCGCAGCAGATTCATTTGTTCAGCGGCGCGTTGATGACCCTGCGAGGCCGAGCGCGCGAACCAGATATGAGACTGGATCAAGTCCCGTTCAAGACCGTTACCGTCGAGATACAGGCCTGCGACGAAGAACTGGGCATCGGCATTTCCCCGTACCGCGGCCGGAAGCCAGAACGCGAGCGCTTTTTCGTAGTCGCGGCCGAGATAGGCGGCAACGCCGGTGTCGACCGCGCGACGATCCTCGGCCGACTCAGCCGCCCGCGACGGCGCAGCTGCTGGCACCGATTGGGCGGCGTCGGGAAGCGCGGCGAGGCGCGTGGCGTTGCGATCCTGCCCGCCGGTCCCCGGGGGATTGTTGCGAACCGCCGATGCGGCCTCATGACGCAGGAACGGTTGGACTGGCGCGGCTTCGCGCTGAGCTTCCGCGACCAGCAGATCTGGGATCGGTTGAATCGGCGCGCCGATATTCTGCCGTGGCGCGCGGCGCAGGAACGGCAGCGGCGCCACATCATCGCCAGCGAGTTCTAGTTCCGCGATCAAACTTGCGCGGTCACGGTAATAAAGTGGGATTGCGCTGGGCAAACGAGATGCGGCCGCATCCTCTGCAGTCGCCAGTAGCGCGGTTACCCGTTTTGCACGGCCGACCGGATCGCCGGCGCGTGGTGTGTCGACCATCGCGAGCGCGCCGGTGGCCGCCTCTTCGCGCAAGAAGACCGGGATGTCGGTAGGCTTGACCGCGGTGGGTACGGACGCGGCTGGGGCAACAGCGGCAAGTACCGGTTCCGCCACGTCCAGCGGTGCGACCGGTCTCGGCGCGGGATCAGGCGTATTGCGGAGCGATGAATTGGCGATGCCCGCCGCCTCGCGGCGTAGCAACTCGGGAACGGCCGGCGCTGCCGCTTCTGAAGCGGCTTCCTTCGCCAAGAAAATCGGGGCCGGTTTTGGCGAAAGCGCCGCTAGTTTCGCCGGGGCATTGGGCGCGAGCGCCTCTGCGCGTAGAAAGCGCGGCACGCTGGCGACCGGCGACGTCATAACGATGACTGGCTCTTGCGTATCGTCGTGTTCGACTGCGGCGGCCTCACGCTGCAAGAACACGGGAACCGCTTTTGCCGCGACCGGCGCCGAGGGCACAGGACGCGGCAGGGTCAACGCCGCAACCTGTTGCGGACTTGGTTCTGCCGGCGGCACCAATCCACTGAGCGTCGGGGTCGAGGCTTCGGCACCGCGCTGCACATAATAAGTCGGAATGCGCGCGCCGATGGCCGACGTCGCCGCCGCTTCGTTCGATACCACCGGATCGCGCGGCGTTTCGGACAACGCCGCAAGTTGGGTGGGCGTTTCACGAACCGGCGGTAGCGACCTGTCGGCCGGTTTTAGTAACTGCGACTCGCGAACCAAAAAAGTGGGCACTTCACGAGGTTCGGTGGGCGGCGGTGTGTCGTTGCGACGCGGCCCGACCGATGCGGCATCGGTGTTCACGCGCTCGCCCGCAGGAACTGTACCGGCGACGGGCGGGACGGCGTCGAGACGCAACACGACCGGAATGTCGCGCGGCGCTAGGTAACTGTTCGGGCCGAAACGCGGGATCAGATCGTGGCCTGGCGGCGGCGCCATGGCCTCGCGTTGCAGGAACGCGGGGACGACCACCGGCGCGGCGGGCACCGTAAAGGCGATCGGTGCTGGATCACGGCGGACCAGCGGCGGCGCTGGCGGAACCACCACGGCGGCCACCTGAACCGGCGCCACGGGGACCGCTGGCGGGTTTGGCGGCCGTCCTTGCGTGCCGGCCTCCGCCTTGAGGAATGGGGCCGGCGCTACATTCGACGGCCGCGCGCTAGCGGCCGATGTCGCGGGCTGCCCGCCGGCGACTGCCTCCGCCTTGAGGAACGGTGCAACCGGCACTTCGATGAGCGCTTGAGGCGGCGCGGTGGGCGTGACCGGCCCGCTTGTTCGGCGCGGCTCGGTGCCGGCGCCGAGCGCCGCTTGCACAGGTTTGTCGTCGCGCGGCGCTTTGCTGGGCGCCTGGAGGAAGGCGGGGCGACGCAGACCCGGGGTCTCTGGCGCCGACTCAGGAAGGTCGGCGACTTGCGCTGGCGCTTGCGCTGCGGGCCGCACCGCGAAGCGTGCCGCTGGTGTGCCGGCAATATTGGCGGGCGACGGCCGCGCAGTGAGTGCTTCGGTGAGGCGGTTGGGGCGTCGCGTCGCAACGTCGGTTGTTGTCGGCGCGGCCGCGACCTGGACGGGCGGCGCGGGATCAGTCGGTGCCGGTACACCCGCGACCGGCGCGGTCGCGGCATCCCCACGATTGAGGAATCGGGTCGGCAAGTAGTCTTCGGCGCGCGCCGTCTGGCTCGGGATGGCTGGCTTCGGTCCTGTTGGCTGCACCTCGCCCGCGGCGGGCGTGACCGAGTTGGACAAAATCGCGGCAAGGCGGTCGTCGGCTTTGTCGTGACCACCCTCCGCCGCCTCGCTGAACCACCGCGCGGCCTGGCGTGTGTCGCGTGGGACGCCGTAGCCTTGTTCCAGCATCAACGCGAGATTGTATTGCGCGATGGTGTGTCCCTGCTCGGCCGCCTTGCCAAACCACTCGGCGGCACCGGCGGCATCACGCTCAACCCCCTCGCCGCGCAAGTACATCACACCGAGATTCGCTTGCGCCCGGGATAGACCTTGGTCGGCGGCTAAGCGGTACCAATTTGCCGCGACCCTGAGATCCTGGGGCACGCCCAAACCGAGACGATAGAGTTGGCCAATGTTGCGCTGCGCCGCCGCGTTGCCGGCGCGCGCCAATGGAAGCCATTCGTTGTAGGCGCGCTCGTAGTCGGCCTACTCGTAGGCGATGGTGCCGTCCGCAAAGTCAGCGTGCGCCAATTGGCCGGGAAAACTCACGCCGGTAGCAATCAAGAAGAGCGCGGTCGTGCCGAGCAACGCGCGGCGGCGTAAGGTTCTTTGGTTTGGCGAAACGAAATGCATCAGTTGTCAGCCAGTTTCCACGTGCCGTCGGGTTCGCGGCAAGCCGTTCCCAGCGCTTCCTCAATCACATTGCCGCTAACGAGGGTCTGGGTGAACTCACGGCAGTAGGTGCCGCTAGCTCTTTGGAACGTTTTTCGCGGCGCGATGACCCCGTGACTGCCAGTCTGTGGGTTGCGCCACGTGCTCTGGGTGCCAATCGGCACGGTTTCAAGCGTTGTCTGTGTGTTGCGCTCCAACGCCAACTGGTCGGCCGAGGTTATCGTCTGGCCCACATCCGTCGCCAACAAGGCCGCCAGAATAAGCGTCGTCTCCCGGGCCAGCGCTTCTGCCTCCGGCTCCGCTGCCGCCGCAACTTCAGTCTCGCCCGCGCCTCTCACCAAGTCGCCCAGGCGCGCGCGTTCGTCGCGGTCAGCGCAGCCAGCAACGGCCAGCGCGGCAATGGCTAGAAATCCCAAGCGGATCGGTCTCATCTTCGGCCCTCGATCAACGCACGGCAGGTCAGCGTGAATCACCTTGGATACAGAGTAATCACCTTGGGTACACCGTAATCTGTACTCTAAGGTTAACCGCGCGCTCTAGCGCATTATTATGGCATACTATTTACCG
>ERZ890510.1118-NODE-1118-length-18554-cov-4.954700_pt1 | contig 18554 bp, 18 predicted proteins | sample MGYA00521265_ERZ890510 | MGnify/ENA primary metagenome ERZ890510 (study PRJEB32303, sample SAMEA104408624) | aquatic metagenome | biome: Brackish water; feature: Chemocline; material: water | place: Baltic Sea | collected 2014-10-26T21:54:00 | depth 110 m ...
GCACGACCATCCCATAACGCCCGGTCTGTCGAGGACCAATGACGTTGAAGGGGCGCACAATCACGGTGGGCAGCCGTTTCTCTCGCCAGTAGGCCAAGGCCAGCAGTTCATCGACAGCCTTTGTTGTGGAATAGCTCCAACGCACGACCGTCGTTGGACCCAGCAGTCGGTCGCTATCCTCACGGAACGGCACATTGCCATTCTTTTTGCCGTAGATCTCGGATGTCGATGCCAGCACGACCCGTTTCTTCTGCTCGTTCGCCAACTCAAGAATGATCTCGGTACCACGAATGTTCGTCGTCAGCGTCTTCAGCGGGTTTTCCAGGACGTACTCCACACCCACGGCAGCGGCCAGATGGTAGATCAGGTCACACTCCGAGATCAGTTCCCGCATGACCTCGACATTGAGGATATCGTCGACGCGGCAACTGCATTTGGGGTGTTCGACAAGGTGCTGAATGTTTTCCATGGCGCTCGTCGACAGATTGTCGATGATCGCCACGTCATCACCCATACTCAGGTGGCGTGTCGCCAGGTGGGATCCGATGAATCCGGCACCCCCTGTGATCAGGACCTTCATTCGCGTTCCAACGGTTGAGATTCGTTGTGGGTCGAGGGACGTCCCGACCCGGCGTTGACCAGGTAATCCCGGCTCAATTGCGTGATCTGCACATCTTCCCAGCCCGCATCCTCCAGCAGTTGTTCCACCTGGGACCGGTCGTAGAAATACACTGGGCATCCCCGCAAGCGCAAACGCAACCACCGTGTCGGTGTGCGGACACGCCAGCGGATCGGAAAACTGAACATGCCACGCCCGGCCGTTACTTCGCGCAAACGCACGAGCATACGGGCCGGATCGGCGATGTAATCAAAGAAACCGATTCCGAGGGTGATGTCGAAGTGATGGGGCGCACGCCACGTAAAGACGTCGGCAACAGCAAAGTGGCACCTCTCGTCGACGCCAGCCTGCAAAGCTGCCTGACGTGACATGGCCACCATGGCCTCGGCCAGATCGATGCCTGTCACTTGTGCACCACGGTGGGCCAACTCGACACAGTAGCGTCCGGAACCACAACCGGCGTCGAGAATCCTGCGGTCCGTCACCTCGGCGCACCAATCCAGCACCAAGTCGAAACGCTGCTTGATCACACCGCGGAACAGAGCGTCGATGCACCGTTGCATCAGCCCCTTGTCGGTGCGATAGATCGCGTCGAATCGTGCCGCTTCCCCGTCGAAGTGTCGACCGACCGCTTCGCCGATGGCAGGTGATGTCACTCAGAGAACCTTCCCGTGTTGCCGACGGCTCTCCGGCCATCACACGCATATTTCGCAAGAACCTCACAAGCGGGCGCAAAGTCGAACTCTGTCAACAACTTACGCACGCGCACCTGGGTCGTCGACAGGTTGTGATAATGCGTCAAGGCGACCCGCCGTGGCAACGACAGTCGGGGATGATCCGGGTCCAGCTCCCAGGGATGCAGATAGAACACGGCTGGTTCTCCCTCGGCATGCACCCGCCTCAGGCCAAAGCGGGTTAGAGTATACGGCAAGAGGCGGAAATAGGCACCCCCGGCGACGGGGACGTTGCGTCCTGCGACCCGCCAGGTTGATGGCGGCAACTCCATCAGTCCTGGTTGGATTTCGTGTGCGAAACGCGGCGCGTCAGCAATCCCGTAGCGATAGTTGTGCACGGGAAAAACACTCGAATCGTACGTGATGCCGCATTCCTGCAATACATCGAAGGCCCAGGGAGAGGCGCGCGTGATGGAGAAATACGGCGCCCGGTGACCCCGCACGGGTGTATTGACGAGGCGGCTCAGGACCTCGAGTGAGCGCTGCAGATCCGCACGGAATCCTTCCGCCCCCAGTTTGTAGACAAACTCGTGACCGTAGCCATGTGTACCGATTTCGTGACCACGGTGGGCGATTTCACGAACCAGGTCGGGCGCCCTTTCGGCGGCGACCCCAAGAACGAAGAACGTCGCCCGCGCCTGGGCCTCGTCGAGCAAGTCGAGCAGTCGGCAGGTACCGATTTCAATCCGTGACTCCAACCGATCCCAGTCGGCCGGGTCGAGTTCAATCCCGTGATACCAGTCCTCGAAATCCACGGTGAAGACATCCTGCCGGCGGGACGTGGTCATGAGCAGCCCCCCGCTACCTGGCGCAGCATGACCAGCAGGTGGCCCTGTTGCACGTGTTGCGCATAACGCTCCTCGACGCGCTGTCGGCCGACCGCACCCAGACGCTGTCGGAGATCCGCGTCTTCAATCAGCTGCTCCAGGGCCACTGACCAGCCCTGGTCGCCGTCAACCAGGTAACCACTGTGACCGTCGGCAACAATGTCCACATTGATACCCACAGGGTCGGTGACGACGGGCAGACCGGCCGCCATATACTGCAACAGCTTGAAGCCGCCTTTGCCACGGGTCCACGGATCGTCCGGGATGGGCATGATACCAATGTCACATCCGGCCAGATCGGCCGCTTCCCGTTCCAGGTCCCAGGGGCGGCACTCGACGTCGACGCCAACGGCGGACCATTCAGCGCCGATGACGAGCAGGCGCAAAGACGGAAAGCGCGCCGCCAGAGACTGCAGTGGACGACGAATGCGATCCAGATAGGCGACGGTGGAGCCACTGCCGATCCACCCGAGAACGACCTTGTCTCTGGCAACCGGGGCGGCCGCTGCCGTGTGGTCATAGGGGGACGTGTCGATGGGGCCGGTAATCGTCAGGACCGGACAGAAACGGCGGGCGAATTGGCCCGTGTACGGGTTTTCTACGACGGCAAGACGGGACAGCGACAGCATCGCCGGCAGGCCACGGACATTGCGGGCCTCCTTCCAGCGGGCCAACCAGTGACCGGTGCGGATCTCGGTGGTGAAGATGGCATCATCGAAGTCATAGATCACCGGTGTCGCCGACCGTCGCAACCACCAGCGGATCGGCGCCGGGAAGATGACCTTCTGGATGAACAGCACGTCGAACCGGGCCGCCCATCGTATGACCCGGACACCGCAGCAGAGCGTGCGCCATGCAGCCCCCAGATAGTAGAGGCCTTTACGCACCGGCTGCCGGGAGGCGATCACCTGCGACCCGGCGATGACGCGATCGGGCAGGACCGTGAGCACGGTACAGTCGACGCCCTCGGCGCGCAGGAAGGGCAGATAGTTGAACACACGCGTGCGGCTGCTGGCGGCGCGTGGGCCGTACTGGGTGACGAAAAGGACCTGCACCGAGGGCAGACGCCGGACGTTGGGTCGCCCGGTGCTAGCCGGCGACGACCGACTCGCGGCTCGCTCCCTCAGCGAAGGTGCACACAGCATCGATCACCCGGGCCTGCTCGCCGTCGGTGAGGTCAGGGTACAGCGGAATCGACAGAATGCGTTGCCACTCGCGTTCGGCTACGGGCAGGTGCGTTGTGTACGGGCGAAAAATGCGAAACAGATGGTTGGGGTAAAAATGCACGTTCGCATCGATACCACAGGCGTCCAGATGCGTGTAGAGACCTTCGCGATCATCCAGACGGACAACGGCATTGTAGCAGGAGCTGTTGGCATACTCACGCGCAGCCAGCATGTCGATATCCGCAATGCCTGCAAAGGCCTCACGGTACTTCACCATTAGCTCTCGCCGGCGTTCATTGCAGGCTTCCAGACGATCCATCTGTACCAGGCCCAGAGCCGCTGCCAGATCGTTCATCTCATATTTCCAGCCGATCTCCTGCACATCATACATCCAGCCACGCTGCACCTGATCGACCTTGAAACGCTCCCAGGTGGGCGACGTGATGCCGCACCAACGCAGTTGGCGCACGCGCGTGGCGATGCTCTCGTCGTCGGTGACCAGCATGCCACCGTCGCCGGTCGTCATGTTTTTTGTCGCCTGGAAACTGAAGCAGCCCATGGTACCCATGGAGCCGAGTTTCTGCTCCCGATAGCTGCCACCACAGCCGTGGGCTGCATCCTCAACCACGGATAGACCGTGATCAGCGGCCAGCTTCAGGATCGGCTCCATGTCGCAGGCCTGGCCGCCGTAGTGGGTGATGACCACGGCGCGTGTGGTGGGCGTGATCTTCCGGGCCATGTCCTCGACACTGATGTTGAGTGTGTCCGACTCAACATCGCAGAACACCGGGCGGCCACCGGCGAGCAGAATGGCTTCGGTGGAGGACACGAAGGTCATGGTGCTGGTCAGCACTTCCTGCCCTTCCACTTCAGCGCACAACAACCCCAGATGCAGTGCCGCCGTAGCGGAGTTCACAGCTACGGCATGGCGCGTGCCAACGTATTCGGCGAAACGTTCCTCGAAGGCAATCGTCTGTGGTCCGCGCCCAAGCCAACGGCTGTCGATGGTGTCGCACAGAGCCTTCTTTTCAGCCTCGCCCAACGTGGGACGGAACAATCGGATACGATCAGCCACAGACGCCTCGAATTTGTCTAGAGGGATATCAACTTCGGCGGCCCAATTCCGCGTCACCGTCTTGGGTCACCATCGCGCGGCGCCCAGTAACCACGGTCGCTGATGGTACGCCAGAAAATGACCCGGTACGCGGCAAGACGGCTGACCGCTTCGTTGCGCATGTTGGGCCGGGCCAACCAGAACACAGACCACAGCGCCGTACGCAGGACCATCTCGACCGTCGTCAGCATTCGCAGAATATGCAGCTGAACACGACCGAAGTGCTTTTGAAACAGGTAATACAGGCTCTGCTGACTGATGATCAGCATGTCACCCATACGCTGGCGGATGCTCTGGCCCTCGAGATGTACCACCTCGCTGCCGGGCACATAATCGATCCGCCAACCGGCAGCCCGCAGGCGCATACACCACTCAAGGTCCTCGAAACACATGAAAATGCCGTCGTCGAGCCCCCCCGCAGCCTCCAGTGCCTGACGCCGAACCAGCAGACATGCACCGGTCACCCAACCGACTTCACGAGTCTCCCGATGCTGCCAGAGGCCAAATTTAAAAAAGGGGAACACTCTGTGCAATAACAACTTATGGAAGATCTCCGGAATCAGGCCCGGGGCTCTGCCGCAGGACAACTCCAGCCTGCCCTCGGCATTGACGAGACGGGGACCTGCGGCTCCCACGCCGTCGTGCTGCTGCATATGATCCAACAGATGCCCAAGAGCGCCCTCGCCGACCCGCGTGTCCGAATTCAGCAACAGCAGATAGGCCCCTCGGGTATGGCTGAGGGCCAGATTGTTGCCTCCGGCAAACCCCAGATTGTGCGCACTGCGGATCAGTTCCACCGCAGGAAACTCCTGTTGCACCATGTCGGCACTGCCGTCAGTGGAGGCATTGTCGACAACAATCACCTGCCAGCCCCGTGAACGCGGATCGGCGGCCAGTGCCGCCAGACAGTCGCGGGTCAGCGCCTGCGTATTCCAACTGAGAATGCAGATGGACATTTCAGGCACAAGTCCAGCCTTCACTTCAGCCCTCCCGCACGAAGCAGGCCGACAACGACCTGCCGAACCGACTCATCCAGCAATCGCAGCATGCCGTTACAGGCCAACCAGGCACCACCACCAGCAACGAAACGTATTCCCCAACGGCGCCAACCAGCCAGCAATGCCATGGCGGCGAAGACCAGAAAGAACGGTTCCAGGGGCAGACGAAATCGGGTCGAACCGTAGAGCACCAGGCAAAAAACTGTGGTCGACAGAGCCGAAACAGCACTCAGATGGCGGAACCCCGGATTTGCACCGACCTGCCACAGCCCCGCCAGCAGGAAAGGCATCACGACAACAAAGGCCACGTTGTAATCGGGGCGAAAAACGTAGCAGAACCGCAGCAACCGTTCGGCCCCCAGGCGCAACCAGTCACCAGGGTGATCGGCGATCCAGTGCAGTCCTTCGTTCATCCAGCGCCGGTCCCGTTCGATCTCATCCGGACAGGCAGCAAAGGTCTGGGCGTCGATGCGCCAGCCGTGCGGCAGTCGCCAGTCCGGCGTCTCGGCATTGCTGCGTGCCACGATGAAGCCGCCATGGGTGGAAACCGGAACAAAGGCGTTGAAGAGACGCGCATTACGCACCGTCCAGGGAAGCATCGCCACCATGACGCCGGCGCTCAGCGCCCCGACGAAGGGCAGCCAACGCCGCCAGGCCCGCAGACCCCGCAGATCTTCCCAGGCGGCGACGGCGATGATCGCCGGTGCAGCCAGCAGGCCGACGGGGCGAGTCAACGTTGCCAGGCCGACAAACAACCCCGCCACCAATGGCCAGCGCCATGAAGCTCGGTGGCGCGACTCGATGGCCAAAGCAACGCCGGCGACCAGCAGCGTTGTGAACAACACCTCCGTCATGACTTCATTGGCACTGGTGATCAGCGGCTCATACAGCGCCGTGAGCCACCCGGCGATGGCTGCCGCCTGTGCATGCAGACGCCACGTCAGCAGATAGACGAGCGCCACAGTGGCCGCCCCCAGCACAGCCTGCACGAGGCGCACGGCCATGTGACTGTCATCGATCGACGCGTAGATCACCGCCAGAAAAACCGGGTACAGGGGGGCTCGCCAGGCGCGCAGTTCGTGGCCAAACCAGTTGCTGCTGGCAACAAACCCTTTCCCGGCCAACAGATTGTGGGCAATCTCGTCGTAGTCAGGTGTGTCCTGAGGTGGCACCTCGACGCCCGCCAATACGTACACGAGACGAGCCACGAGGGCGACACCGACGAGCCAGGGCAACTGCCGGTGGGGACGGTGCACCTAGCCGATGACCTCGTCAAAACAGGCAGTCAGCTGACGCGTCAACTCACGCCGATGAAAGCGTTCCAGGGACGCCTTCACCCGGGGCAACCGGTCTTGCTCATGCTGATCCCACAGATCGCGGAGGGCCTCGTCTATGGCGTCGATGTCATCGGGGGCCACACAGATTCCGGCTTCGAGCCCGGTCACGAGATTCTCAATCTCACCGGGCCCGCACAGGGCCAGCACCGGCTTTCCCGCCGCCAGGTATTCGAACAGCTTTCCTGGTGCGTTCGAAGCCGGCCAGGGGCGCCGGTGATCAACGACCAGCAGGACATCGGCGCGCCGCTGGAAACCGAGGGCCGTAGCCCGATCCACGGCACCGACAACGCGGGCAATCCCTTTGGCAGCCGCCTGCTCTTCGGGGGACAGTTCACCGACCAGGGTTAGTTGTAGTCGTTCCGCCCACACCGGCTCCAGGCCAACGAGACGGCGCAACGCGGACAACAGCGGCAGCGGCGTTCGTTGGGGGTGACTGTAAGCGAAGCTGCCGGTATGTACCAGTCGCAGAGGGCCACCCGGCGGGGGCAACTCTTCCGCCACTGCATCGGCTTCCTCCGGGCCGGTGCGGGTCCGGTCATCAATGACGAGACCCTCCGGCAAAGGCGTGCCGTCGGCGGGGTCGAAGCCGTTTGTCACAACGCGAATCTTGTGAGCCTGCTGAGGATATCGGCGCCGCAGGTCGTCGGCGCTGATCTGCGTCGCTGTGACGATCCGGTCTGCCTCCGCCAGCACCGACGCCTCCAGGCGCCGTTCGAACTCGCGCCGATAGGGCATCCGCAACAGGGCCGGATCGAGTGGATCATAGAGCCAGGCATCGCGAAAGTCAGCGACCCAGGGCAACCCTGTCTGCGCCTTGAGGAAACGGCCCAGCAGGTGTGACGATGTCGGCGGCGAAGTGGTGTAGATGAGATCCATCGATTGCCGTCGCAGGGCTCTCAGTCCGGACCAGGCCGCCCCGGGCAACCAGGTAATCTGCCCGTCGGGCACAAAAAGGATCTGACGCAGAGCCTGCAACCAGCCGGCACTGAGCCCCGGGGTGCGTGTGCGCGAGGCAGCCTGCGGATTGGCCCGGGCCGCCGGATTTCGCCAGCGTCGGTAGACGCCCAGCGGCTCCCAGGCGCGAAGAACGCCATCCTCGGACTCACCACCGAAGGCTGCGGTGCTGAGAACCTGCGCCGAGTAGCCGAAATCAGGCAGGTAGCGGACGAATTTCGCGGAGCGCTCCACTCCTGCCGACCGCATCGGCGGGAAGTGGTAGGCGACGAACAATACGGAGCGCTCGGGGGCGACAGGCGGCTGGGTCATGACGGATGACCCAAACTACGGAGCCGGCGGCGAGTTCTCAACAGCTTGTAGCCCTCGCCCTATGTTTCACCTATATTGGAAGGACTTGAGCCTGAAACCGAACCATACCGATTGTTGCCATGAGCCTGCTCGACATACTTTCCACCAAATCCACCCTTGTTAGCCTCAAGGGACAGTCAAAAGAGGAGATCATCGAAGAACTCGTTGATTCCCTCGAGGTAGGCGAGGCTATTGCCGACCGGAGCAAGGTGCTGCAGGCCGTGCTTGAGCGTGAGAAGATCATGAGCACCGGCATCGGCGACGGCATCGCCATCCCTCACGGCAAGTCCGACGCGGTCTCTCGATTGTCTGCCGCCCTCGGAATTCACAAGCGCGGCATCGACTTCGAGGCCCTCGATGGCGAACCGGCCTTCGTCTTCTTTCTGCTTGTGTCGCCGGCCAATGTTTCAGGGCCGCATATCAGAGCCCTGGCTCGCATCTCACGGATGCTGAAGAACGACGGCTTCAAAAAGAGGCTGATCGAGGCCGACTCCTCCGATGACATTCTGGGGATCATCGCCGAAGAAGAGCAGAGTCACCCGGCCCACGGCTGACCGGCCAGGCCGGTTTGCAGTTTCTCAATCCACTGGCGCTGCTGGGCCTGGCGACGGCCCTGATACCGCTGGTCGTACATCTGCTGCACCGCGGCAGACCTCGCGAAGTCCCCTTCAGCAATCTGATTTTTCTGCGTCAACTGCACCAAAGCAGCAGGCGCAGTCTACGTCTGCGCCAATGGCTTGTGCTGTTGTTGCGCATGCTGATCCTCATCTGCCTGGCTCTGGCGTTTGCCCGCCCCGCCCTTCACGAGGGGGGCGGCTTCCTCGGTGGCGCCCAGCCAACGACGGCAGTCGTGCTTCTCGATCACTCCTACAGCACCCGATACACGGCCTCCACGGGGCGCGTCTTTGACCACTTGCGCAGCCGGACACAGGATGTGCTGCACCTCTTCGAGGGGGGGCGAGACAAGCTCCATCTACTGGCCTGGCCCATGCAGGCAGGCGCCGCCATGGGTAGTGCGACAACGGCGGAAGGGGCTCGTCAACAGCTTGACAAACATGCGCCCGGCGACGCGGCGGGCGGCCTTCATGCGGCACTGCGTGCAGCCCGCGCCGTACTTGATGCGCACAGCGGAGAGCCGCGCGAGTTGTACCTCATCAGTGACCTTGCCCGTCCGGATTGGGCTGATGTCTCCTGGGAACCACAGGCCGATCTCCCTGTTTTTGTCGTCGCTTCAACGCCTGCGTCGCAGACAAACTGGTTCGTCGGTGCCACGCGGATCGCCGACTGGCTGGCGGCTCCGGGCCAGCCTCTGACCATACAGACCGTTGTCGGTCGCTGGGGTGGGCCAGCAGCGGAGGAGGAGACAACGATCCAGCTGTACATGGATGGCGAGCGTGTGCAACAGCGCCGCATTTCGTTGCCGGCGGGCGCCAGCGGGCCGGTGGAATTTTCGGTTGCGCCGCGCCGGAGTGGTCGTCTGACGGGGTTCATCGAGATCGAGGACGATCCCCTCTCTGTAGACAACCGGCGTTACTTCGCCCTCGATGTACCACAGAAGATCAACGTCGTGATCGCCGGAGCCGACGTGCGTGATGCCTACTACCCACGGCGCGCACTGAACGCAGCCACAGCAGGTGACCCGGCGCTTTCGGTCTCCTCTGTGCGCCTCGACGAGTTGTCGGCAGCGCAGCTGGCTGACGCCGACGTAGTCATTCTGGCCCACATTGAGAGGCCGACATCTCAGGAGATTCAGCTGGTTCGGGAGTTCGCCGCTGCCGGTGGTGGGCTCCTCATCATCCCGGGACCGGGCGCCGATGCGGCCCGCCTCAACCGCGAACTGCTGGCCGATCTGGTTCCGGCATCACTCGTCGACATTTCGGGTCGTCCCGGTGGCACTGCCACCGCCCATCTCGACACAACACAACTGCACTCCGCCATTTTTGCCGGGCTGCTCAGCGATCCCCGGGATCAGCCTGGGTTCAGTGCCACCTTTGCTGTGACAGTCCAACAGCAGATGGCCGTGCTGGCACGCTTCGATGATGGCCAACCGGCCCTGGTGGAGGGTCGCAGTCCCGCAGGACACGTGCTGCTATGGCCGACCCCATTCCATCTGGCCTGGAGTGACGTGCCGCTGCGGGGGTTGTTCGTCCCTCTGCTGCAGCGCATGGTGCGATACTTGAGTCGGTCCACGTCCTCCCGCGCGACCTACATCGTCGGCGACCGCGCCTGGCGCAGGTTGGCTGATGTTGGCGTCGAGGCCCGTGTGGAAGCGGAGTCGCCATCGGGACGCCGTCTGGTTCTTCAGGCAGAGCAGGCCGGTGGAGAGCGGCTGTGGAAAGTGCCGCTGCTGGACGAAGCCGGCATCTGGCAGTTGCGCAGGGGCGATGATGTTGTCGACGCTTTCGCCGTCAACGTCGATATCGCCGAAGCCGATCTGACACCGGTGTCGGCAGCTGAGATCCGGCGCCGACTCGGCGACGATGTGCATGTAATCGAGGCAGGGATTGCCACGACGGAAGCGGTGAATGCGGCCCGCTTTGGTCGTGAACTCTGGCGCGAACTGCTGGTTCTCGCCCTCGCGTTGCTGTTGCTGGAATTGTGGGTTGGACGATCACCTGCACAGCCGAGGACACCGGCGGCCTAGGTCTCCAGGCGGCTCTAGTCAGCGCTGAAATCGCGCAGCATCTCAAAAGTGTAGATGCCGGCGTCATGTCCATCGGCCCAGCGAATCTTGATACCATAACGACCGACAGGATCGAAGCCCTTCGCCTCTGAGGTGGGGTTGACGCTGGCGGCGGTCACGATGGGCAGTTCCATGCCCACCAGTTGCGGGCCGTGAGGCTGCCCTCGCGCCTCGCGGCAATTGGCACACGGACAGTGCAGGCGCAGATCATGCAAAGCGTAACTGCTGCGCTGACCATCCTGCCAGCTGATGAGCAACTCGCGCTCACCAAGTTCGATGCTCGTGGGCCGACGGCGCTTCTTTTCTTCCGGGCTGCGCAGCATACCTACCACACCTTTCTGACGAGACGGGCCATTCGTTCGTAGGCGAAGGCGAAGGCGCCCCGCCCTTTCGGTGAAGGCCTCCTCATGTTCACCATATCTTGCCCGTGAGACGAGCCGTCAATTCGTAGGGGTAGGCGCCCGTAATCTCTACCTGAGCAAAGCGCCCGACCAGCCCTGCTGGTTGCGCGACGCCTGAACCATCGATCTGTAACAGGCCTTCTTCCGCTTCGGTCTCAATCACCACGTGACCGTCGATCTCGGGTGCATCCCGTTCCAGGCGCGCCGTGAGGGCATGCGTCAATTCATCTGCTGCATCGATCAGCACGGTCTGCGTCGTACCAACCATCGCATGATTGATCTCGCCTGAAATCCGTTCCTGCAGTTCGGTGAGTCGCCGGTAGCGTTCGCGCACGACATCAGGTGCCACCTTGTTATCCAGTTCGTAGGCCGGGGTGCCTTCCTCGTCGGAATAGAGGAAACAGGTGGCGTTGTCGAAACGTGTCTGCTCGACAAAGGCCAGCAACTGCTCAAAGTCCGCCTCTGTCTCCCCGGGAAATCCAACGATGAAGGAGGAGCGCAGGCCGACACCTGGCATACGCTGACGCAGCGTGTCGAGCAGGTCCATCGTCTTGCGGGTGGTCGTGGCGCGCTTCATGCGGATCAGCACGGGGTCAGCAATGTGCTGCAAAGGCATGTCGACATACTTGCACATCTTCGGATTGCCGGCATAGAAATCCAGCATCGGCTCTGTCCAGAACGCCGGGTAGGTGTACATCAGGCGCAGCCAGTCGATACCGTCCACTGCTGCCAGTTGCTCCAGCAAGGGCACGAGCTGTGCCGTGCCATAAAGATCCGCGCCATAACGTACCGAGTCCTGGGCGACCAGCACCAGTTCGCGCACACCCTGGGCAGCAAGGCGTTGCGTCTCGGTGACAAGATCCTCGATCGGTTCACTGACATGGCGTCCACGGATGGTCGGAATGGCGCAGAACGCACACTTGTGATCACACCCATCGGAGATGCGCAGATAGGCCCAGTGTTTTGGTGTCAGACTGACGCGCGGCAGGGCATCGACATAGTGACCCCGGGTTCGGCCCAGCAGTCGGTCGACGTGGCGTACAATGTCACGTTCCTCGCGCAGCGTGAGAATCAGATCGGCGTCACCCGACATCTCATCCTTCAGCTCCTGCTCATACCGCGTCGACAGACAGCCGGTGACAACGACGCCCTTGCAGCGACCGCTCTTCTTGAGCTTGGCCGCCTCGAGGATCGTCTCGATCGATTCCTCCTTGGCCGGCTCGATGAAGCCGCAGGTATTGACGATGACGACGTCGGCCTCGGCCGGATCATCGGTGATGATGTAGTCGTTACCGCCCAGCAGGCCGAGCATACGCTCGGAATCGACGGTGTTTTTCGGACACCCCAGACTGATGACGTGGACCGTGGCGCTCTTCTCGACTGTGACCGACACCTGGTCGCCCATCACCGACACCTTGCCTGCAACGCGTCGACGGTAGCGCGAACCTGCCCGTCATCGATTCCGTCGACGACATCGACCTTGCCGATCTGGCTGGCGAGGACGAATCGGTGCTGACCGGCGACCCGTTTCTTGTCGGCTTTTGTGCGCTGGGCAATCTCTTCGGCGTCGACGCCGGCAACACCGGCCGGTATCCCGAGGCGTTCGATGAGCGCGTCGTGGCGCAGGTGCTCAGCAGCACTCGTCCACAGGCCTCGACGCGCCGACAGGTCGCCGGCAGCAATCATGCCAAGAAGCACCGCTTCGCCGTGCCGGTAGCGCTTGTAGGCTGTCGCCGCCTCGATCGCATGGCCAATGGTGTGACCATAGTTGAGAATTGCCCGCAGGCCGCCCTCGCGCTCGTCGGCACTGACCACGTCTGCCTTGATCTGCGCGTTGCGGGTGATCAGCCAGTCGAGTTCATCGGCATCCAGCTTCATGTCGACAACGTCCTCAATCCGTTCCTCGAGAAACGCGAACAACTCGACATCGCCGATGATACCATGTTTGACGACTTCCGCCAGGCCGGAGACGACTTCCGGCGTCGGCAGGGACCGCAGCGCCCCTGTGTCGGTGAGCACGAGCCGTGGTGGGTGAAAGGCGCCGATCAGATTCTTGCCAAGAAAGTGATTGACGGCGGTCTTGCCGCCGATGCTGGCATCCACCTGGGACAGGACCGTTGTCGGCACCTGCACAACATCGACGCCGCGCAGAAAGCTCGCCGCAACAAAACCGGCCAGATCACCCACGACACCACCACCAAGGGCCGCGACCCAGGCCCCACGATCAAACCCCGCCTCGAGCATGTGCCCGATGAGCTGCTCCACCGAGGCCAGATTCTTGCCCCCTTCGCCAGCAGCATAGGGAATGACAAGGACCTCGAAACCCGCTTGTCGGAGGCTCGCCGCAGCAGTCTTGGCGAGGGTATCCAGCAAGGCTGCATCCGCAATCAGCGCACAACGATCCCCCAGATCGATCCCCCGGCACCGTTCGCCGAGGGAGGGCAGGATGTCATGGCCGACGACGACTTCGTAGCTGTCACCATGGGGTAAGCCGATGCGAATGGCGTTCATGTGGCTGCCTTGAGGCGCACGGCCAGGTCTCGTGCCAGATCCTCAGCGTGGCTCAGTTCTGTGGAATTCACGGTAATGTCCGCTGTGGCGTAGTGAGGTGCGCGTTGCTTCAACATGGACTCAATTTTCTCCCGTTTCTCTTCCGGCGACAGGCCTGCCAACAGTGGTCGGTCCTCGCGGCGTGAAACGCGTTCAAGAATGGTCTCGACGTCGGCTTGTACACACACGATGACAGCATTCGTGGCACGGATGATTTTACGGGTTTCGCTGCAGGTGATGGCACCCCCGCCTAGGGCGATCACAGCGTCCGGGCGGCAGACGACATCAGCAACACATTCGGCCTCCAGTTGCCGGAATGTCGCCTCGCCATCCTCGGTGAAGATGCGGGATATCGGCTTGCCGGCGCGTGTTTCGATCATCTCGTCGGTGTCATAAAACGGCCGGTCCAGATACAAAGCCAGCGCGCGGCCGATCCGGCTCTTGCCTGTTGCCATGAATCCAGTCAGAAGAATGGGTCTCGACAATGTCACGGACGAGTACCTGGCTCCTGACGGCGGCGGCGCTTTTCCTCATAGCAGTCGTCGCAGTTCCACATGGGTGGCTTCGACAAGGCGTTGTAGCCCTCATCGACAACGTCGCGCCGCAAGTGTTCGGCCTGTTTCCCACACGTATCGCAAAGGAGTGGTTTTTTCTGTGGCTGTGTCATGTTACATCTCTTCCGGTGCGCTCATGCCGAGCAGATCCATGGCGGTGCACAATGTGCGGCGTGCCGCATCCACCAGGCGCACCCGGGCCGCGATCAATAACGCGTCATCACCTGCCAGCACGGGTACCTCGTTATAGAACTTGTTGGCCGCTGTCGCCAGTTCGAGAGCGAAACTCGCGACGTACGAAGGTTCACTGTCTCGCGCTGACAGGTCCAGGACATAGGGGAACTCGGCAAGTTTGCGTGCCAGGCGCATTTCAGCAGTGTCTCCGAGGCACGACACATCGGCTGTCAGGTCGACACTACGACCGTATTTGCGCAGGATGCTGCAAAATCGTGCGTGCGTGTATTGCACGTACGGTCCGGTTTCCCCATCGAAATTGAGCACATCCTCGAGGGCGAAACTGATGTCCCGCGTGCGCCGGTTGTTGACGTCCGCAAAGACCACAGCGCCGATGCCGACCTGACGTGCAACCGCATCGGCGTGCGGCAGGTCCGGGTTCTTCTCGGCGATGATCTGTTGCGTCAGGGTGATCGCCTGGTCGAGGACCTCCTCGAGAATTACCGTCGTCCCTTTGCGTGTGGAGAGGGCTTTCCCCTTGAAGGACATCAGACCAAAAGGCGCGTGCTGGCAACGATCAACCCAGTCGATACCGGCCCGACGGAGGGCTCGGAAGATCTGTTGAAAATGCAGGCTCTGCCGATTGTCGGTGACGTAGACCATCTTGTCGAAGGCGTACCGTTCATGGCGGTACAACAGGGCGGCCACGTCACGACTGTGGTAGGTACTCGTACCGTTCGTGGTCCGCACCATCAAAGGGGCCATCTGATCATCCCCCTCGGCAACATGGACGATCAAAGCCCCCTCGCTCTCCTCGGCCAATCCGCGACTGGAGAAGAACTCGATAACTTCGTCCAGTTTTTCGGCGAAGTGGCTCTCCCCCAGAGTCTCGTCGAAAGTGATACCCAGGATGGCGTAGATCCGCTCCGCCTCGCGCAGGCTCTCCGTTGAGAACCACCGCCACAGCGCGACCATCTCTTCATCGCCGGCGGCCAGGCGACGCAGGCACTCCCGCGCCTCGTCCTTCAGCGAAGGATCTGCTTCGACTTCTTCGTTGAAGCGGACATAGAGCGTTACCAGTTCGATCACCGGGTTCGCGCGCACCCGCTCTTCGTCACCCCACTTGCTGTAGGCTGCCAGTACCTGACCGAAGTTGGCACCGTAATCGCCCAGATGGTTGATGCCGACGCAGGTCCACCCGAGAAACCGGTGAATCCGATAGATGGCGTGACCGATTCCGGTAGAGCGCAGGTGGGCGATGGAGAAGGGCTTGGCCGTATTGGGCGAAGAGAAATCGATGGTCACCGTTTGGCCCCGGCCCTGATCCGCCGACCCATAGGTGGGCCCTTCGGTGGCAATACAGTCCAGCACGTGGCCGATGAAAACCGCCCGCCGCACAGCGAAATTCACGTACGGTCCAGCGGCACTCACAGAGGCCAGTCGAGCGCTGGCAGCAACAAGAGGCGCCAACTCCCGCGCCATGTCGTCAGCGACCTGCACCGGACTCTTGCGCAGTTGCTTGGCAAGCGTAAAACAGGGCAACGCGTAGTCTCCGAGCTTGTCATCAGGGGGCACGGCAAGCAGTTCACGTACCACCATCTCGTCCAGGCCGGACGTCTGCACTACAGCCTGGATGATTTCATCAACGAAGGGGTTCATCGGCCTGTATACGTTTTATGGGTCAATTCAACTTCATGCGGGCTGGATGGCGCGGCGCATGATGTGCACGGGTGCTACCACGCCGGTCCAGAGCTCAAAGGCACGCGCTCCCTGATGCACAAGCATGCCCAGCCCGTCGACGGTGCGGGCACCAACAGCACGCGCCTGCTGCAGCAGCTGCGTTGCCAGTGGCTTGTAGACAATATCGAGGACCACCATCGAGTCGTGCAGACCCGCCCCGTCACCGAGAGGAGAAACCCCGGAATGAGGTTCCATGCCGATGGACGTCGCGTTGATCACCAGACCGGCGTCATTGAGCGACGCCACATCGGTGATGTCGCCGACCGTCACCCGTGAGCCACCATGGAGGGCGGCAGCAAGATCCTCGGCCCTCGATACAGTGCGGTTCAGCAAGGCAATGTGTTCGACTTCCGGAGCTGCAAGCAACGCGTACAGAATCGCCCTTGCTGCCCCACCCGCTCCGAGGAGTACGACTTTGGGCGGCAACCGGTGCAGCCCGCCGTCCTCCCGCAGGCTGGCGAGGACTCCATGGGCGTCGGTATTGTGGCCACACAGTCGCCCATCGCGATGGTCGATGGTGTTGACCGCGCCAATGGCCTGTGCCTCCGGCGACACTTCGTCGAGAAAATCCATGACCACCTGCTTGTACGGCACGGTCACATTCAGGCCACGGATATTCAGCGCACGCATGGCCACACCGATGGCAGCGGCGCCCTCGGGAGGTACGCCAAAGGCGACGTAGACAAAGTCCAGCCCCGTAGCCTGGAGTGCTGCGTTGTGCATCGCCGGCGACCCCGAATGCGTCACCGGATGGCCGATCACGCCGAGGATGCCGGTCCGCCCGCTGATCAATCCAATGCGTCCTCGACGAACTGATCAGCAATCTCCAGTGCCTCACCCCAGGTGACCCCATACAGCAGCTTGATCAACACAACGCCACCACCAAAGATGACCGTGCCCAGCACGAAGAGCCGCAGCAACGCTCTCATGTGGTTTTCTCCCTCGTCTTGTGTGACTGCAGTGCGTCGAGTTGGGCAAAAAAACCGGGGAAAACCCGATCAACGCAGTCCGTGTCTTCTATTTCCATTGTACCCGTCGCCAACAGTCCGGCAACAGCAAAAGCCTGCGTAAGGCCGGCGTGCCGGCGCGTCTCAATACGTGCGCCCAGCAGCGGGCGTCCACCATCGATTACCAGACCATACGAGTACTCGCCAACCTTCGCCTGTATGGCGCGCAGTTGGTTGGCCAGATGGTCGATGAAATCGAAGGCCCCATCACGCAGTGATTCAACGTCGCGAATGATGAATTCACCCTCGGTCTGCGTCGCCAGGACCGCCAGCAGCGCCACATGATCCAGCAGACTCTGCGAGCGCTTTTCAGCGATCCGTGTGGCCTTCATTTTGCCCGCTCCCTTTACCAACAGGTCAACGGTGCCGTCATCGTTGTCGACAATCTCCAGTTCACCACCGATCTGCCGCACGATATCGATGAAGACTCGATTCTCCGGCCGCAGCATGACGCGGCCGATCGTCACAGCCGCACGTCGAACACCCAGCGCCGCAACGATGAAAGGCAGTGCGCACGCCAGGTCACCGGCGATGTCGACGTCGAGAGCACGGGGTGTTGCCGGCTTGAGGGTGATCGTGCGCACCGTCGGATCGGCCTGCCGACTGCCATCGACACTGACACCACGTGCCTTGAGCAGTGCGTCCACCCGATCCTTTGACGAGGGCGACTCGCGCACGACCGTCGGTTTGTCACCGAAAAGCCCCGCCGTCAGCAAGCCCAGTTTTACCGAGCCAGGCAGGTCGCTTGCCTCGTACGTGACCCCGACGGGACTTTCTGTGCCATCGAGGCGCAGCAGCAGTTCGTCTTCCTGTGCGTATGCCGCTCCTGTGCGTGCCAGCAAGCCAAGCAGTTGCACTGCCGGATCCCGCGACTGGGCCGGGATGCGTACGCGGGACACAAAGCTCTGCTGCGACAGAATCGCCACGGCCGGCAGCAGCGCCGGTTCCGGAATGTCCAGATCGATCACGTCCGGAGACTGACGCAGACCGTGTAATCCGACGCCACAGACAGTTGCCGTGTCGTTGTCACGGGTGACCTCGACGCCAAGCACCTGCAGCAACTCGAGCGTCGCCGCTGCCGACGGGGGAACATGGCTAAAGCAACTGGTCCCCTCGGAGATGGCTGCCAGCCAGAAGGCCTGCGTCGCGGTGCGCAGTTCGCCGGGCACACGCACGTCGCCCTGCAGGTACGTTGTCTTCGTCATCGTGCGGATGTCGCCCACAGGCACCTCACTCACAGGCGTCTTGCCTCGTACCCCAAACGCTGCAGCACCGCCAGAGCGCCGCAGGCCACCTGGTCATCATCAAATCCCAGCCGCAGCGTTCCTCCCATACCTTCGCGCAC